>Ga0209090_10001841_pt1 | contig 13532 bp, 7 predicted proteins | sample ArcticOcean_MG_C_9_FD_187432 | JGI IMG/M metagenome (GOLD analysis project Ga0209090, IMG submission 187432) | Marine microbial communities from western Arctic Ocean - ArcticOcean_MG_CB2_152 (SPAdes) (version 2) | ecosystem: Environmental > Aquatic > Marine > Oceanic | place: Arctic Ocean... | reverse complement strand
GCTGATTCGCGCATAACATGCATGCCCATAGAAAAAAGAGCAGAGATTGTGAAAATGCTTTCACGACTTCTTTTTCTTCTTAATGACCGGATCCAAGTTGGCTTCAATCTCGACATTATCCGGAGCGGAGGAATTCACTCCTTTTTTTGGAACTTCCATTCCAGCGGTCCAAAGAATCGCATTGAGCATGACCTTCCGATAATTGTCATCCTGCCAGCTGTCATGATTATGTCCGCCAGTGAAACCAAACCCACGACCCCCTTCTGGTCTTTCATAAGCCCAGCCGACATGCTGGCTCTCCCCGTTGGCCACGGCCTTGCGCACCGCCGGATTGCCACTACGCATTCCATCGGGACGCTTCAGGGTGTCCATGGGGGGAACATCGGTGAGAATGGGAGTGAACCCGGTCCGATCTTCGATAAATCGCATATGGTAATACCACTCGTCATCCACACTGAAGGGTTGCACGCCGTTCCAAATTGCATGCTTACGGGGCTTGAAGTTTGGTTTCCAATGAGGATTGACCGACCAATTGAGATCGCAGAATCCACCCATCCATTGAAGAAACTTATCTCCGGGAGCTCCACTGACCGCTTCGGTCGCCCAGTGAATCATGACCACTCCGGTCCCTTTTTTCATTAAGGCATCGAATTCGTTGAGTTTCGGATTGAGTAAGTGATTCCCGTGTCCGGTGCAAAAGATCACAATGGTATCCGCCCCTTCCAAGATAGATTCATTTTTTGGATATCCAATATCTTCCAAGACAACGGCTTCGATGGGTAAACCGGACTCATTCAACCGCTTGGCCAAAATCATGTTACCCGCCCGGTGTTCGTGTTTCATTCGACCGTGACTGGGTTTTCCGGAAATGAAGACCACTTTTTTCTTTGGTTCAATAAGCTTTTTCTTGAGGGACACAAAAGGCATCGTACTGACCTTGACCTCGTGCCAGTACCCCCATTCGCTTTGCCAATTTGTGGGCTGGTTTTCCAATTGAACATTGATTTCCTTGCCTGCGTAGGGAGTCAGGTCCACCTCATGGGTAAGCCATTCATCGATCACGGTCTTGGAAGAAACTTCGGCCTTGGAAATAATCTTTCCGTTTACCTTCACGCGCAATTCCCAGTCCCCATGTGGATGATGGCTAACAGTGGCCCGCAGGACGGTTTTCTTCCCGCCGAACACCTTGAACTTCTGACTGAGAACAGCTGGAACCCCCCGCTTGATCGGATGGGTCCGGGTGGCGGTCTTATTCCTAAAACTGTCGAAACGAACGACTCCACCCTCTCCCGAGCTATTGATGGTAAATTTTGGGGCGGCTTTTTGAATCAATTTTTGCCAGACTGCCAAATTTGGTTTTTTGGACTTTCTGGATTTATGTTCGGTCTGTCCTCCAAGTAATCGACGAGGGGTAAATTCCTGCAAGCGCGGAAGTGCGGAACTGGCAGCCAACTGCAATGCTTTTTGAGGGTGTTCGACAACCATAGGCTCCAGAGCCAGCCAGAGCATGCGGGGGATGTTGTTATCTTCCTTATCTTCCGAGTACTTGGATAAGGATTCCAAAATATTCCAGCGCTGATCGTAGGGCATACGCTGGAGGGCACTGGCCAGGTAAAGTCGGACGACGGGGGACTTTTCTGATTTTGCCATTTCCGCAAATTTTGACCGTAGAACCCCGGAAAGATTTTTGTCTTCAGCAAGCAATTGAATGGTCCAGGCCCGAATGTACTGCTCGGTATCATCGAGCAAAGACAGAGCATTCTCTTGGGTGATCCCGTCGGTCACATGAAGAGCCCAGAGAGCCCGCAGTTGTTTACCAACGGTTTTGGCATTCGACTGCATGGACTGAAGTTTAGCATGGACCGAGGACTTATTGAGCTTTCCTAAAATTGTGCGGTGTTGAAGAATGGCACGGGACTGACGAACATACCAGTCGTTGGAATGAGCCTGCATCTCAGCAAGTTCAATATCACTAAGCTTTTCAAGATCGAAAGGCTTAGGACCCTTAACCCCCTTGGGCATGATCCGGTAAACCCGTGCGGAATTAGCAAATTTAATCTCATTTCCACAAATATTTTGATCGTGCCAATCCAAAATATAAATTCCACCATCCGGACCGGTATCCACACTGAACCCGACCCAGGCCAAATCATTAGTGGGTAAAAAATCATCCCCATGCTTTCCAATAAAGCTCGAACCCTTGGGCACCATGTAGTCGATCAATACCGCATGTTCGTGAATATTACACATGAAGAGTTGATCCCGGTATTTTTCGGGAAAAACATCGGCCAGGTAGAAACGGGCACCACCGTGTGCGGACTTGTGGGTATGATCCCGAATAGTCTTTATGTTATCGTATACGAAAAGGTTAACATTCTGTTTACTCTGTTTATGATAGACGCCACCCTGAACAACATGGAAGAGATGTGGGATCACACAACAAGTGGCGAAACCCTGCCCCATATCGTTGAAATCAAAACCCCAGGGATTGGATAATCCCTCGGCAAATATTTCAAATTCCTTGGATTGAGGATGAAAGCGCCAAATGCCACCATCAATAAATTGCCGGTCTTCATCCTTATCACCGGGGCGACCTACACGCGACTGGGTGAAAACACCATGACAACCATACAGCCAGCCATCCGGGCCCCAAATGAAACTATTGAGGGTTTCATGACGGTCCTGAATACCCCAACCATCAAGCAAGACTTCAGGGGGACCATCGGGTATATCGTCGCCGTTAGCATCGGGGATAAAGATCAATTCGGGGGGCATACCGATATACACCCCGCCCATACCGACCGCGAAACCAGAGCTGAAAGTTAAGTTATCTGTAAAAGTCTTCTTTTTATCGAAGACACCATCCCCATCCACATCCTCAAAAATTTGGATGCGGTTTCTCTTGTCCACACTGTGGGCTTTCCGGGTTTGATAATTGTAATTCTCCAAAGTCCAGAGCCGGCCTCGGAAATCAAAGCAAAAGGCAATGGCTTCGCCAATATCGGGCTCCGCCACAAATGCCTTCACCTCAAACCCATCGGGAATGGTCATCTTGGCGATGGCCTCGTCGGGTTTGAGAAAAGGAGCGTTGCTGGTTCTGGGTTCAGCCCAAATCAAGAGACAGGACAGAATAAAAAGGAAAGGTAATAAATAGATCTTCATGGTAGCGGTACTTGTTTTTCGATTTACTTGTAGGTGATAAGATTGAAAGTTCTTTGGTTTTATAAAGTTTGGATCAGGCTCTCGGACTTCATAGAAAGATAGGGGGATCGGACTAGGTTATTGAACAGCGAAAGTTCCCTGCATGACTAATCCATGACCGGGGTAGGTGCAGATAAAATGGTAGTCTCCAGGCTCGTCTGGCACGGAGAAGTAAAGAGTGTATTTCATCCCCTGAGCAACCTGGGGTGTAGATGCAAGTAGCTCGGGGATTTCCGGAATGAAGTTTTTCTTAAGTCCTGCCGCGCCCATTCTTACTGCAGCGTCCATTACGGTCTGTCTTGAACCGGGAGTGATGATGGCCAGATTGTGCATCATGCCGCTGGAATCGTCGTTTGGAAAAACAAAGACGATTTTTTCACCTGGTTTTGCAAGGATACGATCGGTGTTAAACTTAAGACCTGGTAAAACACCGACCACAATGCGGCGTGCTCCTGCAAAACCATCGGGTATCGGTTTGACCGGATTTTTGTCGATCTTGGAGAGCTCCCCCATTTCCACAATCTTCCCGTAGATTTTATCGAAGGAACCACCCAGCATATTTTGTAAACTGCGTGCGGTGTAATTCGGAATCTCCGCTTTGGCAATCTTTTCGGTTCGTAAAGCTTCGAGTAATGACTTGGCGTAGGATTGTTTAGAAGCGAGAGTCTCAATCGTTGCCCGTTTGGCAACAGTATCAAACTTATCATATTCGGAAATCAACTCCTTGGGAGCATCTGGGTAATCGAAAAAAGAATAGGCCCGAATCGCATCGATCTTCAAATTCGTCCCAAGCAATGATTTCAGGTTTTTCGGAAGCTCCTTGAATCGCATCGCAACCAAACCAGTAAGGGCTTCTTTTCGATCTTCAAGGGGGGCGTCCTTATTCAAGACAAGTTTCAAATCATCCGCACTTACTGAAAGATCGCCAAAAATCTGGCTTAACTGTCCAGCTAACTTAACGACTTCCGGATCCTTGGAGCGAACCAGTTTATTTCGCAAGGCTTTCCATGAAGCAGGAGCCACAAGATCCCTTTTGCCGGAAAGTCCGGCGAGGGTACCACGAAGCATGGAAGCCTGTACCGTAGAATCTTCGAGGTGCGTCATGGCTTTGAAGATATGATTAAATTGAGAATTGAGCGCATTTCCCTGTAACTGCAGAGACAGAAAATAGAAACTTAAACTCAGCAAACAAGTTCGTTTGAAGATATGGACATACATTTTCATTTTAATTATGTTTTATATTATAGGGCGAATCCAAAGGGACTCGAACCAGTTCAGCAACTTTGGAGGGAATTCCTAAGGAGAGTCTCTTTTTAATCTTGGAAAAATTGGGCTCTTTGCTCAGGTTCTGAAATTCATTGGAATCCTTCTTCAAATCATATAATTCCTCAAATCCATCAGGGTAACGAATCAAGCGATATCGGTTATCCGAGACGGCATGAGATGGGGCGGAATCTCCCCAGAATTGAAAGGAGGTGAGAGACAGGGATTTTTTCTTTTTGTCTGGATTCTTCAACTGAGAAACCAAGGAGACTCCTGAACATTGGGCGGGCGTAGGAAGACCGGCAAGGTCGCACAGAGTCGGATAAAGATCGGTAAGGGTTACCGGTTGACGGGTTTTTACTCCATCCTTACTGACCCCAGGAGCATGAATAAATAACGGCACCCGGGTAGTCTGATCCCATAAGGCGAATTTTTCCCAATTCTCTTTTTCACCAATATGAAAACCATGATCCGTCCATAATACGACAATTGTATTCTCCTTAAGTCCAGAAGAGTCAAGGGCGTCCAACAAACGGCCAACCTGATGATCCACATAGCTAATACTGGCAAGATAACCCCGCATCAGGTGCTTCCATTGTTTGTTTTCGGTAACCCATTTGTGCCAACCCATACGTCCATGTGGACGGGCATCCTCCAGGTCATTTTTTAAGTATTTCGGAAGTTGAACTTTTTCCATCGGGTAGAGATCAAACCACTTTTGAGAAACTTCAAATGGAATGTGTGGACGAAATAAACCCACAGCTAAAAACAAAGGCTTGTCGTTCTTTTCTTCCATCCGCTCGATCGCCCAGTCCACTACAAGGTGGTCGCCATGGGTGTCGTCTTCTTGTTCAATGACCGCAGCACCGAAGTAATGATTGCCCAAAGGGCGTTTGCCAATGAATCCCTTATTTTGATTAATTTTGGTGCTCTCCGGTCGGGGCCAATCCGCGGAGATAGGATCGAGCGGGTCTCCCCGATACTCATCCCATGCATCAGGATCGTTCTGGGAATCTCCCGGAGTCCATTGGAGGGTATGAAAAATCTTCCCTCCACCGGCAGCCCAATATCCATGATCACGAAAATGCTGAGATAAAACCACGGCCTTTTCCAAAACCTTTGACTCATGCCGCCAACGCGGACCGTGGGCTCTGAACATATTCCGATATATACCGGAACGGACGGGATGCACGCCCGTCATTACCGCCACCCGGGAAGGATGGCAGGCGGGAGCGGCACAATGAGCATTGGCAAAGGTGACGGATCGTTTCGCCAATCGGTCGAAGTTCGGGGTCTTGATTCCGGGATGATTGTCCAGCGGTGAGATGTAGTCATTGAGATCATCAATGCTGATGAACAGGACATTGGGCTTTGATTCCCCAAAGGCCCAAACCCAAATCAGTAGAAGCAGGCTTATGAAATAATTTCTCATTTCGAGTCTGACCGTATCAGGAACTCATACTCCATTCAGGGAGGCGAATAATCTCTCCTCCCTTGAGGGCCGACTCATGAGCAAGAATACCGGTCAGGGTAATATTGGCAGACTGAACCGCATTGGGATAACCCTCCCCTTCTCCACGGACCAGTTCTACGAATTGATGGACCAAGTGTGGATGCGAACCGCCGTGGCCAGCTCCTTGGGTAAAGCTCAAGTGTTCCTCACCGTCCTCATTCGAATAAACTCCACCAGTGGTGAATGGTGCAATCTCTTTCGGCAATAACTTGGCAAAGTCTGGACATTCTACTTTTTCGGGAATCTGTGGTTCCGGTTTTTTCGCGGTATGCACAACAAGCGGCTCGCCCTCGATTAGGGGCCATTCCACCGTTTTATCGGATCCGTAGACTTCAAAACTTTCCCGATATTGTCGGGCCACATCAAAAAGAGAACGATAGACTTGGGCACTCAGATCGCTGTTGCGAAATTTTAAATGAGTAGTCTCGACAGCGAAAGGAGAATTATAATGACCATGCATTTCCTCACGAATAGTTCCGCTTGGAAAACAACTGACATATTCTGCTTCGTGTCTTCCCAATCCAAGAACTGGACCGACACAATGCGTGGCATAATGCATCGGTGGAAGGCCGGGCCAGTATCCAGGCCAACCGTCCATATCCTGCTGGTGGCTCGCCTTGAGAAACTGCAGTTTGCCCAATTCACCATTATCGTAAAGTTCTTTCATATAAAGAAATTCCCGGGCATAAACCACGGTCTCCATCATCATATACTTCATGCCGCTCTCGGCAGAGAGTTTGACAATAGCCTCACAATCTTCGACTGAGGTTGCCATTGGAACCGTACAGGCGACATGCTTTCCCGCACGCATTGCCTGTAGGGTGGCTTCAGCATGGTGGGGTATCGGGGTGTTGATATGGACCGCATCAATTTCCGGGTCCGCTAGTAATTCCGAATAATCGGTAAACCTTTTTGCGATACTGTACTGATCAGCGACTTTATTCAGGCTATCCTCATTTCTTTGACAAAGTGCGACAATCTCCGCATTGGGATGACGTTGATAAATGGGAATGAATTCGGCTCCGAAGCCGAGTCCGATAATGGCTACTCTTGGATTTTCAATATTCATAATGGTTTTATTTTACATTCTTTTTAAGAGAGGCCTTTGCCGGCCTCTCATGCTTTATTATTTAAGTTTCTTCAGTCGAATATTTCTAAATTCGACCTTCATGACTTCTCCTGCGTGCAATTGCAGGCCGATCTTTCCCTTGAGCAATTTCTTTTTGTCGTTATCCACAAGATCAATGGCAACTTTACCATTCAGCTTGTGCATGAGGTGATTGCCTTGGCAGATGATTTCATAGGTATTCCACTGAGTGATATCGACTTTGGCCGGTTTCTCGCTAGCATGAATATTCTTCTTGCCCTTTTCGTCAATTTCCATCTTTTGGCCACGGGTAATGATTATGCCACGGCCCGTTCCTTCGCCATAGATCATAGCGCAGTACTCAGCCTTACGGTGAAGGTCACACTGGTAACCGGCCATTTTAAACTTTTTCTCATCAACAACTTTACTGCGATACATAACGCCGGAGTTATTGCCAAAGCAACGAGCTTCATAGACGAGGTGGAAGTCTTCCATCTCAGGTGCGTCTAAGATGAGAAAAGTATTGGCCTTAATTTTATTGCCGTGGGTACTGCCAGTGATGACTCCGCCTTCGACTTTCCACAGTTTCGCGTCGCCTTTCCAGCCACTGAGGTCTTTGCCATTGAACAAGACTTCGGCGCCTTTGAGTTCAACTTTATAGTCGTCTTGGCCAAAAGCCGGTGACAGCATAAGTGTTAATACAGTTAGCAATGCCAGTGATATTTTTTTCATGATATTTTTCCTTTAATATTTTTGTGTTTTATGTTCAGTAAATCTACTTTGACCAGGCGATCTTACGCATCTCTTTAATTGTTTTAGTCCGCTTCTTGCCGTTGAATTCATATGTAATTTCAAGAACTTTAACAATACCAGGAGCCGGGTCTTTACCGGCTATTGCATTTGATACAACAAATTGATAATCCCGTTTGGAAATTAACTGCTGCACTCGCTTCAAAACATCGAGTTGTTTATTGGGCTTACCCGCCTGGCCATAGAACGCACTAATCAACCTGATATCTAATTTCTTCTGATAAAATATCTTATGTCGTGAATTACCCTGAGAGATAAAATAGGCCATCAAGTCTTTTAACTCTTCGGCATTCATGGAGTAAATCAATCCTGGAGGCATCATCGATAACTTGGAACCTTTGCTTGAGAGGACATCTGCCTTGTTAACTTTGGTCATGATATTCGGAGTAAATCCAGACTGAACGATAGAAATGAGACCGTCTTTTTCAGAAACGATACGTCCCAAAACAGTCGAGCCGTCTTTCATTTTCAATTCATGTTGTTCAAACTGATCCGAGACTACCAGGTTTGGTTTGAGTATGGACTCTAAAATGGATCTGAAGTCACTGCGCTTGGCGAGATTATTGAGGTCCGGGCCGACACCGCCGCCTTCATTGGCAAAGTTATGGCAAGCAATACACATACCCGCAGAGAACATTTTTTTACCCTGGGCGTGACTGCGGTTCTTTAGGGGTTTTTCATTGAGCATTTTCAGGGCAGAGTCTACTGTCCAGGCAACACCGGGGCCTTGTGCCTGGGGCAGTTTGGCTAAATCAATGGTTTTTATCTGGCCTAATAAATACTGTATCGCCAGTTTGTCTTTGGCAGGAAGTGCGGCGATGGCCGTCTCTCTGATTTTAGCGAGGAAATCTTTAAACTGATAACCGCCGGATTTCGTCAATAAGTCCTTGACCCAGGCGAAGTAAAATTTGCGATCATCCGTAGTCCAGCCTGTTTTAACGTTCTTTAAACAGAAAAGGTAATGCATATTTAAAGTGTTCGGAGCTGCTTTCATTGACTTGAGAATACGGGTCCCATATTGACTACTGCGCTTCATGACTTCGGCATCGAATTTAGACGCTTTAGCCTTGGTGGTCTTCATTAGAGCAATTGTCTTAGCGACAACTGAAGCGTGTTCAAAATAACTGAGGACACGGCACAGTTCTTCATTTATATTATCGTCTTTGGCAGGAAAGTGCGCGTCGAGTTTATCGGCTGCGCTCTTCTTCAAAGCAGCTGTCGGCATGCCCTGGCGACTCATCGCGACCTGATAGGTTCTCAATAAGGCGAGTTTGCCGGCTTTGTCGAGCTTAGTGAAATCAACTTTATTCAAGCGTTCGATGCTCGGCGCCAGGCTACCCTTAAGATCGCGACGGGCTAAACCAAGTAAAGCGTGAATCGCCGCCAGATCATTTTTTTCGTTATAAGCTTTTTTGGCCCAGCTTTTGGCGTCCTGCCACTCAATAGCAATACGCGCTGCATAGCGCAGGTGATAATCAGCGGAACTTAAATAAGGCCAGGCGGCGGCGAGAGCTTGCGCATCGGCATGACCGTGAAACGACTCCAGCATGTGGCGGCTGGCACGGGCTGGCGCGCCGCGCTTATCTAAACTCGAGAGTTTAGTTGATTCACTGCCTTTATAATAAACGCGATACAAGTAAGACTGCGCATTACGACCACCGGCGATAAAGTACATGTTGCCGTCCGGACCAATTTGCACGTCGGTTAAAGGTAAAGCTCCTTTGGTGTTGGATAAAAATTCTCTTTTTTCAGCAGTGTACGAAGAACCATTCGGCGTGAAGTGTATGGAGTACATGGTGGCAAAGGTCCAATCGCAGACGAACATGGCATCGCGATAGTGAGTCGGGAATTTGGCCTTGGTGCCAAAGACCACACCAGTAGGGCTGCCCGGGCCCATATCAATGACAGAACCAACGCTATCCGGAAAGTACTTGCGCCACTTTCTTGTCGTTGCTCGCCAGCCGTTCTCACCACCGGAAACGCCGTGATTGATACGAGTCGGACGATACCAGGGAGAGCCTATATCGTATTCCATGTCGGCATCGTAGACAAACATTTCACCGTGACGATTTAAAGCAAAATCTACCGGGTTTCTATAACCCATTTGCATCAATTCACGATTTTTTCCGTCAGGGCTGAACTTCATAACAAAGCCAGCCGGTGCTTTACCACCGTGACCGAAGTTGTAATTTTCCAATAAATTATCGTCTTTCATGTTTTCTTGAATGCGCGATTTTTGATGATCAGGAACTCTAGTATAATTACCGGCAATGACATAAATGCCTTGGCCATCTTCACTAAGGATCAGCGAGTGAGGACTGTGCTCATTGTCTCCATTTTCTAATTCAGCGATAACTTTTTCCGGTCCCAAGTCGCCATTGGCCAATACTTTGGCGCGGGACAGTGAACGATAGCGCAGCGTATAGAGGTGCTCAAAGGCAAAAAGAAGCCCTTGAACGTTGGGTTTAAGATTAAGCTTAGTGATATTTACTTCAGTGAACTTCTTGCCGATTCCGGGAAGTCTCAAGCGCCAGACGCCTTTGCTTTTCTGATCAGAAACAAGTAGACGGCCTTGTGGATCAAAAGCCATGCTAATCCACGAGCCGTATTTTTTATCGACTTTATAAATTAGTTCAGCGGCAAAGCCCGGCTGCAGGTTGAGGCCGGTGGCGGGATCTTCAATTGATTTTTGCGGGGCTGGAATTGAATTCGCGGCATGGGCGCTGCTCACAGACGCTTGCGCCGCAAACACGGCACTGCACAAGACAACGATCCATTTAAACATATTTTTCATAATCATATATCAGGCTGTTTATTCTTCGACTTCGACAATCTCAATATGGCTCCAGTAGGCTGGCACTTTCCCATCATAATAGCTGGTCAGCTGAAGGGGTATTGAACTCCTACCGTCAGGTAAATCGACTTCAACTGTTTTCCAGCCGTCCGGCGCGGTCTTATCACTTATTTCTTCCGTCAGCAGTCGTTTACGGTTCCCTTTTGAATTATCTCCCACAATCAGCGTCCAGGAATGACCCTTCCCATGCCCGACCTCGAGAAGCAACTTATATTTTTTCTTCGGGTCCATTCTTTTGACCATGGTAAAATTGAAATTCCGACTGCCTTCCTTCGGGATAGAAGCAATGACATTTTCCCGTCCGTTATATTCATCACGAAAACCGGGATTTCCCTTTTTTCCGCAGGAGCTTGTACTCATACGCAAAGGGTTGCCGGGGAATTTCTTTTTAAATGCCGCCGTGACCGGGAATTTTTTTCTTACGGATTCGGGGGTTTTAATTTGTGGCATTTTTGCATCTGTTTGCTGGCGCCAATCCTGCAGCATTTTCAGCAGTTTTTGGGTTATTTCAGGGTTCTCTCTCGAGATGTCGCGCTGTTCGCCCAGATCGTTTTCCAAATCAAAAAGCTGCACGGTGCCGTTCTCGAAGTAGTCAAGCAACTTATAGTGCCCAACTCGGATAGCGCCGCCCGGGCTCTGATTCCCGTGATTGCTATAGTGCGGAAAATGCCAGTAAATGGCATCGTGCCCGTTGAAGGGCTTGCCTTTGAGTAGCGGAGCAAAACTGATACCATCCTTATGCTGTTGCGGCATCAAGGGCAGATCAAGCATTTCGAGTAAGGTGGGATAAAAATCGGTACCAGTAACCGGCACATCTGTAACCATGCCCGCTTTGTTGTGACCCGGCCAATACACAATCAGCGGAACCCGAATCCCGCCTTCATACATCCAGCCTTTTCCACCGCGCAAGGGTAGCATCGAAGAGGAAAAACGGTGATCCATTTGCACCCGATTATTATTGATTTGAAAGCGGTTCGTGGCAGACATCCCTCCGTTATCCGAGGTAAAGATAATGATCGTGTTATCCGCAATATTGAGCTCTTCAAGTTTAGCGCGGATGCGTGCGAGACTTTCATCCATTGCGCCCACCATTCCGGCGAACTCTACATTGTCCTGCTTTTGCTTGACCCAGCCGACTCGGGTGTTGATAAAATCGTCGGACCGCTGGTTTTTTTTCATCTCAGCGAGACTCGCTTCCGAGGGTGCCGCTTCGTCCGGGTTGCCTTCCAGAATATAATCGGGTCCTGCAGAGGAACCCATTTTCGCCAGTTTCTTTTTATATTTTTCAACGAGATCTTTTCGTCCCTCAATCGGGTCGTGCACCGCGAAATGTTCCAAATGCACAAAAAAGGGCTGATCCTTTTTGCGCTCGATAAAATCGAGTGCGGCGTCGGTCAGTTTATCCGTAAAATAGTCGCCCTCTTTCGCCGGAAGAGTTTTGTCATACGCGTTGCCGAACGGGTAATAAAAGGATTTCACCCAGCCGGTAATCTCTTCCTCGAATCCGTAGGTCTTGGGATCTCGGGCCACATGTGCTTTGCCGTAGTTCGCGGTCGCATATCCATGACTGCGCAGGGTTTCGGCGATGGTAATTTCGCCTTCCGGCAGCGCCTTCACTCTTTTCGCGCTGTGCAGTTTTTCATGATCCTGCTCCTTTTTCCCACCAATCCATTCCGTTAAATCCGTGCGCGCCGGATATTTTCCGGTCAGAATACTCGCCCGACTCGGAGAACAGACATGGCAGGTGGCGTAAGCGTTATCAAACTTCACTCCATCTTTTGCCATCTGGTCAATTGCGGGTGTTTCATAAAAACTGCTGCCATAACAGCCGACATCGGGCCAGCCCAGATCATCGACAAGAAAAAAGATGATATTGGGCTTGCGGGTCTCTGCTTTTGCCATGGCAGTTTGCGGGCAGAGGATTTGTATTGCGAAGAGTGCGGTTGCAGCTCCCCTAAGGATTTTTTTGATAGGGTTTCTCATTTCTTTGGAATAAAGGTGGGGATAATAGGATTTTGTGGGACAGGGTCAGGTTGTTTATTCTTGGGTATTTCTTACTCGATACTCTTCCAACTCGGAATAGAATAATCGTAATACCGGGTCGGTTTATGCCCAACATCCAAGAATAACCAATTGGAATCTGAACTTCGGAAAAAGTGCGGGTATCTACTTGGATTTGTCCATAGCCATCCTAGTTTTTCTCGATGAAACCATGCTCCATTCGACACATCCTCGGATACATATATCCAACCAAGGTTTTCATGGTATACCCATGGGTAATATTGGGCATAGTAAAAACCAAACCAACCCGCCTCTTTCCAACCGGCAGAAATCGATACACCCTCTAATAAAAGAACCACCGTCTCAGTGGTCTTTTCCGTTTTATCAGTTACGGTAATGGTGAAAACCTTTTCAAAGCTAAGTCCGCCCTGCTCGCTCGTACGAACCCGAATCGAATAGGTGGACTTGGTTTCAAAATCGAAGACTAATGATGTCTTTAAAGTACCGTTCGGATCAAGAGAGAAAGAGCTGTTATCAGTAGAACCATTCCCTGAAACTAAAGAGTAAGAATGAACGGAATTTAGATCTACATCTTTGGTGCTAAATATTCCCAATTCAGAACCCGTGGGTTGATCCTCCTCGATCGATGCACTTGATAATATAATTCCACTGGGTGCGGCGTTGTGGGTGGATTTTTGAATCGTAAATTCTTGATTCATGCCAGCATGGTTGGTGCAGAAATAATACAGGGAACCGTTATAGTCAGACGGAATAGTCACGGTTATCTTGCCACCCGATCCGGT
>Ga0209090_10001834_pt1 | contig 13556 bp, 8 predicted proteins | sample ArcticOcean_MG_C_9_FD_187432 | JGI IMG/M metagenome (GOLD analysis project Ga0209090, IMG submission 187432) | Marine microbial communities from western Arctic Ocean - ArcticOcean_MG_CB2_152 (SPAdes) (version 2) | ecosystem: Environmental > Aquatic > Marine > Oceanic | place: Arctic Ocean... | reverse complement strand
AGTAACGTTTCCAATTATTCTTGCACCATCTTCTTCTGGCCTTAATTTAAAATCTTCACGAAGACATTTTGTGACAATTTCTAAATCTTCGGCAAGGTTATTGCTATCATTTTGAGATCCAAATTTCCCATGACCCCAACCTTCACTGATGTAGTACATCTCTCTTAGAGTTGAAGATTTTCCTGAATCAATCATCTGTTCAATAAATTCTGTAACGTGTAAGGAGCGAAGCAATACTCTCGCCGATCCAAGGCTTGTGGCATCTCTCGTACTCGTCTTGTTCCCATACTTGTAAACTCCTAATTTATCATCAAAACCAATATTTGTTTTGGATCTAACTGGCAATGTCATTGATGGAGGTTCACCCTTTTCCATTTTATCATGCATTGCTGAAGCAATTACTCTTAGAGCTTCTTTTACCTCATTTTTGGTTTTTCTTTTTCCTATTTCACTCATATTTTCTCCTCCTCAAAATTAGAGAAAATATCAACAATCTCGGGATTTATTTTCTCGTCTGTAACTTCTGAAAAAATATCTTCATCGTCTTCATAAATAATTTCATTTATTTCAGAAATTTCTTTCCTAACAGCACTTAGAGCCTCTGTTTTTCGTATTTCTTCTAATATTTTCTCATCTATTTTTGTTGCACCGATAATATCTCCACTGCCCCGGTAGAATACATCGGCATCCGACCAATCTCCCTTACTAAGCCCGGAAAGTGCAATGTTAATCGTGGTCGAAGAACCAGGATTTAGAGTGTCAAGACGCCATGCCCAAATCCCTCGTGCCTCTTTTCTCCCTCCATTCGAATTCTCAACAATAGATACGGAATCATTCTCCGGCCATTTAAGAAGAATTGTATAAGCCCTAGCCCTAGCAGTATAATTAAACACTTTTATTGAACATGTTGCAAGTTTTCTTTCCTTATCCCACCCCAGTTCTTCTTCACAAAATACAGCATTCATAATTTTAGTAATCACCGGAGCAAGGTCAGGTTTTTCTCGCCCCAATATTTTCGAAGTTTTTTCAGCAATCGCTGGCAATATAACATTGACTAATTCGAATTTTTCTTTTGCTTTCTTCCTTTGATCTTTCTTTTTTAAATGATTTTTCAATCCTCTACCAACTTCTAACAGTCCTTTCCTGATTTCATCATAAACTTCTTCATTATCGGACACAGCTTCTTTTGCTTCACTTGTAAATTGAACATTTGTTGATGCTAAATGGATTAACAATGCAGCGGCCCCTTTGGGCAACCCCTTACCACCCGGATGGTCTAAACCGTATCTTTTCCAATCTATCGATTCTATTGCTTTAGTTAATGCACACCCTCCTTGTTGGTACATTAGAGGTACACGATTAGCGAAACGCAATACTTCTATGGGGCCTTCGGCGGATAAATCTCCACCAAATACAAGTCCGACTTCGATTTGAAAAGGATTTCCTTGACTCACCGTAGGCAGCCTTGTAACTGTTGATGCGAATCTTGAATCAATAGCTTTTGATAGTCCCTTTTTGATTAATAAATCATCTATTGGCGACAAACAATCAGTAGGCGGCGGGAGAAGTTTTACTTTTTGAAAAGAAGCAATTATTTTTTTAGTATCTTCAGAATTCAATCTTTTAGGATTCCGGCCTTCCTCGACCTCAGATGTATTCAAAACCTCTTTAGCCGCCCTTACGCTAACTCCAGAGAAATTATGGCGAAGAAATGAAATCATTTTATTTTGTTCCGATTCTCTTAACATTCTTTGTAAAGTTCCCAATTGAATTCCATGAGGATGAGGTTTTATTTCTTCAACAACTCTTGGCAATCGTTCGCTGGTTCTAACCCACTTACCTTCTTCTATTATTTCACCATCTTGATCTCTAACAATTAAACTAATTGTTGCATGAGGGTTAACAATCGAAGTCATTCTTAGGTATTGGTATACGGATTGTTTTCCTCGTTGATACTTGGCTTTCATCACAGTCGAAATTTTTAATCCATGAGCGATTTCTTCTCCAGTGTATTCATCGTTCCACACATCTCTTCTTTCTTTTGATTTAATGGCTTTATTTTTTCTTGTATCCAGCCCCAATTCTACAAAAACCGCCGATGAATCTTGAGCGATTTTTGAGACAACACGTGTTTTTGCACCAGTAGTTAACTGTGCGTACATAACAACTCCTGTAATTCCAATACCTTGCTGCCCTCTTGTTTGCCTAATAGCATGAAATCTGGAACCCAACAAAAATTTCCCAAAAACATCCTCTATGGAATCTCTTGGTATCCCGGGGCCATTATCTTGAGAAACTAATTCGATATCTTCTCCCTTTAATCGATTAATTTCAACTTTTATTTCAGGAAGAATCCTTGCTTCTTCACAAGCATCAAGTGAGTTATCTACTGCTTCTTTAACAGCCGTAATCAATGAACGTTGGAGAGAATCAAACCCTAAAAAGTGTTTATTTTTCTCAAAAAATTCACTTACAGCAATTTGTTTTTGTTTACTAGAAATATTGTGTGCATCTACCATTTCAATCTCTCCACTTGGTCCTCCCATGTCCTAATGACTTGGGGCCAACTTGTGATGAATATAGCCGGACTCCTCAGGCTATTGAAGCATGCGCTTAATTTAATGACGAAAGACTATATTTTTGATGATTTTAGGATTGTCATGATTGACGCACTTGTTGATGCAGCACATCACGAAGTAGTGGCTTACGCTGGAATGATTTTGATACTAACCGCATTTTTTTTAGAAACACGCGATATTTTAGATAGTAAAGCATCAGTATATTTACAATTAATGGCTTTGGGTTCCGGGCTATTGGCAATAAGAGCATATCTTATCGACGAATGGGCCTTCTTCATTCTAGAAATTGCTTGGTTTTCTGCAGCTTTGTTAGGACTCATGTCATTATCAAAGTTGAATGATTAATTTTTTAATCTATTGGAACAATTCAGGATTCCAAGATGTGATATAGCCCGTAAAAGCACTGGCCATAACTGTAAGAGGGCTTGCTAGGTAGAGTTTACCTGGCCCCGATCTTCCTTGAAAATTGCGATTAATCGCTGAAACAGACACTTGTTTATCATTATCGCTGACGCCGGGCCCTGCTCCAATACATGCACCACACCCTGGGTCAATCAGTTTCACTCCTGCTCTTTCAAACATTTCAGTCCAACCTTTTGCTTCTGATAGATCTTTAACAGTCTTAGAACCAAATTGAATATAACATTCAACCCCCTCTGCTATTGTTAGACCTGCATCTAATGCTGCTTTTGTAACTTCAGCATAGTATGCAAAGTCATCCTCTTTTCCAGCTGTACATGATCCAGCATATGCAATATCAATACTAATGGTGCCTAAGTCTTTGACATATGCTCCATTTGTAGGGTCTGAAGGTATGCCTTTGTCTGGATCGCCCGGATGAGCGACCATAGGTTGAATGTTATCCAAATTAATTACATGGACGCCTCCATGATAATTGGCCCCTTCATCAGGGAAAACAAACGAATCACGAATTTCTTCTTTAGTGGTTGAAGGTCTTCTATCGATTAGCCATTCAATAGTTAAATCATCGGGGTCGCAAATACCTGTTTTAGCACTACATTCCGTTGCCATATTGCATAACGTTGCCCTTTCATCCATTGACAAACTTGCAAGTCCAGGACCTCCAAATTCCATACTCCGATCTAGCGTTTCTGAGTTTGCGGCATACTTCCATAATATATGTAATATAACGTCTTTAGCGGTACATCCCGGATCTAAGCTCCCCTCTAAATTAAATCTAATGCTTTCTGGAACTTTTACGAATGCAAATTGATTATGGATTAAGTTAGCATATTCTGTAGATCCGACTCCATATGTCAATGCATTACTCGCGCCTCCCATGCAAGTATGACTGTCTGTCGCTTGAATAAAATCCCCTACATCAATAAATTCTTCTCTAGCTACTTGATGGCAAATACCCGGAGAAACTCCATTAACTGCCGAATAATCTCTTACACCAGTATGTTTTTGAAAGATATTTTGTAAGTCTCTTAATGCTTGTATTTTTCCTTTAAATTTACCAAATCTAGGGACACCAGTTGCATATAATAAATGGTCTTCAAAGACAGCAAATTTAGGGGGATTGGGTATAGTATAATTATCTCCATATTCTAATTTTAAGAATTCATGAACCTGTGCTGTAGTAAACTCATGTGAATAACCTCCATCTACAGAAGCCAAAACCGCATCTCCTGGTTTAAGATATCCTTTTTCCTTGTTTTTAGTGATTAATTTATTTGAAATTATTTTTTCAGCAATAGTCATTGGGCGAGGTATTTTATTTACTTCCGGAAGTTTAACATTACCTGCCTTTAATTCTTTAGCGAAGGGAAGAATCCCTCCATTTTCTAAAATCAATTTAGTGACGGGATCATATTTTTTGGTAAATTCACTTAATGCAATTTTTTCACCATTCTGTAATCTTTCAAGTATTGCGTGATTACCCATTAACTGCCCTAAATTAATATTGTTTCTTTCATGTATAGGAGCAAATGATGCAGCAATTACAATTTTTATTCCAGACCATTTTTCACACTGGGGGGCTGTCTCTCTACTAGATCCAGTTCCTTTCCTGTGTCCGGAAACAATGACTTCAAAGCCTCCATTTATCAACGCATGTTGTTCAAAAACGCGGCGCCCATCGAGCAGCAGTCCAGCATACGCATTTTCAGCAATTTTTGCAGGTTCATAATCAAAACAAACCCAAGCGGGAGTCATCACATCGGTATTTATGTCATCTAATAAATCACCAATAGTTAAATCTTCCATTTTCAAGTTTAACCCTTCATACAATTGTTTTTGTATAAGTCCAAGGTCTTTCGTCAAAAACAAAACTCTTTTCTCAGGATTTAGGGAAATTTCTGAGTGTGGCCATTCTTCATCTCTCATCCACAACCCTCCGAATAGTTCTTGCCAAGGTTGGGTAATATATCACCATTCTTAATTTTTCACCTAGTAAAAATTGGTATTTCGTCTAACTTTTTTTTCCCATTGATATGTTAACCTTAAATAACATCGTCAATCGGGATATTTTACCTTTCTTAGGAAAGAGGATGTGATGGGATGGCAGATTATCTCGTGGAAGACACTGTAAAATGCGACGAATGTGGAAGCCGTAATCTAAATCGTGACGAATCTCGTGGAGAGGTCGTTTGTGAAGACTGTGGGTTGGTTCTTGAAGACAAAGTAATTGATCAGGGAGCCGAATGGCGCGTTTTCAGCCCAGAACAGGGTGATCAGAGGGCACGTACAGGTGCTCCAATGACTGTTATGTTACACGACAAAGGTCTCTCAACGGATATCGATTGGCAAAATAAGGATTATTCTGGCAAATCAATTTCATCTCGTTATAGGTCACAGTTTTATCGAATGAGGAAATGGCAAAAGCGTTCTCGTGTTAGTAACGCTACAGAAAGAAATCTTGCAATGGCTTTAGCTGAATTAGATCGAATGGCGAGCCGACTAGATCTTCCTAAATCAATTAGAGAATCTGCGGCTGTTAATTACAAGAAAGCTGTAGAAGCCAGACTTATCCGAGGCCGTTCAATTGAAGGAGTTGCAGCAGCATCTCTCTACGCTGCCTGCCGCCAATGTCAAAACCCTAGAACATTAGATGAAATTGGAGAGGCGAGCCGTACAGGTAGGAAAGAAATTGGTCGAACATACCGTTTCATGGTTAGGGAATTAAAGATGAAAATACCTCCAACTAAACCGGAAGATTATATTCCACGGTTTTGTTCAGGTCTTGATTTAGATGCTGAAGTTCAATCCAAAGCATATGAATTAATTGCTGCAGCCCAGGAAAAGGAATTAACCAGCGGAAGAGGACCTACTGGAATAGCAGCATCAATAATTTACATCGCCAGTGTACTATGTGGTAAAAGAAGAACTCAGAGAGAAGTTGCTGAGGTAGCAGGTGTTACTGAAGTGACAATCAGAAACAGGTACAAGGAGTTAATCCAAAATCTGAATATCGAACTTGAAATTTAAGTCGGTGACAGAATGACAAGGAGAGAGGCAAAATCTCTCATCAGAGAATCTTGTAACAACCTTACGAGGGACAGTATCTCTTTATCATTTGATTTTATCCCATTGCCGAATCCTCCTTTAGAACTACCTGATTTCCCTGCCGACCCTCCTTCCAAATCTTCTAAAATAATTCAGCAAGCTTTAGGGATTTCTTCAGCAGATACTGCAGGATTTTATTATAGATTGGAGCAAATTATTGAAATTGACGAACCAAGTTTTGTTAAAAGAAATATAACCCCCATGGTCGCACGAGAAAAATGGTTATTGGGAAATATAGATTTAATTGCCGAAAAAATCTTGATATTACAGATAAAAGATTTTTTCACATCGGCATTAGATGAAAATTCACCAGACACAGATCGTTGGTATATTGCTGTAAGTATTTTAATTGGATTAATTTTAAAAGGTTCAGAAATAACCGAGTCCGAATGTTTCAATTTATTTCTTTCAATAATAGTCGCAAGACAACCAAGCGCTCGGGCTCAGAATAAATCAACTGGGCCTCATCATATATCTTGGAATGGCCAAAATTCTAATACAAATTTCGAAGAAATCGCCCATCCTAGTGGCGTTTTAGCAGCAAATTCAATTTTAGATATTCTCGAACTGTATGAATCGAAAAACTCTACAGTATTACCCTATTGGTTAGAAAGATTATCTGTTAGCGAACAAACCTCGAATACACTCAATATTCCATTGAGGATGCATAATTTAGTAGTCGATTGTGAGGAAAAGTCATCATTGCCTCTAGTTATGGCTGCAATTCAGTCACTATCTCACCACCCCGATGAATCGAAAGAAGTCTTATTTGAAATTTGTAAAAGTCAAAAAGTATTTTTAAGAAGAAATTTAGCTTCTATGTTGCCACGTATAGATTCTGAAGATCGAGGCTTTGCTAAAATTTTACTCGAAGTATTACTAAATGATGAAGATTCTGATGCGCGAGTGATATCTACGACCTATTTAGGATCGTTAGCGCGTCTTGAAGTACAGACATTCATTGATTTGTCTAAAAAAATATTTATTGAGGGGGATTCTAGAATGATTCAAAGATTAGTTGATTCTGGAATTCGTTACTACCTTTCAATGGATTCAAGTGATAGTGAAGGATTAATTCCTCTTGCATGGGTTTCCAGTAATTTAGAATCAAGATCAAAATTATCGGGAATGTTAATTCAATTAGCTAAAATAAATATTCCAGCAATCCAAAAAATCTCACTTAGAATATTTGAATTAAGTCCGGAATCATATAATGATTTATTCAATAGAATAAATACAAGGGATCCGAAAATTGCATTTCTGATCAAGAACAACCAGTCGTAGCACCGCAAGCATTGCACTTCAAGCAAGTTCCATTTCGAACCATTTGGCTGCTTCCGCAATCTGTGCAGATATCGCCAGTAAATCCATTCTCTCTTGCCAATCTTCTAGTTTTAGCCACCGAATCTTCAACTTTCTCAAATGCACCAAGTGTTTGTTGTACTTCTCTTATTTCTCCTTTATTTCTAACCACACCATCTTGCGTAATCTCCGGTCTACTTATTGAATAAGGATCTAAATCTTCATCTGAAACATGTGCTAAATCATGCCTTCCCAAATATTTAATTGCTAATTCTCTGAATATATAGTCGACGATACTAGATGACATCTTTACTCTTCCACTGCCCCCCATAACCATTCCACTTGGTTCAAACTTTTGGAATGTGAAAGAATTCACAAACGCGTCAAGAGGGACTCCATGTTGTAGTCCTAAAGATACTGCAATTGCAAATTGATTCAACATTGATCTCCATGCCGCACCTTCTTTAGAAGTGGTTAACATTATTTCTCCGAGTCTCCCATCATCATAGGAACTATGGTTTAGATACACTGTGTGCCCACCTACTCTTGCCTTCATTCTACCACCTTCGCAACTGTCCGGCAATGGCCTCCTTGATGCAATATAATCATGAACCATTGATTCTGCAAGTGGTTGAGCCTTTGTTTCAGGTAATGGTAAAGTTTCAACAACTTGTTCAATCATTTTTCGCACAATAACAACTTCTTCATCTTCTTCATCTTCTAGAGCGCTAGGATCAACAAGTTGATTCATTAAAGGCTGAGATAACTTCGAACAATCTCTGTAAACTGCACATGCCTTAATCATAGTTGAAAAACTTAAGTCATAGGCCTCTTTAATTTCAGAAATTGAAGAATTAGATGGCATATTAATTGTTTTCGAAATTGCACCAGAAATGAATGGTTGAGCTGAAGCCATCATATGTACGTGAGCCGGCCAATCAATAGAACGAATACCATGTTTACCGCCAGGTGTAGCACAATCGAAAACCGCTAAATGCTCATCTTTCAAACCAGGTGCTCCTTCAATAGTACCTCTGCCAAGAACATGCTCATTTACCTCATTAATTTCTTCTGATGTAAGTCCAAGGAACCCAAGAACATCAAAGAAATCATCATTATACTGTTCTTCACTGATACCCAGAGTCTCTACACACAATTCTTTACCAAGTATACTAGGCGAGAAAGCAGATCTAATGTCAAAAACATCTGGTAATTTACTTTCAATATTCTTAACTTGCTTCTTCGAGAATCCTAGAGATTCTAACTTATTTATAGATAATTGAGGACATTCATTCAAACTTTTTGTACCCATGACGAATTCTTCAATATTTTTTGTTTGTTTAGCTGAATATCCAAGTCGGCGTAGAGCCATAGTCACTCCTTTATTGATAATTCTAAGGGACCCTCCACCTGCTAGGGTTTTGTACTGTACTAGGGAGAATTGAGGTTCTACTCCCGTAGTATCACAACCCATTACGAGGCCAATAGTGCCTGTTGGAGCAATTACAGTTGTTTGTGCATTTCTATAACCATGTTCTTCTCCGTCCCTCAATGCTCTATCCCATGCATCTCTCGCTGCCATAAGCAAATCTTGAGGACATTTCTTTGCGTTGATCCCCCGTGGAGTTATTGTCAAACCTTCATATTCTGAATCAGGTGCGTCATAAGCCGCTCTTCGATGATTTCTCATCACTCTTAGCATATGTTCAGCATTCCTCTCATAATCTGGATAAGGCCCTAAAATCGAAGCGATTTCTGCACTTGTTGAATATGATTCACCACACATTATAGCAGTTAGAGCCCCACAAATTGCATATGCCCTCTCGTCATCATACGGAATTCCCATGTGCATCAAAAGAGAGCCAATATTGCAGTAACCTAGACCCAAAGTTCGATAATCATATGATTTCTGTGCGATTTCGGCCGAAGGGAATTGAGCCATCAAGACACTAATTTCTAAAGTAGCTGTCCAAAGTCTAACACTGTGTTTGAAATCTTCAATTTGGAATGTTTGATTATCCAAGTCGTAGTAATGAAGTAAATTTATACTAGCTAAATTACAAGCAGTATCGTCAAGGAACATATATTCTGAGCATGGATTTGAACCATTGATTCTTCCACCTTCTGGGCAAGTATGCCATTCATTGATAGTAGTATCAAACTGTACGCCCGGATCAGCACAGGCCCAAGCGGTATATGCGATTTTATCCCATAATTCACCCGCATCTAATACCTTACATGCTTCTGGTTCTCGACCTTCTTCTGCCGCTTTATCTTTTTCAGTTCTCCAAACTAAATTCCAATTATCTCCGTTCTTTACGGCATCCATAAATGAATTAGGAACTCTTACTGAATTATTGCTATTTTGTCCAGAAACTGACATATATGCTTCTCCCTGCCAATCTGTATCGAAACATTCGAAATCAACGCCTTTCCAACCTTGTTTCGCTAGATCTAAGATGCGTTGAACGTGCGGCTGAGGTACATTATCGCGTATCGCCTTAACTATTGATTTCCTTAGAGGTAGATTTTGAGATTGATCCAACCTACTTGCATCATCTTCATGTTGCCAAATCGCTTCCATCAATGCATTAGCGTGCTTCTGTAATATATTTGATCCAATAACTAAAGCAGATACCTTTTCTTCTTCACTAGATTTCCAGTCAATATATTCTTCAATGTCTGGGTGATCTAAATCTAAAGTAACCATCTTTGCAGCTCGACGAGTAGTCCCTCCTGACTTTATTGCCCCTGCAGCCCTATCTCCTATTTTTAGGAATGAAAGTAGTCCTGATGAGCTCCCTCCTCCTGAAAGAGGTTCACCCGAACCTCTAATATTTGAGAAATTAGATCCAGTGCCTGAACCAAATTTGAAAAGAAGAGCTTCCCTATTCCATAATCCCATTATCGAACTCGTTCCGCCTACCAATGAATCGCTAACAGATTGGATGAAACAAGCATGAGGTTGTGGGTGTTCATATGCATTTTCCGATAGGCGCAATTCTCCAGTTGAAGGATCTACGTAATGGTGTCCTTGGGGTGGGCCTTCAATCCCATACGCCCAGTTTAGTCCTGTATTGAACCATTGTGGGCTATTTGGCGCTGAACGCTGACTAGCAATTAGGTAGCACATTTCATCAAAATAGGCCCGTGCATCGACTTCACTAGCAAAGTATCCGTACTTATATCCCCAGTATGTCCAAGTGCCCGCCAATCTTCGAAACAGATTCTTCCCATGTGTTTCACCAATGAATCTATCTTTTACATCTAAAGTTTGAAGTTTTTCGAAATCAGGTTCACTGCGCTGTAGCCAGACAGGAACGCCATCTTCCGCCACCTTGCGCAGAAAAACCGGCACCCCTGCCTTTCTCAAATACTTTTGAGCAGCAATTTTACCTGGCACACCCTCGAATCCGGAAGGGAACTCTACTCCATCTATGGAGTCAGCCATAGTGCCATCAGAGTTTCTTATTTCTACATTCATTGAAATCCAAGAAAACAGGTCAAAAGGGTCTTCTCCTGCGGTTGTAAACCTTCTTTCAACAACCATTCCATTGCCTTCAATTTCATGGTTTTCTGTTGCTTCTGATTTATCTTTTACTTTGGTTTGCATAACTTCACACTCCTATTTCTTTTTGCCACGATAATGGGTTGCCCGGCTAAAGGGAATTCTTCTTCGGAATAGAGGGTGTTTAATGCTTGAGGAAAGAACCTCTTTATTTTCATTGTTTATCATATATAATGTAGCAAACGACGAACGTAGAAACTGCGTAAATTTCTTACATTATGGCCTTAAATCTAAAGTCCAATTCAATATCGCGCCAGACCTTGTAATCATCACTCCAACTGAACAATATTTCGCATGACTTTGCGTAATCAATCTTCGAAGGAGTTTCTCTGGAACATCCCCTTCGACTATATATTTCATTCTGATTTCAGTAAATACTTTTGGAGTTTCTAAAGATCTTTCTGATTCGAGTTCAATCCACATCGCCCTTACATCTTTCATTCTATGTTTCAAACCATCAATTACATCAATAAGTGAACATGCACCATGTGCTTGAAGGACAATCTGCATAGGGCTTGCAGCCGTGTCACTATGGAATGGAGTGATTTTTCCATTATCGGTTTCTCCTTCTATTTCTTCACCAATAGTCCATCGAACGATTCCCTTCATCTAGAGCCCTCTCTTGTTAGGGCAGGAGGGTTGGCTTCATCAATGGGTGGTAAGTGGACACTCTGAGAGCAATGACCGTTGGAGCCGCAATTTCGATTAAAGATGGCAAATTAATTGTACCCGATGAACCAACTGTACACTATATCGAAGGCGATGGCATCGGTATCGATATTACTCCTGTAATGATCAATGTAGTCGATGCAGCCGTTGAGAAAGCATATTCACAATCAAAGAAAATTCATTGGGTAGAAGTTTTAGCAGGTCAGAAAGCATTCGATATGACCGGGGAATGGTTACCTAATGAAACACTGGATGCAATGAGGACAGGCTTAGTGTCAATAAAAGGCCCATTAACAACCCCTGTTGGAGGCGGCATTAGGAGTTTGAATGTTGCATTACGTCAAAAATTAGATCTTTTTGCGTGTGTCCGTCCAGTCAGGTGGTATGAAGGAACTCCTAGCCCAGTAAAGCGTCCGGAAGATGTAGATATGATCATATTTCGTGAAAATAGTGAAGACGTATATGCAGGTATAGAATGGGAAGCTGGTAGCTCAGACGTTCAGAAAGTGATTAATTTTCTTCAAAATGAAATGGGAGTGACCAAAATTAGATTCCCGGACACCAGTGGGATCGGAATCAAACCAATTAGTAGCGAGGGAACATCTAGAATAGTTAGAGCAGCAATTAATTATGCGATAGATCAAGATAAGTCAAGTGTAACTATTGTTCATAAAGGGAATATTATGAAATTCACAGAGGGTGGATTCAGAGATTGGGGATACCAATTAGCGAAAGATGAGTATGGTGCTACAGAACTAGATGGTGGCCCATGGTGCACTATGACTAATCCCAAGACCGGTAATCAAATTTTAATCAAGGATGTAATCGCTGATGCTATGTTGCAACAAATTCTCACACGACCAAAAGAGTACGGTGTATTGACGACAATGAATCTTAATGGTGATTATATTTCTGATGCTCTGGCAGCACAGGTCGGTGGAATAGGGATCGCTCCAGGGGCAAATATCAATTATGACACAGGTATTTCAATATTTGAAGCAACTCATGGAACAGCACCCAAATATACCGGACAAAACAAAGTGAATCCAGGCTCTTTAATTCTCTCCGCAGAAATGATGCTCAGGCACATGGGTTGGGATGAGGCTGCAGATCTGATAGTCAAAGGTATGGAGGGCGCAATATCTGCTCGAACAGTGACTTATGATTTCGAGAGATTGATGGATGATGCAACTCTTCTTTCTTGCTCTTCTTTCGGAGAAGCTTTGATTTCTCACATGTGAGTAAAAAATCATCTTATTTTTATATTCAACTGTTGAGCATCAGAAACAACTCCAAAACCGTATTTTTCTTCTAGAGCCCTCGAGACTAATCTGAAGTCAGAATCTCTTGTTGCTACAAGAATATTTCCAATTTCTTGTAATGGAGATGCCGCTAATAAAGCCGCATCACACATTATATCCATATCCCCCTTTTCGGGATATATATCCTTTCCATCTATTTCACTACGAGGAGGTATTTCTTCTGATCTTGCCCGTTTTTGTTCATCAACTAATTCGAAAATCTTCTCATGCTTTACTAGGAAATCTTCCAAATTAATCTCTTCCCTCTCTTTGCTATAATTTTCTTGAGGCCACGTACTAAATGACTTGCAAATTTCAGCAACTCTTTCTTTAAGAAATTTAGGTGTTATTTTTCTTTTCCATTCTTTTCTATCAATATAAACATCATTGAATAAACTTAGCACAGCATCTGGATTTTTCGTTCGATGAGTGAATTCCCCTAAAGCCGCAGGGGGTATTGAGAGGAAGCGCCCTTTCCCACCCTGTCTCCTAAGCATCATATGGAAAGAACGTTCAACCGACCAATCAAAAGAGCCAAACTCATCATTAGAAATTTCTTGTAATAAATCATCTTTTAGGGCATGAATCAGTATATTTGTATCTACCAAT
>Ga0209090_10001813_pt1 | contig 13649 bp, 6 predicted proteins | sample ArcticOcean_MG_C_9_FD_187432 | JGI IMG/M metagenome (GOLD analysis project Ga0209090, IMG submission 187432) | Marine microbial communities from western Arctic Ocean - ArcticOcean_MG_CB2_152 (SPAdes) (version 2) | ecosystem: Environmental > Aquatic > Marine > Oceanic | place: Arctic Ocean... | reverse complement strand
ACGTCATCGTCGACATCTGGGATCGCAATAGACGCGAGTGAATACGGTAATAATAATAATAATAACAACAACGCATCGGACATGAATATAACATCGTCGAACGTTTCGAGCTTGACGAGGAGTATCAATCGGGAAAACGCCGGGGGCGGCGGTTTGAGTTCAATGCCAGTCATAGCGGTTTTACATAAAGACGTGAAGGACGAACGGCACGTCTCGACTTATCGCGTAAACTTACGTGATAGAGATTTAGAACCAGGTCCATTTGAACAGCGCGAAGTTGAAATAGGCTCAAAGAAACTGCTTGCTTTATCCTCTCCCATTGGAGGTTGTGTGGTCGTTGGCGAAGAAACGATTGCGTATTTAAATGAACCCGCGGGAACAATGGATGACCACGAAAACAACAACAACAAGAATAACACCACCGCAACGAAGAATGCTACAAGTACGTTGAGCAATAATACAAACAGTAATGTCATGTATCGCGGCGAGAACAAGTCGTCTACGTCGGCTTTAGTACGAGCTATTACTACTCCAGATTTGCTCATGTTTTCTTCAGCGTGTCTGATTCCTTCGGACGAGAATGTTTCGAACCAGCTCGTCGATAGATTTCTAATCGCGGACGAAGACGGCGATTTGTACCTGTTGATGCTGAGCAAAGGCACGACATCGACGATGAGCACTTCCATTGTTTCAAAGCTGACGATAGAAAGGTTAGGTAAAACGTCCTCGGCATCTGCAATGAGTTATCTCGACAACAGTGTGGTTTTCATTGGAAGCGCGTATGGAGATTCCCAAATAATTAAACTGCACACGGAACAAGTCAATACCGTGATGTCAGCTTCGAACGAACTACCAAGCTACGTCGAAGTTTTGGAGGAGTTTACCAATCTTGGTCCTATCGTAGACTTTTGCGTCATGGATTTAGAGCGTCACGGTCAAGGTCAACTCGTCACGTGTTCGGGGGTAGGCACGAGCGGATCTTTACGCGTTATTCGGAATGGAATCGGAATCCGAGAACAGGCTCAGATTTCACTCTCAGGGATTAAAGGTCTCTACTCGTGCAAGCGGGACGAAACGATGCCTTTGGATTCCTATTTGATTGTGTCGTTCATCGCGGAAACGCGGATATTAGCAATAAACGATAACGACGAGTTGGAAGAGGCAGTGTTCCCAGGATTTGACGCATCTTCCCAAACGATTGAATGTGCAAATATTTCTGGAAATGTGATCTGTCAAGTCACAAGTAAAGGCGTTTACGTTTGCGATGCTTCGTCGGGAGAACTTGTCGCTTCATGGGTGCCGTCTGACGAGAGTCCTATAACTGCCAGTTCAGCGTCAGAGAATACCATAGCCGTCGCCACTGTCGGTGGTAATCTTTATTACCTTTCTTTTCAAGGTGGGAAGATTTCAGAGACTGGAAAAATGTCTTTCGATGCTGAAATATCGTGCATCGATAAAACGCAGTGCGGCGATCGTAACGTCTGTGCGGTTGGATTGTGGAGCACGAAGGTTTTGCTGGTCGAATTAGGATCGGGGATGAAAGTCTGTCACACAGAAAATTTATCTCTCGATGTCGTTCCAAGGTCGACGTTATTTTGCTCCTTCGAAGATACAATCTATTTACTCACCGGTCTCGGTGACGGGCACTTAATAACAAACGTCGTCGATTCTTCGAGCTCAGCCGGAGGATTTGCGTTGAGTGATCGAAAATCTGTTTCCCTTGGCACGCAACCGGTTACTCTGAAATTATTCAAGTCTCAGCATTCAATGCATGTCTTCGCAGGTTCGGATCGGCCGACGATTATATATTCCAACAGTAAGAAGCTCGTCTACTCAAACGTGAACTTGAACGAGGTTTTGCACGTGGCACCGTTTAATTGTGACGCTTTTCCGGATGCGCTAGCTTTAGCCAGCGGCGAACATTTGACGATTGGTGCCGTCGATGATATTCAGAAATTGCACATTCGTACGGTTCCGCTGCGCGAACAACCTCGTAGAATTGCGCATCAACCGGAAACAAAAACTTTAGCGGTGCTTACCATGAAAGAGAGCGATGTTCCTGGGCAAGAAGAAGAGTTTTTCGTGCGATTATTCGACGATAAAACTTTTGAAACTTTGGCAAAATATCCCCTCGAACCGAACGAGAACGATGCAAGTATTATTTCGTGTTCTTTCGACGGGGACGACGATATATATTTCGTTGTCGGAACGGCTTTTGCGGACCCTCATTCGGAGCCTGAATCTTCTCGAGGACGCATACTAGTTTTCAAAGTTTCGAACACATCGTCGAGTGGTGGTGGAAACGCTGTTGTCAACGGGAATGACCACGGCGACGGCCGCGCTTCCGCGTCCTCGTCTGTGCTTCAAAAGAGTCTCACGCTCGTCTGTGAAAAAGAAACCCGGGGTGCGGTGTACAATTTGAATGCCTTTTGCGGTAAGCTACTCGCCGGTATCAATTCTCTGGTGAAATTATTCAACTGGGGCGTTTCCAAAGAAAATAAACGCGAGTTAGTGCACGAGTGTTCTCACATGGGACACATCATCGCACTCAAGGTTGAAACAAAAGATAATTTGATCGTCGTTGGTGATTTGATGAAGTCGATAACGCTGCTGCAGTATCAGCGAGAATCCGGCAGGATTGAAGAAGTCGCGCACGATTTTAGCTCGAATTGGATGACGGCGGTTGAGATTTTAGACGATAACACATATCTTGGAGCTGAATCTAGTTACAACTTGTTTACCGTTCATCGGAACGCGGACGCAGACACAGAAGATAAACGCGGGACGCTAGAGCTTTGCGGCGCCTTCCACTTGGGAGATTCCGTGAATAGATTCAGACGCGGTAGTCTGGTCATGCGCATGCCAGATCTAAGCGACGATACGAGCTCCTTGTCTGAAATCTCCACTTGGCTATTTGGTACGATCTCTGGTGGTTTAGGCGTCGTTGCGACTTTACCGAAACGCGATTTCATGTTACTTAACAAAGTTCAAGAAGCCATGCAAAAGGTAGTTACCGGAGTGGGAAAATTTAGTCACTCTGACTTCAGAAGTTTTCACAACGTGCAGCGAAGCGTAGAGATGCGAAACTTCATCGACGGTGATTTGGTCGAAATCTTCTTAGATCTATCCAAAGAAGACCAAGTCGCGGTGTCTGAACTGTCTGGAGTTTCGAATTCCGAGGACTTGGTAAAGAAGATTGAAGAAATTTCTCGTCTCACGCACTAAAGAAGAGGAAGACGAAGTAGAAAAGTACTGTACTCATTTGTAAAAAGAATTCAATAAAAACACAAGCTACTACTTCGCCATCCAATAAATTAAGACTAATGCCGAGCATATGGCACACACGGCGCTGAGAACAATCGCATCCTTGTTCTTTTTTCTCTTGATAGCTACAAGTAAATTGTTCACCACCGGGAATTTACTCCCCGCCGTGGCGAGCGCGCTAATCGTGTTATTGAAAATTCCCCTCTGCTCGTACAACGCGCTCGCCGTATTTTGAGCAACGCCAATCGCATCGTCTACTGCGATTGATGAGCTCAAGATTGAGTTTCTCTCTCGCATTGCTGCGGAAGAGTTACTCTCATCCCCTCCTCCTAAAGCGCCGTTACTTCCTCGGTGTCTTCCCTGTAACAACGAAGCGTGTTCTCGCTCTTGTTCTATGTAATCTTTCATTCGTCTGAACTCGTGATTGAACTCTTTCGCAACGTCTCTATGTCTCGCTAACGTGTGCGTTCGAGTATCCGAAGAAGCGTTCGCTCCGCTATGAATGGATGATGCCAAAGCTCTGGTCACGTCTGACAAACGCGTTAACAACGCCTCGATCTCTCCTTCTTTCGATGCGATGACATCAAAGTTTCCCTCAATTTTGTTCGTCGCCGTGTTGGGGTACTGATTATACCCACCACTACCACTCATACCGCCACCGCTAGACGTCGACGTTGTCGCGTTGTTGGTACCAACCCCGGCAAGTTTTGAAAGCGAAGCGAGGTTCGCATCAATTTCATTCTCCAATTTCCTCGCCTCTTTTCTCAACTCTTCCCACGCCGTCGAAGGAACTTTCATCTGTCCGTCGCGATACAAATGTTGTTGTTGCTGCTGTTGTTGTTGTTCTTTTCCTTTCTCTCCGCCGATTCCTCGAAAATGCTGATTTTGCATGTATGCACTTTCTCGGACGAAGAACACACTTTGCGCGTGCAATAATTGTGAGGTGGTCGGTTTGAGAAACTTTTTGGCAAACAGGAAGAAAATTAGAAAAAGAAGAAGAAAAAGAATACGAAGACGACGACGAAGAAGAAGAAAAAGTGTGTTCGGATGCGAGGGAAAGAACGAGAGGAAAATAAGGGAAATAAAGGAAGGCGAGGAGTTTGAGCATCGCGACATTCAAGCAAATACCAAAAGATAAAATTTACACTCTACTATTAGCTTCGCGATCCTCTCTATTTTTTGTTTCTTTCGAATGTTTACGTCAAAATGCTTTAATTAAAGAATGAACAAGAAATTTACATTTAATGCATCATTCCGCTTAGACGATGACCATCTTGATGGCGTGGATCGTGGCGTTGTCGACCTTGATGTCGTTCTTCTTGTACGGGAAGTCAGCCGGGACGATCTTCTTGCCAGTGATGGTTTCGAATTCCTTGCCCGCAGCCATGTCCGCCTTGGTAATCGTGCCCTTAACGACGTGGTTCTTGCAGATGTCACCCAAGCCATCCATCGCCACAAATTCCATTCTGGTAACACCCTTGGACTTGATGAAGTCCCCGAAGGCATCGTCATCGGCGGCGAAGACCGTGATCGGGCCTTCTTGCGTGAAGACGTCTTCCTCGCCGGCGGCGGAGATGGCGGAACCCATCATGGAGTAAGACGCGGCCTTGCAGATCATACCTAGAAAAGAGAGTAACAATTAGTACTAATTTTTACGATTATTATAATAAAGTCCGTACCGAAGGCATCGTTGTTGAAGGATCGGCCACCTTCTTCACCACCTGTTGTTATAGTTTTGTTGTAAAGTAAAGAGAAGAGAAGAAGAGATTTTTGTGGTTAGTGGACGGGCCACAATTTTTGACACCTTAAATATTGATATCTTTTTTTTTTGTGAGAGAGGAGAAAGAGGACGATCCCGAGAGCTCTCTCTCTTCTTCCCTCCTTCTTAAAGTTTGTGCGCTCTCTTTGGATATCAAAGACAGGGCAGAACCAAAGAAGAAGTCAAAGAAGAAGAAGACAAAGAAGGAGAAGATCCAACACGACGAATTCTTCTTAAATCGAAGGAAGCAGACGATCCTTTTCTTCACGCGCGGGAAAAAAAACAGATAAAATCCATCTCTCTCTCTTCTTCTTTATCCATCGAGAGACAAAATTTGTGGATTAGTTCTTCTTCCTTGAAAAATTGTTCTCTCCTCTAAAGCGTACCTTTGCCGTGGGCAATCTTCGCCGAGACGACGGTGGATCGTTGTTGCTTGTTGGCGACAACTTTGGAGACGACCTTGGCGCCGGCGATTTGGGATTGTAAAGCGAACATTGTGTGTGTGTGTGTGTGTGTTTTATCTGCGTTAAAAAGTGAGGCTCGAGATGGGTGAGGTGGAGGAAAGTTCCACGTCACTCAAAAATTTTGACAAAAAGCCGACCCCCCTCCTTTTTTCTCCCAAAATTTTTGTCTCTTCAACAAACAACAGAAAGAGACCGAGAACTCTTAAAAGTTCAGCCCTCTTCTTTGTCATGTTTGTCTGTCGTCAAAAAAAAGTAAAAGAGAGAAAAAAAAAGGAAGAAAAAAAGTTTGTTTGTTTGTCTGTTGTCTCCCACACCACCCTCACCCTCACCACCACCAACACCTTCTTCACCACCAATCAAACGCTATTCTAACACAGCAGCAAATACATGACTGCAACGTCGCATTTTCGCACGCCTTTCAATGGCTACAGCGTTAAATTCTCGCCGTTCTTTGCCGATCGCATAGCGGTATCTGCGTCGCAAAACTTTGGCATCGTCGGGAACGGCCATCAGTACGTTTTGAGAAGAGAGTTGAACGCGCTCAATAACAACAATAACATAAACAACAACAACAACATAAACAACAACAATTTTCCTCACTCTGGACCGGCGACGCTTCCGTTAGTAGAGGAGGCGAGATTTGAAACCGCAGATGGGATATTCGATTGCGCGTGGTCGGAAGAATCGGAGAACGTGTTAGTCTCCGCCTCTGGCGATGGGTCCGCAAAACTCTGGGACGTATCTCGCCCACCGTTTCAAAATCCTTTGCGTTCGTTCAACGAACACGAGGCGGAAATTTATACCGTTTCTTGGAACCCGACGAGAAAAGACGTGTTTTTAACCGCGAGTTGGGACGATACTATAAAGCTTTGGAATCCAAGAGAGAATGCGCACACGCACGGCTCGTTGAAAACATTTAGAGAACACACGTATTGCGTGTACGCCGCGGAGTGGTCGCCGCACCACGCGGACGTTTTCGCCTCTGTTTCCGGTGATTGCACATTAAAAATTTGGGACTGTAGGAAAAATCACTCGACGCTATCCATACCCGCGCATGATTTTGAAGTTTTGTGCGTGGATTGGAATAAATATAACGATTGCGTCGTCGCAACGGGATCGGTCGATCGAACGGTGAAACTGTGGGACATTCGAAATCCAAAGAAGGAACTTTCTGTTTTGAGAGGTCACGGTTACGCCGTGAGACGAGTAAAAATGGATCCATTCGACGAAGATATATGTTACACTGCGAGTTACGATATGACTGTAGCAATGTGGAATTGGAAAATTAGCAACACAACTAGCATTAGTAATACTTTAGGATTAGGAGGAGGAGAAAGAGGCGTTCAGCCTTCGCCGCTTTTGCGGCAGTGGCGCCACCACACCGAATTTGCGGTTGGTTTAGACGTGAGTGTTTTGAATAGAGGAGAGTTAGCGAGCTGCGGTTGGGATTCATCCGTTCAAGTGTTTAGCAATCACGGACCGGATCCGCTTCCCATTCTTTAAAGATGTTTACGTAGATACTTAAGTAGTTTTTAATAATTATATTAAACCGTTTGTGTGTAGTACTCGTCGTGTGCATAAACGTAAAAAGTGAAAAAGAATGATTTGAACGATGGACAATTTTTTAGCTGGAGAAGTTTGACTCTCCCGGACACTTGCACCCAGATTGTTGAATGATGGCATTGGCGGCGTAGTTACCACCCTTGCAGCAATCCGCTAATTCCTTACCGTGTACAAACTGGGACAAGAACCCGCCGACGAACGCGTCTCCCGCGCCGTTCGTATCGACCAAGTCTTCTTTGGCTAGTTTGATGACGTCGTATTTCGTGACCTTACCGTCTTTGGCGACAATAGTAGCGTCCGCACCTTGCGTGAACACGACCGTTCTCGTGCAGTGGTCGCTCGCTTTCGGCATTTGACTGATTTTCAACGCAATCTCGGCAACGTCCGTGACGCCTTCCCACTTTTGAGATTCCGCAAAGGTGACCGCTTCGGATTCGTTTCCAAACAACACGTCAACATACGGTAAAGTGTTCATCATCGCCTCCAAAAACGGCGGCACTTGCATTAGGAACGGTGCAGACAAGTTCATCATGTAACATTTCTTGTTTTCCGCGGAGTGCTTGGCCACCGCCATCATGGATTCTGGTGACACCGTCAAGAAAAAGCCGGCGCTGTAATAAAACTTGGCGTCTTCAACAATCTTCCAGTTTTCTGCTTCTTGCAAGTGCTCGAACTTGTAGTTGTTCGCCGCGTTCAACGCGGCGATCAAAGATCGTTCACCGTCTTTCACTAAAACCCCACACGTTCCCGTTGGCGTCGCTTTGTCGATCATGTACTTTGTCGTCACGCCGTCCGCTTGGCACGCTTTCGTCATCTGGGTGCCAAAATCATCCTCACCGACGCATCCGATAAAGGTCGTCGCGCCGCTCGTCTTCAACATCCACTGGCACACGCGAATAGAGTTTTGCGTGGCACCACCGGCGATGTATTCCACCGGATACTTCTCCACCATTTCTTTGTACAACGGATTGTGCTTTTCCTCGGCTAAGATGGCGTTATTCAGTTTTAACTCGTACTTGTCCAAAATGTCCTGTTCGACGACGGCGGAGATATCTAAAAGGGGATTACCCATGCCCAATAAAATACTCATTTCTTTTTGTTGTATTGATTAATTATTACGAAAGAATGTGAAGAATATATTGTTGTTAATGTTGTTTGTGAGTGTTACTGTGTGTTAATGTTCTCGTATCTGTGATGACGAGCGCGCAGCAAAAGTGAGTACTCGTCGTTAATATACTTTTAAGTGACGACGATGATGAGATTTTTTCTTTTTTTATTCAAGTGTTCGGGTTTTGTGGCTGTGATTTTATTAGAGCAAAAACACTTTTTTCAGTCCGTCAGAGCATTACAAAACTCTTCTACCACAGCCAGAAGAGAGGCAAAACAACAACACACATCATCACAATTAATAAATAATTTAAAGACGAGAAGAGTCTACGACGCGATATGCCACCACACCCGTCCAAAGAGGAAAACGACGACGGTGCTCTTCCACTACCACCACCACCACCTCCTCCTCCACCTCCTGAAGAGGACGCGCCGGCGTTGCGCTTCGGTACCGGGTTGAACAACAACAACAACACGAATTTTAACAACAACAACAACAACGAAAAAGAAGAAAACAAAGCGAAAAAATTGTCTGAAGACGGCAGTTGGCAGTGCGACTCGTGTTCAAACACAAACTTCGCGTGGAGGAAAACCTGTAAACGATGCGATTTACCGAAATCTCAAAAAGTGAAAGACGAGGAGAAGAAAGCCGCGGCGGGATGGTTGTTAGACGGCGTGGACGATCCGACCAACAATCGAATTTTCGTCAAAGGATTCGACCCAGAGACGACGACTTCGGACGATTTGAGAGAGTTATTCGGCGGCATCGGGATGATTTCGAGAGTACGTCAACGCACGGGATTTCCCGATCAGTGGCCTTGGGCGGTAAAGATATACTCAGACGATTCCACGGGAAAGAACAAAGACGAGTGCACGATTACCTACGACGATCCAATGGCTGCGCAGTCCGCGCCCGGGTTTTACGACGGATACGACTTCAAAGGGAAGAAGATTAGCGTTTCCTTAGCGACGAAGAAGAAAAGAGAAGAGGATGATTTTAGTAGAGATAACAACAATAATAATAACAATAACTACGATGGTGGTAGGGGTCATAACAGTTATGGTGCGAGAGGTTCCTATGGCGGCGGTGGCGGTCGGGGTCGTGGAGGACGAGGCGGCGACGGATGTCGGATCTGTGGTCGATCCGGGCACTTTGCGCGCGAATGCCCGGATAATCGAGGCGGCGGCGGTCGAGGTGGAGGCTATGGAAATTACAACAGAGGTGGTGGTGGAGGACATTATCGTCGCGACCGGCCGTATTAAATAAGAGATTCATTGTTAGAAGAAATTATTCTCCAAGTATATTTTTACATTAAATGCGTGATTCTATTTGTAGTGTGCGTTGTTAGTATTATTGAAGGCTTTTTATACACCCAAAACGCGTTGTTGATACCTAATCCAACTCGAATATCTTCAAGTTACCGCGAGAATTGGACGCTAACAGTCGCTGACCATCAGGAGACCACGCGACGCTCGTGACGAACGCGCCCTTGTCGTTCGTGAGAACGGGTTTGATGCCGCCGCATAAACCAGCCGTGGGACCTCCCTCTCTCAATCCACAACCAGGAGTCATTCGCATGAACGAGTGTCCCGCAACCGGTAGCGGTGCAAACTTTGCGTACATTCGAACCGTATTATCTTCAGAGCCGCAAGCGATTCTACCATCACTCGTGACGCTGAGACCGACAAAATTTTTCTCGTTCACGTGTCCGGTGTACGTGCGAAGACAAACACCTCGCGATCCTTTCACGTCCCATAGTCTGAGCAAAGAGTCCGTGGATGCCGAAACAAGCTCATTACCCATCCATCTCACATACGATACTGCTTTCTTGTGCGTTTCCAAAGTCAACATCGGCATAACCGCGTTTCGAAGATCGTAAACGTGTACTTTGTGATCTGCTGAGCCGACTGCGATCAGATTTGAGTCCATGCGAGAAGAGTTCACCGAGCATATGTTTGCTTGATTCGGATCATTAATCACCATGCACTCTCGCCTTTGCGTGATTGACCAGACTCGAGTTGTGCCATCGTCCGAAGCTGATAATAGACGAGTTGGATCGATCGGAGAAAACTCAGTCGACCAAACCCGTTTGGTATGATTCTTCAATCGCATGGTTTCCATGCCTTTCTGGACGTCCCAGATTTGCATCGCGCCGTCATACGTCGCAGATGCCATAACCGGCTTCACGTACGGATTGAAACTGATTGACGACAACTTTGAGCTCGTGGAAAGTTCAATGGCTGGACAATGCACGGCGTTGCCCAACTGCATGACGGAGGCAACCTCGTAAATACACAGCCGCTTCGAAATACCCGCCGTAGCGAACAAGTCGCCGTCGCGATTCCACGCAGTAGAACACACCATATCGCTCGAACCACCGACTAAATCTCCGCACCCGAGCCTAGCGACGACTCGAAATCGCCACTTTCGCGTTACGCGAGTTAAACAGCTGCCAAATTCTTTCAAATCATCCGTTAACTGTTCTTCAACGTTTGTGCGTTTGATCATGTTTGAAATCCATTTTTCGTCGTCTTTCACCGATCCTGCGCGACCGGTATTGTACTCTCCACGAAATCCACCGCGCGCGAGTTGAAGAGCATGGTTTTTGCACGATTTCGCGTATGCTTGAAATAACGTTTCTTCCAAAGATTCAAATACAATTTTCGGCAAGTCGTCAAAGGGCACGTGATCGAGAGCGCGCTGCGACTCTGGAGGTTGCCTCGCCCACCTTTCGCTGTTAAGTGCGCCGGGAACATCTGAAGAGTTGTGAATATTGTTATCATTACTTTCACCCCGCTTTCTTTTCGAGTTGCTGCGGGTAGAAATTCCTTGCTTTCCGGCGGGGAGCAACTTTGACAGCGCATTTAGAACGTTCAATTCCCGCTGCGTTTTTTCGTACTCGCGTTGGCGGGATTTTTCAATCGATTTAAGAACGTCGATGATTGTTTTCAGCTCGTTCGCCTTTCTCTCGGAGTCCACGTTCAATTCGCGGTCAACGAGCGCAGCTTTCGAAGACATCGACGTAGAAGATGATGACCGGTGGTGTCTCAGAATTTCTAGTTGCTTCAACGCGATATCTCTCACAGATTGCGCCGATACTCGATGGCGAGGATCTCTCGATATCAATTTTCTGAAGGTTTCCGCCATTTCCGGGTGTAATTCATCGATGTGCGTGATTTCTTTTTCATTGAACCAAGCGCGCGGATTCTCAGAACTAGAGCCAACGTCGAACATATCTTTCCAAAACATTTCGGATACGAGGGCACCGAGAGAAACGAGTTCAGATTTGATGGTGTTTGGAAGTTCATTTTCACTCGGAAGAGTTTCGTACAAAACTTCGCGACGTTTCATCACCGGTTGTTGTTTCGATCCTCTCGCCATTCTGCTTCTATTACTTCTTGCGTTCATCTCTTCTTTATCAAACGCTTTGATATCTCCTTGTGGAGAAATCAACAATCTCGAAGGATTGACGCCACCGGAGCAGAAACCGCGCTCGTGTTCGTTCGCTAGAATCGCCGCAGTTCTAGCTAACACATGAAATTTCGTTTCATCACTCATCGTTCTAAATGCGTTCGAATCGAGCCAATTTCTAACTGAAACGAACGACCTCGACGTCTCCAAGCCTTGTATCGGTGGCGCTAAAACAAAGTTACTATCATCGTGACTACTGAGTGAGGATGGAGAAGAGTGGTGGGCTCCGGGAGATCCTCCACGAGATCTCGACGACGACGACTTTTTCGCAAGAGAAGAATTTTGAATCAACCGTTTCTCTGTCTTCGCTTTATTCTCCCTCAATATTAACTCCGATTCTTCTTTCTTCCTTCGCACTATTTCTGCATCTTTGGTCTTATTAGCTCGATTATTGGCGCGCGGAAGATCCACCTCCATCGGCACTTCGACATCGGCATTCTCGACTCTTCTTGTTTGCGCGGGCGGATATCGCGCGTTCACGTTGTTCTTTGAGTCGTTCATGTCCTTGTTATTTTTCGTCGTTTTCTTCGGTGTCGTAGCAGCAGTTTTTGCCGCTGCGGTGGTAGCAGCAGTAGCAGTATCAGTAGCAGTAACATTCGAAGGACTTCTTTCTTTATTGTTATTGGCGATGCTCTTGAGTAAAAGCATCGACAAGAAATTCTCTCTCGAAGAGTCTCGCGAAAGCGATCTAGGGTGACTATTTTTGTTGTTGTTATTGATGTTGCTTTTATTGATGGTGGTGGAATTGTTGTTCATCGTGATGTTGTTGTCGTTGTTTTTGCTGCTATTATTCTTATTCTTACTGTTGTTGTCGTTGTCATTGTTGCCGCTATTGCCGTTACTGTTCATCAAAAGATCGGATTCTGAGTTTAATCGCCTCGGGACGTTTGGCACGCCTTGGAACATTTCTTCTTTACCGAGCATACATATCCCGTCGTCTTCGTTATCTTCATCTAACTCTTCGCCGTATTCGTTCAATCTCGGAACCGTCTGCGGTGCCGCCGAGTACTGCTTCCTCCACACGTGCTGCCATAAAAGTTTCACTTGTTTCACCGTGACTGGTTTGAGTAAATAATCATCCGCGCCGCTTCGCACGCACTCAAAGACAATTTCCGAGTGTTGATTGGCAGACATCATGATGACGGGTAACTGAGAAAATTGCGAGTGATGTCGCACGTGTTGGAGTAACTTTGGCCCGTCGATATCGGGCATCATCACGTCCGTGAGCAATAAGTTAAACTCAGTGCCTCGACGCAACAACTCGATGGCTTCGGCGCCACTCTCACACGTCGTCACCCGGTACCCACACTTTCTCAGAACCTGTGACGTGACCGCACGACAGATTCTCTCGTCGTCCACGACTAAGACGTGGATCATAGGCATTCCATTACTGTTATTGTTGTTCATGCGATCATCTTCCGTGGTGATTGTCCTTGTCGTCGTCCTTGTCGTCGTCGTCGCCCTCGGCGTTGTTCTTCCCGTTTCCGCCGACGTCATCACGCGCTGCTGCTGAGAGGACGACATAAATTTTTACCCTCTTTTCCTTTCGACGACGACGACGACGAGGACTTCTTAGGCTGACGTAGTTTGTTCTGCGAATTCCTTTCTTCTTCGCGCCACTTTTTCACCCCGCGTTATTGCTAAAACCCGGGTAAGACGAAGGAGAAAATGCGCCTGCTTCTTCTTTTCACTCTCTCTCTCTCTTTACGTACCCGTGTGTGCACTTTCCGCAGTAAGTAAGTGTTCTCTTAAACAACTTTCCAGGGGAGCGTGACACGACACTCAACACAACAAAATGTGTCGACTTTCCCTCTTTTTGTTGGGTTTGGGGGTGACTTTTTTTGGAGAGATTTTTGAGGTCTCTTCCCCCAAAGCACGAAATGACGTCGTCGAACAACACAGCTGGCAAAAACAACAAGAAAGAAATCTCTTTTCCAAAACCAAAAAGGGAAAAATCTTGAGGTGGAGAGAGAAAAGAAACAACAGTCACCTGGTGGTGAAAACATCTTTGTCCCATCTT
>Ga0209090_10001809_pt1 | contig 13672 bp, 27 predicted proteins | sample ArcticOcean_MG_C_9_FD_187432 | JGI IMG/M metagenome (GOLD analysis project Ga0209090, IMG submission 187432) | Marine microbial communities from western Arctic Ocean - ArcticOcean_MG_CB2_152 (SPAdes) (version 2) | ecosystem: Environmental > Aquatic > Marine > Oceanic | place: Arctic Ocean... | reverse complement strand
TGATGATACGATCGAATTTTTGTTACCTGATTCTCCACCCCCATATAGAGAGAACGATCTCGTTGACCTTGATACTATGTTATATAGAGAAGCAAGACGTTTAAGAATATTCTTTAAAGGTGGTGGCTATGATAACCTGCGAAAGGAAAGGAGAGAATCTTTGTTTATTCAATTACTCGAAGATATGCATCCTTCTGATTCAAAGCTGTTATCAGAGAATATGATATCTCATACTCCAATCAAGGGCTTAACAAAGAAAACTGTTGAGTCTGCATTTCCAACAATATTTACAGACCCTCTAAACTTCAAGTAAGGTAGACTACCATGGCTAAGCGGACCAAACAAACCGCCTCTTCTATAGATTGGGAAGATCCCAAGAAAGAGTTTAAACAAAAAGAACGAGAAAAGAAAACAAGACGATCTTCTGAAAGGAAGGTCAAATTGTCAGAGAAACACAAATTTATAACATAAACTTGTTGACATTCATAAAGAACTGTTGTATAATGGTACTATAAATTAATAAAGAACAGGAATAATATGGACCACAGAAAAGATAAACTAATCCTTGTAGATTGTGATGGTGTTCTCCTTGATTGGGGATACGCATTCTATAAGTGGATGGAAGAAAGTAATGGACTTGAAGTAATGGAAGAAGGCGTTTATAACGTTGCCGCTACTTTTCATATTACAAAAACTGAAGCAAGAAACCTAGTCAGACAGTTTAATGAATCAGCTAGGATTGGATTCCTACCTGGGTTTAAAGACGCCATTAAATACGTTAAAATGTTACACGCTGAAGGATACATATTCCACTGTATCACTTCGTTATCAACAGATGAATACGCCAAGAAAGCAAGAATGGAAAATCTTGAAAGACTATTTGGTAAAGGTGTGTTTGAAGAACTAATCTGTTTAGACTGTGGAGCTGATAAAGACGAAGGTCTATTACCTTATAAAGATAGCGGATGTATTTGGGTTGAAGATAAACCTCACAATGCTGAATGCGGTATTGATATGGGTTTGAGATCAATACTTATCGAACACGGTCACAATGTTGATTACGAAAATAATAATTTAACAAAAGTTAAAAATTGGAAAGAAATCTACGAGATGATCGTATAAATACTACTATGGAATATAAGATTGGATACTAATGCCTACATATACCTTTGAAGATACTACTACTGGTGAGCGAATCGAGAAATTCATGTCGATGTCCGTAATAGACCAGTTCAGAAAAGACAACCCTCATTTAAAATCTGTTATTCTTAGCGGACGTCCCGTGATTGAGTCTGCGCGCCTTGGAAGGATGAAACCCGAACAAGGTTTTCGTGATTTACTTACATCAATGAAACAAAACAAATCATACACTGGAAACAAAATCAACGATTGGAAGTAATTCTAATTGCTCCCTACATCTGTTGATGCAAAGGAGGTTTTATGTCAAGAGCACGTCGTATATCATCTAAGGATAAAAAATTGTCGAGAAGGGAAAAAGAAGGTTCAAGAATGGATACTAAATTCAGTATGAATCAGATTCGTCCCTTAACGGATACCCAAGGTGAATTTTTCGATAGTTACAACGCTGGGTATAATATTGCTGCAATTGGTACGGCAGGAACAGGAAAAACAATGTGTGGTCTTTATCTAGGCTTATGTGATATACTAAGTAATGATGATTACCATCAAGTTATTATTGTTCGTTCCGCAGTCCAAACAAGAGAACAAGGTTTTATGCCTGGAACTCTGCAGCAGAAAGAAGCAGTATATGCTTTACCTTATGCTGATATAGTAAACGATTTATTTGGCCGAGGAGACGCATGGAGTATCTTATCTCAAAAGTCTTCAGTCAAATTTATGACATCATCGTTCGTTAGAGGTTTAACGTTTGATAATTCTATTATTATTGTAGATGAATGTCAAAGTATGACTTATCATGAACTCGATAGTATCATTACTCGAGTTGGCGATTCGTCAAGAATCATATTCTGTGGTGATACTGCTCAGGATGATCTTGCTGGAACTAGACACAAACATGACACATCAGGACTCGAAGATTTTCTCAAGGTCCTATCACGCATGACCGATTCTTTTAAGGTAGTTCAATTTGGAATTGAAGATATCGTAAGAAGTGGTTTAGTTAAAGAATATATCATAGCAAAGGAGACAACCGCTCTCAAGCCTCGTATGGTGGCTTAAATCGAAAGGGTGGTCGAAAGGCCACCTTTTCTACTCAACTTATTGGAAATTATATTATGAAATTATTTGAACACAATTCAGAGGCACCAGTCCTCGAGAAACTCACAAGAGCTGCAGTTGACGGTAAACGTATATACCAAACTCCGTCAGGTAAAGGCTATCCTTCAGTTACAACAGTTTTAGGTATTCTCGGTAAAGAGGATCTCCAAAAGTGGCGTGATCGTGTAGGTCATGTAGAAGCTAACAAAATTTCAACACAGGCATCCCGCCGTGGTACCGCAGTTCATAAACTTTGTGAAGACTATTTGGATAATGATCCTAAATATGCAATGAAGCATATGCCTTCCAATGTTCATCTGTTTAATACAATGAAACCTATTCTAGATGAACGTATAAATAATATCTGGTACCAAGAGTGTTTCTTATATTCAAATGAGCTCCAAACAGCAGGTCAAGTTGACGCTATTGCTGAATGGGATGGTGAACTTGCAGTTGTTGATTTTAAGACATCAAGGAAGCCAAAGAAAGAAGAATGGATTTTGAATTATTATATGCAAGTTTCCTTTTATGCTTTTGCATTTGAAGAAATGACTGGTATACCTGTTAAGAAAGGCGTGATCTTTATTGGCGTTGATGGTAATGAACCTCAAGTGTTTGAGTTTGATACCACAGTATACGTTGACCACTTTAGAGCAGTTCGTGAAACTTATAAAGAGATGTATGAAAAAGAAAAGACGGTTCATAATATTTGATGATAACATGGGTGTGTTCTTAGGGACATATAATGGTTATGATCTAGGCATGGAAGATGATGGTAGAGTCTATGCTTGCTTTGCGGCTAATAATCCTTTTGGTTTAACTAATTGTGCTTCGTTTAAAACAGACGTAGCCGCATCCCATTATATAAACGATATGTTTCCACCGAGAAAACAAAAGAACTTAAATCTTGGTGAAGTCGATACAGAAACAGAATTCCCAACCGTCGTTGACCTGATTAAAGCAGGCTTCGGCGACCAAACTTACGATATGATAGATGGCTTGGTTGCAGAAGGTAGTCAACTAATACATTAATAGGATACATTATGAATCACAACAGCCTCAATATTAATATGGACATGGGCTCATTAGACATAGACCATATTTCAAACATGCGAAGAGAATTCTTTTTTAATAAAGATTATGAATGGTGGGATCAAGTACAAGCAGGTGATGTAGTTGTTGATGTCGGTACTTGCGTAGGTATGTTCAGTTGTCTTGCTCTCGATTCTGGTGCAAGCAAAGTCTATATGATTGAACCTAATCGTGAACTGTTAGAAACCGCAATCAAAAATACAAACCCATATGTTATTAATGCAAAGGAATCACCAGTGGTTCCATGTCATGCTGCTATTATGAATAATACACATATGATCCAACACGTCTATAATTCAGATAAAGCTGGTGAGTTCAAACCTCTCAAGTTTAAAGAATTCATTGAACATTACGATATAAAAAAGATTGATTACCTTAAAGTAGATTGTGAAGGTGGAGAATACGATATCTTTACTAAAGAAAACTTTGATTGGATTTATGAGAACGTAGGTCATATCGCAGTAGAGGTACATCGCCGTCATTCAACGTCAGGTCCTTCTGATATTACAAAATTTAGAGATGAGTTCCTTAAACAGTATCAAGTGGAAGGAAAGGTAAAATACCAACACGAATTTATTGGCGAAGCAATATGGAATGATGAATATATTCAGAGCGAAGACTTTTCAGTACTTCCTGCTGAGTTCATGGTCTATTTTACGAACCGAAAATAACGGTTGACATTTAACACAAACTTTGTTATAATGGTCTAATATGAAAGATACTCAATTAATACAAGAAGCCCTTATGTTAGCGATTCGAGCGCATGAAGGACAACGAAGAAAATACACTGGAGAACCATACTCCACACATCCTATTGGAGTTTCAAAGATAATTGAAACTATTCCTGATCATACACCAGAAATGGTTGCCGCTGCATTATTACATGATGTCGTTGAAGACACTCCTGTTACCTTTCGAGAGATCAGAGAATTCTTTGGATCTACAGTAGCAGAGTATGTTCATTATTGTACTAACGTTTCAGAGCAATCTGATGGGAATCGTAAATTCCGTAAGAAGATGGATGCAGATCATTTTGCGATGGGACCTGCGGAAAGTCAGACTATAAAGGTTGCTGATTTAATACATAACAGCGAAACCATTATACCTCACGATCCTAAGTTCTTCCATAAAGCTTACAAACACGAAAAGCAGTACTTATTAGATGTTTTAATCAAAGCAAACCCAATCCTAATAAGTCACGCACAATCAATGCTTACAAAATCATGGGATCGGTCTTAAACGGCCGATTTCATTCCTTATTCATTTTAGTTATATCCATATAACTTTAAGATCTAAATAATTTAGTTTATTTTCATAAAAACTATTGACATTCTTTGTGATAGTGTATATAATAGTACTATAAATTAAACAAATGGATCAAATATGAAAAATACCTATATCGTTAAACAAGTTGCCATTCCACAGGAAGAACGTGAACTGCCTAACCAAAAAGGATGGGATGGAGCAATTGCTGAGTCTAATCATTGGAGAGTCAAGATGGACTATACGCATGGTTTAAGAAAGGCAGGTTTCAAATCAGAAGATCTTAAATACTTCACTGATACTTACACGGTTGTTGCTGATAGCCTTGATGATGTATTTAGAATCACTAACTTGTGGGAAGAAGACGAATCTGTTAAGAGATTCAGAACAGGTCATTCTACTTCTGTCGGAGATCTTATCGAAGATACTTCTACAGGAAAAATTCATATGGTTGATAGCTTCGGCTTTCAGGAGGTAGCGTAATGGAAACTATTACTTGGGATCAATACACAAGCGGTTACGACATTCCTGCTGAGTGGGAAGACACATCATGGGGTAACGATGAGTTACCATCTTTTGAGACTAACGGATATCGTATCTGGGTCAATTCTCCAGATCTTGCTGAAAGAAAAGAATCTCAGTCACATTATAGTCATGATTTCAAAGATTGGATCTTTGCTGTCACATACTGCTCGGAAATAGGAGCTGATGAAGATCTTCTTTTATCAATGAATATTGAAGATGTAATTGACTTCGTCAGTAAACCGCATCCTATTGCCTTTATGGAGAAATATTCTGACGTTATGATGCCTATTCTCCGTAGAATGTCAGTTATATGAAAATAAATGAAAATACTTTCATAAAACCATTGACATTCTTTATGATATAGTTTATAATATACTATATTAAACAATAAGGAAAGGAATTAATTATGGCTACTAAATTTAACAAAGAAGATTTTACTTGGGACGGTATGTACTTGATGTATCGTGGAGATTTTAATGGATCTCGTAAAATGCTTGATGTCCATCCTGACGCACATGCTTCATGGAAAGGTATGAATAAGCCTGCCTTCGTTGCTAGGTTCAAGTACGGGTACAAGCCTTGGAAAGCTTGGGTTAATTTCTTAGTCAAAAATGCTACTGTTGAAAAATATATGGAACTTGCTGATCATGGTACTAAATACTTCAATGAAAGGTACGGTTATGAAACTTGTGGTTCACCAGTTGCAGCAATGGAACAACTTGGTTATAAGGGGAAGAAATAATGTCTAATACTTATTGGAATGGAAACGGAACTTACCAAGGAATCATCGATAAACTTTCAGAGGAAATCCCAATTGAAGGAGCTTGTGAAGACAAAGCTATAGATCGTTTACGTCAAGCAATTAATGCTTACTATGACATCTATAATAATGGTGGTTGTAATTCAGTAAGTCGTAAGGTTTCTTACTTCTTTCCTGGAGTTATGAGTCGTCTTAAGTCTAATAGATATCGTTCTATGAACCGCGGTTACGACTGGGACGCTGTAGAGAAAATCACTGAACCAATGATGGATGAAATCATTCTTAAAGTCGCAAAGAAAAAAGGATTAGTATAATGTTGACATTAACAGGTGCAAGTATAAACACAACTACGTCAGACTTGAACTACGTAAGCTTCTCTGATGGTTCTTCGTTTATCGCTGAAGCACAAACATATTCTATTCTCCCAGGGTTCTACTGGGAAATGACAAATCATATGCCTTTAGAGCGTTATGAAAATAAACTAAAATAACTATTGACATTCATAAAGAACTATGTTATAATGGTTCTACAAATTAAATATAAAACTGAGGAAATATATTATGAGTCACGAATTAGAAATGGTAAATGGCGTCGCAAACATGGCCTACCGAGAGTCACAAGGAATCCCTTGGCACGGCTTAGGTACTCCAGTCCATGATAACATGACACCGATGGAAATGATGAAAGCAGCCAATCTTGATTGGAAAGTATCAAAGAAAAAATCATACGTTGAAATAAACGGTAAACAAGTTGAGACTGGACAAGAAGCTTTGGTTCGTGAATCAGATGGACGAATTCTGACTAACGTTTCTGGTAATTGGAAGCCATGTCAAAACGAAGATGCATTCAACTTCTTTAACGATTTTGTTGCTGCTGGTGATATGAAGATGGACACTGCAGGTAGTTTAAAGGATGGACAATTAGTCTTCGCTGCTGCTGATGTTAATGATGGATTTACACTGTTTGGTGGAGATGAAGTAAAAGGTTACCTTCTATTCTCAAATCCTCATGTATATGGTAAAGCCATTGATGTTAAATTCATTATGACACGTGTTGTATGTAATAACACTTTGTCTATGGCTTTGACTGAACGTGGTCAACCTGCAGTACGACTATCTCACAGGAGCGAATTTAATCCTGAAGTGGTTAAACAGTTATTGGGTATTTCACATAATCGTGTTACTCAATTCAAAGAAGCTGCTGAGTTCCTTGGTTCTAAACGTTATTCAGATGCTGCATTCAAAACATTCCTTGCCAACGTGTTTGGTACTTCTAATCAAGAAGGTAAGATTCTATCAAGGACTGCTGAACGTGCATTGGAAATCGTTGATACTCAACCGGGTGCTGACTTCGCAAGAGGTTCATGGTGGAATGCTTATAACGCAGTAACATATATGACTGACCACGAAATGGGAAGGTCTGATGATACTCGTGCGGCTGCTGCTTGGTTTGGTCATAACGCTAAACGTAAGCTTGATGCCTTGGATACGGCTGTTAAGATGGCGGAGATGGCGTAAGCCATCTTTTGTCTAATCATTGTGAAAATAAATGAAATTAATTTCATAAAACTATTGACATCATAAAGAAACTGTTGTATAATAGTTGTATAAATTAAATTAAATAGGAAATACATTATGATGAAATTTGACAGTAACGGCAAGCAAAGAGTTGAAGCATACCAAGGTACTTTTGATACGTTTTGTGCTGAAGACATGTTAGGTGTTGAGAAGATCAAAACTTACGTTAAAAGCATGAACGCTGAGTTGAGGTCTTATCAAGCTACTGATAAGAGAGGAAATGCTATTCAGTTCAGAGTTTGCGTTAAAGGAAGGAAGCCAATCAATAAAGTTCTTAATAGAAGAACAGGAAATATGATTGGTCATACTGGTCATGGAGATGTGATTGGTGGAATGGCAAATGCTGCTGCAGTAGATGTTTATATTCAGAGAAGATGGACTGAGTGGAACTAAGGAAGAAACATGAAAATTAAATTAGAAATTGAACTTGATACGGAAAGAGATGCTGCGGAGATTGAATCTCTGATTGAGATCGTAAATCGTATTAAGGTAAAAATTGACGAGGATGATGAATATGATGAATAAATTTGAAGACAGGGTTAAGACTGACGGTCGTGGTCAAAGAAACTACGATAAAGAGGCTCGTGAGCTTCTCCAAGGTCTTACTGAGAAGCAACTGTATCAACTATTTGAGATTGTTCACAAGGAAATGCGACGTCATTGTAGTGATGATAGAAGCAAGGAATTGGTTGCTGTTAAGAAGGCAATTCGTCAATCATCTTTAGTTGATACATATCGCATTGATAGACTGCTTAACGGATATAAATCTGAGATGGCTCAAACCGGTAAGGCAAAGGATGGACAGAAAAGACCTTGGAGAAAGAGTGTTTGATATAACCAAATGTTCAGCTGATATAACTAAATGTTATAAAAAAGTTGGTTCTTTTTCACAAAAACTATTGACATTCTCTGTGATATAGAGTATAATGGTACTATAAATTGATAAAAGGAACGAAGATATGAAGTTAGTAATTCAAACACAATATAAAGAAAACTACTCAGCCAACAATGATGGTTGGGATGGTCCTTCTGAAAACGACCATTGGAAATTCAAAGGTGGTTCAACTTATGTGATTGGGAACATTCAGTCTTCTGTTCTGTATACCGGCAGTGTATCTGCTAATGCTCTATATGAGATCGTTGATTCTGTTAAAGAATTGATATGTTCTTCTGATGCGTATACTGAAGAGTATATCCTTGATTGGGAAATGATGAATGACGGTGCTACCGTTTGTGAACATTGGGAAACACCAGTTCAGTTATTCTTCAGAGATGGTCAATGGACAGCCATGAAGGTTTCTGATAATAGAGGAGAAAATGGTTTCAGAAAAAAGGAAATTCTAGAAGTCACCGAGACTTGGGTTCCTGGAAAAGACAATGAAAGGACTGATTATAAGTCTGAGTATTTGATGGAAGATGGAGACATCGTTTCATACCAAGAGTTAAGCAAGTGGTTTGAAGATCATAAGGAGGTAGCGTAATATGAAGGATATTGTAATGGCGGTTGGTTCAATCGTAATCATTAGTTCTATATTTGTATTAGGTGTTTCTTTCTACTCTGCAATTCCTGATGTATTGGTTAGTCATTCGACTGGTGAATGCGTCACGGTTCTTAATTACACAGATGAGCATACTTACTCTTGTGAGAATATGCCTTCTAAATATAATATGATATGGGTGAAATAATGATAGATCTACTTCAAGGTTTTATTGGTTTAGTGTTTATTATAATAGCTGCGATTGCAGTCTACATAGGAGCTGTAGTTCAAGAAGAAAGTAGGAAAGGTAAACGCATCCCATTATTTTGGGAGAAAGACAGTTACCTTCGTGTGACAAAGCGCAAAGTTTTTGACAAGTCTGATATTAAATACCGAGATGGAGATAATACTTGAGACCTTTAATTGAATACCCAGGAATTTTGAAAGATCAGATAGCAGGTGCAGCCAACTGGAAATATGTTGGCAAGGTTGCTTTAGTTATAGTACCAGCAATAATATGGACAGCATATTGGACGGTCTTACAGCCGCTCTATAAAGCTTCAAATTGGATTAATGAAACCGGCGGCAAATTACTTGAGGAATTTATGAATGATGAATAAAACGCAAAGTACTATTAAACGTGAAAAGCAAGAAGCAGAAGACCTTGTAGCAACATTCCTTGCGAATGGTGGAGTTATACAACAGATCCCACCGTCTGCCTGGAACGAAGAAGATGAGAATCCTGGACCAGCTCCTTCAGTAATAGGTGTTTAAATGATTGAGATCTTGAAAGAAGTAACTGATTGGGGAGACCTTAATATCTCTAACGGTTTTTATCATGTGAATGGTCAAACTCAACTTGTTGCATATCAACCTGTTGGTGGAGAACTTAAAGTCTTCAAGAAGCCAATGAAACATTTTTCTAAATCAAGACGCAAGTTTCAAAAAGTTGGAGACTATCAAGAGAAAGGTAGTCTAGGTGGTGTTGCTGTGAAAGGTAGTAACGGCGATACTTATTATGTCACGAACGGCAAGTGTTCTTGTAAAGGATTTCAGTTCCGTGGCCAATGTAAACATGTAAAAGAAATGGAGAACGCAGCATGAGTTTAGAATTAGCAAAAAAGGAAGACATTCTTAGAGATTACTTTGAAGCTTTTAGTAATAAGGACGTATTGACATTAGTGGATATGTTTGCCGACAACATTCAATTAACCGATAGTCATGGACATTGGGAAGGTTTGGTGGATGTCGTTGAAGCGAACGAAACTATCTTTAATAACTGTTTACGTATTACTGCGATCGTAGATGACATTGTCGTTGAAGGTAATTCAGCTTGTGGTATTATTGATATTGAAATCATTACACAAGGTAGTGATCCTTCAAACGACTTTAGAGAGAATCATCAAACGCTTAAAGTAATTGATTATTTCGTATTTAACGATCAGTTAAAAATTGAAAAGATCTCTGCATATAAGCAGTAGGAGTATATTATGGATGAAAGAGTATTAGAAGAAATTCAGTTAGCACGTAATCTCGCAAGAGAGATTCAATGGGTTATAGATTCTGGTGGTGTAATGCCTGTACAGATTCGTAAACAGTTTGATCCTCTTAAAAAGTTTTACGACGAATGTTTGGCTGAAGAGAATTCAATATTTTATTGAGTTGCAGTCCAACCATCTTAGGGGATCCGCAAGGGTCCCTTTTTTTATTTCCCAGGAATATAATCTGGATTTAGTTCTCCTACTAATATTAACTCAGGTATCAGTTCCGTCTCTCCATCCTTTTTATCTACTTCAATTGTATTACCTGTCGCTACCCATTCGGAATCCCAGTATACGACAGGACTAGGACTCAATTTGGACATGCCTTCTTTGCGTCTGAAATTACTTGAAGATTATTAATAACCGCAAGACCAGTTGTGTAACCGCCATATCTCTGAAAGTACTCCCAGTCTCTAGTGCTATCAAAATACCTTTTCATTATTCCAATAAAGACAACTTTAAACATAATCAGTTCAACGGCTGATGGAGCTGCTCCGCCAAAAACAACAGGATTCGTTTCATACACACAAGGATATTTTAAACCACGGTAAGTAGTATACACATCGAGAGATTGCGTTAAATAAAAATTAAATTGTGTTAATGTAATTGGTCGTACTTCTTTAAATGTTAGTTCTAAAGGTTGAATTTTTGGAGTGATATCTAGAGGCTCGTATAAAACCTCGTTAACATATTCTTGATTATATGGAGCTGTGAATCCATGTTTAAAGAAAAAATGTTGTGTCTCTGATGCATTAACAGGAACTGCTAATAAACACGCTATAATTAATATACTATTTAGAAGTGGCAATGAATACTCCGTTCCAGTCTTTAGGTAGATCTTGAGTCTTCATATATTCACAACGCTCAATCCACATTATATAATAGTTTTTCATTTTGCCATCGAATTCATTCATAAGATCATTACAGAAACGAATTGCCATGTCAAAGTGTTGCTGCTGATATAACTTAAACATTTTTTCATGTTGTACCTGAGCAGCCATCCAATCAGTGTTATCAAACGCCCATTGAGTTTCTGCTAATACAGTATGAATACCAACTCCAACGGTTTTACCTTTAACTGCAAGATCATCTACTTTAAGAAAGAAAAAGTCTTCTCCACATTGTTTAACCGTATCTTCACCAACAAGTAATAAACAACCGTACTCTTTACACTTACTTTCTATTCTTGCGGCTGTTGATACTGCATCTCCAAGTATATCATAACTATGTCTACTCGAACTTCCCATCTCACCTATATAACCAAGACCACTATTAATACCTGCGCCCATTCCAATAGCAGGTCTGCCTTCGGACACGATCTTATCATTAAATTTATCAACGGCCTTAAGCATGTTTAGTCCAGTTAACACTGCTGACTTTGCATGGTTCTTATCTTCCATTGGAGCATTATGTATATGCATGCTTGCGTCGCCAATGTACTTGATAATCATTCCATTAGCATCTAAGACAGGTTGCGTTATGGCATCCATATAACTATTCATTAAATCAGTCAGCCCTCTAACATCATCTCCAAAGCTTTCGCCTAGTGGTGTAAATCCTCTTAGATCTGAAAAGACAATACTTACATCTTTTTTCATTCCTTCCTTGACAAGTGCAGGGTTTTGTTGTAAAATAGTAACCACTTCAGGACTACAATAACCTGCGAATTGCTTCATTATTTCGCGCTTTTCTAAAAAGGTTAAATAGTATTTGTTAAAGGAAGATTGTGCAAAAACCACCAAGGAACAAAATGAAATCAACGTTGCGTCAACAAATGTTAAAGAAGAAGTCCAAAGGTAGTGACTCACTCCGTATGCAGAACAAACGAGAGCAAGACTCGTTACCACCCCAAGACCTATGGGCAAAGTATAGACCGCTGCAAGGATTCCTAGACTCGCTATCACCAGAAACAAGAGCTCGAATATTGCAGACCAGTCGGGAATCTGTATTTCGTATCCTGAGATTAAGGTCTGAATCAACTGAGCTTGAACTTCGTGGGGATACATTGCACCCGTTGGGGTTGCGACTGGATTAGAATAGCCTTCTGCGGTTATTCCAAAGACAAGTACTTTTCCTGCTGGCAATGGATCAGTGATACTTACTTGTTTGAATTGATTCCAAAAAGCAATAGGTACTTCAGCAAAGCTATTTGTTGTAATTGGATCTTGGCGACCCATACGAATCCATTCTACTCCTTGAGGTCCTACCTTCATTTGATACGAGGACTCTCCAGAAAAGACTCGCAATGTTTCGAGAGCGAGAGAGGGATATTGATTTCCATTTGCGTTAATGGCAAGCGGTGATCTTCGCACAACTCCAGTTGGTTCATCAGGTACTGCAAGAACACCGCCAATACCAAAGGCGTAACTAGAAAGGCTGTCAATAGGATAAAGTAATCCCGGTATGTTATATAACCAATTTGCATCTTGATCTCCAAATGTAGCAACTCCTACAAAGTTACCGACACCACTAGATGATTGCTGGGTTGGAGCGGAAGCTAATACAACAGCTTTAGTTGACATCGCTTCCTGTAATAAATGATCTTCTTTGAATCTATCTTCTTCTGAATATATTACATTGAGTACATATAAAGAATCGTCAGGACCGGAATCCAAATACTTAGCCACAGAACCACGAGGCCAAGGATATTGACCTTCGGCAGAGATTGCGGCTTCATCGATGTTGACGAGGACCACATCTTCAATAATCTCTTTTTCTTTATTCTGCTGTAACGAGTCATAGTAAGCGTATTCTATACTTTGGATAATGTCAGGATTTGTTACTGATAGGAATCCAAATCCCGCTATCGTAATTAATACTGTCCACCATTGTGTTAGTTGTTTAAACATTGTTTATAACTGGGAAGCTATTTCTAAAGTCTTTAACTGTATTAACGAAGTTCTCAACGTTCTCTACAGGAGTCTCTTTATTAATACCATGAGCTAGGTTAACGATGTACGGTTTATCTTTCATTTTTAATAGAATAGGAGTTATATCATCGCCTTCAAGTAATATCTTAATTGAGATACCACCTTGAATTACTTCACTCTGTATTTGGTCTACTGGTAAATCATCACTGATATTAACGGCATCAGGATTAACATACTCAATATATTCATTAATCAATTTACCAACTAATCTTGGAAACGCAATGATACATACATCAGGATACTTAGCTCGTATAGCATCAACAATAAT
>Ga0209090_10001807_pt1 | contig 13685 bp, 16 predicted proteins | sample ArcticOcean_MG_C_9_FD_187432 | JGI IMG/M metagenome (GOLD analysis project Ga0209090, IMG submission 187432) | Marine microbial communities from western Arctic Ocean - ArcticOcean_MG_CB2_152 (SPAdes) (version 2) | ecosystem: Environmental > Aquatic > Marine > Oceanic | place: Arctic Ocean... | reverse complement strand
ATTAATATTCAATTTTCAGATGGATTAAGTTTAAAAAGATTTAATATTCACGCCAAAGGTGATCCTGAAAACCCAATGACTGAAAAAGAAATTTATGACAAAACTCTTAATTTACTTAATAATGAAGAAATATATGCTGATAAAGCTAAAAATTTAATAATAAAAATATTAAATTCTAAAATTAAAAAAAATGATATTTTTACTCAAATTACTTGGTTTGACGAATTACAAAGAATTATTAAATAACAAATTGGAGAATATATAATGTTAAAAGAAGCTGTTGATTTTTCAAAATTAGAAATTGAATCTGGTTGGGAACTTGCTCCAGGCGCGGGACCTGGAATTGAAATGAAAATGTTGTCTGGTTATTTAGATGAAGATAAAAAATTTGGTGTAAGAACAAGATTAATTCGATTTTTACCTGGGTCTTTTAATACTGAAGTATTTGTCCATGATTACTGGGAAGAGGTATACATGATAAAAGGATCCATTACATTAGGTAATGATGAAGGTGAGAATAAAAAAATAACTACTCAAAGCCCTGCTTATGCTTGTAGACCTCCAGGAACTAATCATGGACCTTTTAGATCTGATGAAGGCTGCCTTTTTTTAGAAATTCAATATTATAATAAGTAATTTATACTCTTTATTTCAGGTATCTATTTGACCTTATCCATTGAAACTAAAGGAATGTTAATTGGTTTTTTTGGCATTTCAATATTTAGCTTAACTCTTCCATTTACTCAGATGGCAGTTAATGAAATGAGCCCGTTTTTTGTAACATTTGGGAGAGCTTCTATCGCTGGTGTTTGTGCATTAATACTTTTGATATTTAGTAAATCTAAATTTCCAAATAAAGTTCAAATAAAGCGATTAATTATTATAGTAATTGGCGTTGTTTATGGGTTCCCTATTTTTACTTCTATAGCTATGACAACACTTCCTTCAAGCCATAGTGGTATTGTCTTAGGGATATTACCATTAACCATGTCTTTATTCGCAGCGATAAAATATAAAGAAAAACCTTCTATATCTTTTTGGTCAACTTCTATTTTTGGAACTTTTATAGTTATATCATACACATTTATGGATAATGATGGGTTACTAATGATAGAAGATCTATGGCTTTTATTCGCAATATTATTTGCTGCTGTTGGTTATAGTGAAGGTGGATTGTTATCTAAAGAAATGGGTTCAATTGCTGTAATAAGTTGGGCACTAGTTATATCTTTACCTATAAATCTTATTGCCTCATATTTCTTTTATGAAACAAGTTATGCTTCAATATCTTTTCAAGCATTAATATCATTGATATACGTTGGTTTTTTTTCAATGTTTATAGGCTTCTTTTTTTGGTACAAAGGTATTGCCATAGGTGGTATTTCTAGGGTAGGTCAAGTTCAATTAATTCAACCTTTTTTAACAATTATTGGAGCTTATTTTTTAACAAATGAAAAAATAACATTCTTAAATATATTATTTGCCTTTATGGTACTCATTATAATAATAATAGGAAGAAAAACCAAAATTGAAGTAAGATAATGTTTTAAATAAAGATTTAGATTTTATAATGATTTTAACTTACAAAGAAATTTTAGATAAAAAATTATCAATTAATAGTTATTTATGGCCTAATGAATTTGACCCTTATGAATTTATTAAAATAATAGTTAAAGCAGAGATTAAAAATATAGGTTTGCATACTGAATTTATTGAAAGATTTGGCATTAACAAATTAAAACAAGAATTAACTCTAAATAAAATAAATGTAACAAGCCTTAATTCAATTGGTTACTTTACAGACCCTAAATATTTTAATGAAAATAATAAAATTTTAAGTTATGCAAAAATTTTAAAACCAGAATATGTTTGCGTTATTTCTGGAGGAATTAAAGGAGGACCAAATCCACTTAGTAAACTATATACATGTAATAAATCAGTTTTAAATATTTCACAAATAAGAAAAGATAGTTCACTTAAAATTAAAGAACTTTTTGAAAAAGCCTCTAGTTTAAATGTAAATCTTGGGTTAGAACCTATTGGAAGTTGGGAAATATTAAAAAAGGGTCATTTTAATTCTATTTCAAGCTGTTTAAAATTTTTAAAAAATAATAATCATAAATTAATAATTGACCTTTACCATAGTTTTTCAGATGTTGACTTGGATTTATTTTTAAAAAATTCAAAAAAATTAGGTTTGTTACAATTTTCTAATATTAATTTTGATAAAGATTTTAGACCAAGCGGAAGACGGAATATTAACGTCATTAGAGAAGAAAATGATTTAGATATTACTAGGTATTTAAAATATATATTTAATCGTAAGGATAATACTAAGGTTGAATTTGAAATATTCCCTCATGATCTTAAAGGTAATGATCCTAAAAAAATAATTATGAATTTAAAAGACAATATTCTTAAATTATTTATTTAAAAAATTAAGAGCTAAACCAGGTCGTTCCCAATTAACTTCAATTAATAAACCTTCATAAGATGCTGTTATATATGCTTTTTTTAAATCTTTTGAACCAAAGCAAATATTAGTAATGTACGGATCATTAAATTTTATAAACTCTACAACTCCTCCATCTGGGCTTATGATTGTAATGCCTCCATCTAAAAGAGTAGCAACGCAAATATTGCCTCCAGATTCCACAGCTAATGAATCAAACCTTTTAACTCCTCCATTGAAATTTAAAAGCATTCCACCATTAGTTGATAAAGGAAAAGCTAATTTATTTACCACACCATCACCAATAATATTAAAACTATAAAGTTTTCCTCCTTCCGTTTCTGCTACATAAAGCGTCTTTTCGTCAGGAGAAAGACCTATTCCATTGGGAGTTAAGAATGGTTGAATAACTTCTTTTATCTCAGAACCATCAGGTTTAGCCCAATATATAGCTCCTCTATCCATATCTCTGTTCCTTACTTTTCCAAGATCTGTAAACCAAAGATTTCCAGATTTATCAAACACAATGTCATTCGGACCTTTTAAAGAAACACCATTACATTCCGTATATATAGTTATAAATTTACCAGTATTTAAATCAACTTTTTGAATGCTGCCACCTGAATAATCATTAGCTTGGAGTATTGGTCTCATCCCTGCTCCATCAGATGAAATTTCCCACTCAAAGCCTCCGTTATTACATATATAACAGCTTCCATCTGGACCTATAGCTGCACCATTTGGACCTCCACCCAACTCTGCAACAACATTGACAACACCAGATACAGAAACTCTACTTAATGTTCCTCTAGCTATTTCAACAAGAAGGATTGATCCATCATTCATAAAGATAGGTCCTTCTGGAAATTTTAACCCAGTAGTAATGACTTTATATTCTTTTTCTATTATATTCATAATTAACCCAACAATATTAATTTTTAGTATTTCTAATTTGTGGAACCATCCAAAACAACAATGCACCTAAAAAAGTGAATACAGAACATAAAATGAAACCAGAATTATAATCTCCAGTCAAATCAAAAAGTAATCCAGCTGAAAATGCACCTATAGCAGCACCCAAGCCTTGACCTAGATTAGAAGCTCCATAAATTGAAGCTAATCCCTTTCCTGAAAAAATTTTTGCCATTAATGTTGTTATTATTGGTCCACGCGCACCTGCTGATAAGCCAAAGCCTAAAATAAAGATAAATAAAAATAATTTACTAGGGTATATTTGTAATAATGCTAAAGATATAATCCCAATAAAACTCAAGGCATAACTTACAGTTGCAACTATGTGTCTAGGCCATCTATCGGCAGCAAAACCTGTGATAGCCATACCAGCAAAACTTAACATTCCAGCTATGCCAAATGAAAAAGCCGCCTCAACTTCACTAAACCCTATATAAATAAGATAAGCAACAACTTGCAAAGAAATCCCAAATATTCCAATTGCAGTAAAACCAAAAATAAAAAAGAAACCCCAGAAAACATTTGTCTTTAAAGCTTCACTTAAAGAAATTCCTCCAGACATTTTGCCATTTTTTGCTTTCCTTGGATTATTAATTGAACCATTAGCGATGAACTTCCAAGGAAGTATTAAGGCTAAAAAAAATAATAGTAAAAAAACAATTGCTACATAGTTGTAGGATAATTGCCATCCATATTTATCAATAGATAACTGTGATATAGGAGCAAGAATTAAAACTCCTAATCCTTGACCAGAATAAGCTACAGATAAAGCTGAACCTAAATTTTTATCAAACCATCTAGAAATCAAGCTTTGAGCAGGAATTACTCCTACCATAGCCGCTCCTATTCCTCCAAATAGACTTAATATTGCATAAAATTGCCAAATAGAGTTTAAATACCCAGAAAATCCATAAGCGATAGTTAAAAGTCCCATTCCAAACATATAATTAAATTTAGGTCCGTATCTATCAAATAAAACTCCTGAAATTAGAGATCCTAATCCTAAGCTTACCATATAAAAGGAATAAATAGATGCTACAGAAGCTCTATCCCATGAAAAATGAGAACTTAAGGGTAATAAAAAAACACCAAAACTTTCTCCCATTCCTCGACTTAATGCAGTCATCATTAAACAATAAATTAAAATTAAAATTGGTATCAATACACTTAATAAAATTTTATTATTTTGATTAACAAACGACAAAAAATATCCTTATTTTTTTTAAGAAAAAATTAAAAAAAGTTATAATAAATTAACAAGTTACACAATTAGATATACTTTAAAATAAACAAGTGAAAGAAGTTTCTAAAAAATGCACAAAGAAATAGATCCTAAAAAAGAAGAAGAAATAGAAAAGATTATCAAAGGCAAATTCATTTCATCTGCTATAGGAACCATTGATGAAGACGAATACCCCTTAGTAACAAAAACAATACCAATGTTTAATAATAAAAGTATTTATTTGTTAATGAGTGACTTAAGTGAACACACAAAAAATATACTAAATAATAATAAAATCAGTATTTACTATTCTTTAAAAGAAGAAAAAAAACAAAAATTAAATAACAAAAGACTAACATTTACTGGCACAGTTCAAAAACTAGATTTCAAAAAAAATAGTGAAGAGTTTTTACATTTACTTGAATCTTATGAAAAGATAGAAATTGGAAGTAAGTTTTGGGGTACATTTTCTGATTTTAACTTTTATAAATTTAAACCAAAAAGATTATTATTTATTGAAGGATTTGGAAAAGCTTATAAAAAAAATTTCGACTGAATGTAATTTAAAGAATAGTCATACCTAGATAAAAGTTCAAATAATCAACACATAAAATTAATTGAAGTATTTGTAAATATTAGAATTTTTAAAATTCCATTAAAGTTCAATTACTTTTAATAAAACATTATAAATATTGATAAAACAAAACAAAATAATTTTAAAACTAAGTTTGACTTAGAAATAATAGAAAATGATAGAAATACTAAAGATATCGCAATTTTTACAAAAGCAATTAAAGCCAAAAAAGGGTCACTACTTAACTGTAAAATTGTTTTATTAGCTATCATAGCAAGAGGTATAAAATATAACCCTATTCCCAAACTCATAGAAGTTAACGAAACTTTTAGCCAATTCTCTGACACCATACCAGAGGCTATAAAAACAGCTCCACAAACAGGTGGAGTAATAGTAGATAATAACGCAAACCAAAAAACAAAAAGGTGAACTTGTAGAAGATCTAAACCCATATCAACTAAAGCAGGGCCTGCTACAGAAACACAGATAACATACGCAGCTGTAGTTGGAACTTCCATACCTAAGATTAAACAGGCTATTCCTGTTAAAATTAAAGCTAACCAAACATTATTGTTTGAAAATGATATTATAAGAGAAGTTAATTTTATTCCAAGTCCTGTAATAGATAAAACACCAATTATTATAGATGCACAAAGTATAATAGATCCAATAAGAGATATTTGTTTTCCAGATAATACAAATGCAGCAAACAACCTTTTAAATCCTATATGAATACTAAATTTATTTTTAATATTAAAAAATAATAAAATTGCAGCACATAAAATTGCAATTGCCCCAGAATATTGAGGTGTAAAACCAATAAACATAAAAATTAACAAAATAGAAAAAGGAATAAGAAAAAAAATAGAAGTTATAAGTACGGCCTTTAATGAAGGAAGATTAGATTTTTCAATTGGTTTTAAGTTATAATTTTTACTGTAAAAGTTAATACCAACCCAAACAGTAAAAAAAAATAAAATTGCAGGCAATAAAGCAGCCAATATAATTTGGTTATATGGAATTCCAGTCAATTCAACCATTACAAAGGCACCTGCTCCCATTAAAGGGGGCATTATTTGACCACCAGAGGATGCGACTGCCTCAACTGAAGCAGCTAACCTTTTGGGATATCCAAGCTTTATCATAGCTGGAAGTGTCACCATACCAGTAGAAGCCACATTAGCTGAAGCAGAGCCAGATATTGAGCCAAAAAGAGCTGATGAAAGAACAGAAACTTTAGCAGCTCCACCTTTTAATCTTCCAGCTACAGCAGTTGCTATATTCATAAAACCTAATCCAGCTTCTCCAGAATTTAAAAAAGCTCCTAAAATAACAAAGATTGATACTATTGAAACTGATACTCCTGTTAGTGTGCCCCATATCCCACCCTCTGCAATAGTTAATGTTCCTAAAAAACTATTAATTGGCGTTCCAGCATAGCCAAATTCACCTGGAATGAAATTTCCAAATAGTCCGTATAATAAAGATACGAAGGTAACTATTGGTAAAGGCCAACCAACAGACCTTCTGGCCATTTCCAAAACTACAACTAATAAAATAACTGATATAAAAAGCTGAAAATCATTTTCTAAAAAACCATATTGATCCATGAGTAAATCAGAATTAAAAGCTATCCACAAACAGCTCACAAAACCTAATACAGTAAAAATTAACTCTATAGATAATACCTTAATATCCCTATTATAAAGGAACACCCATGGAATAATAATTGCCATATGTAAAGGTCGAGAAATTAAGTTAGGTATTAATCCTGAAAAAATTAAAAAAATGTGGAATACAATTGATAAAAAACCAAAAGCAATCCACATTTTCTCATTAATTATTATTTTCATTATAAATAAAATTACATATGATGCTTAGCTAATTTAGCACCAACTTCTTCATAAAATTTAATAGCTCCTGGATGTATTTTTGTAGAAATATTAGATAACATATCATAAGAAACACCATTCCACCACTTAGCCGCTTCTCCTAATTTACCTTTGTTTTCCCAATATGATTTAGTTAAACTATAGGCCACATCGTCATTCATATCTGTTATTGAGTATGCAACAACAGGAAGAGAGGTCGTATTAATATCTTTATTTTGACCAGAATATGTACCTGCAGGAATTACTAGTTTTGTTCTTTTAGAAGTTTTTATTTGTTCATCACTTAATGAAACAACGTTAACACCCATAGTTGCTGAAGCTTCAACAACGTTTGGAGCTGGATAAGATCCAGCAGTAACAAAACCATCAATTTGTCCATTTTTAAGAGCAGGAACTGCATTTGACAATTCAACTTCTGCAAGCTTAACCTTGCCTTCTAAACCGAAGATTTTAAGGTATTTAGCACCTTCTTTTGCTCCAAAAGATCCTTTACCTAGTAATATGGTTTTACCTGACATTTCTTCAAAATTTGTAACACCTGATTTTTTTGACATAACAAAATGCATTGTTAAAGAAGGAATAGGAAATAATGCTCTAATCTCTTTATATCTAGGGTTACCTTTACCTTTAAACATAGCCTTTTCACCAATCGCTAGTTTTACTAGAACTGGTGGTGTTGTAAAAACATAATTACCTTTTCTACCTATTACTTCTTTAACATTTTGAACTGAACCTTGACTTTCTTCAATAGTAACAATCATCTGGCCATTAGATGATTTTTTAATTGTTTGAGAAATTTGTACACCCATCTGATAATATGATGAAGTAGATTTTGCTGACTTATAAGTTATACGTGTTTCTGAATTAGCCGAGTATATTGTAAATATACTAATTAAAATTCCATATAAAAAACTTCTAATATTCATAATTTTCTCTCCACTTGATTAATTAATTTAACTATTTAGAATATCTTAATAAACTATATTATATATATGTATATAAATCTTGTACAAATCATAAATAGAGCTGATGAATAATTTATTAACACCTTTAACAACAATTTTTCAAACTATAGAAGATAAAATTAACTTTATAATATTATTATTTGAAGGCTTTATTTTAATTATAATTTTGTTAATTTGTATTTGGATATATGGCTTTGTAAGAAAAAATCTTGGAATAGATAAACAAACTAAAGAATTAATCAAAATTAGAAAGTTACTTGAAAAAGAGAATAAAAATGAAAAATAATTTATAAAAATTATTATTAAAAAGGGAAGCCTGAACCATTTTTACTTTGTCTATATATTTTTAAATCTTTTCCTTTAGCAACGGGGATACAAGTAAATTGAGGAGGGGTTAAACCAACTTCACGAAGTTCCATACCAGCATTTTGTGATTGAGAAAAACATTCAGCAGCATTTTTATATCTTAATCCACTATCTATAATATCTGAACCAAAAACCCAAAGAAGTATAAATTCCATCTAATTCTCCTAATAATGTTAAGGCAAGATGAAATCTTGCCTTAAATGTTAATTTATAAAGTTTTTAAAGTTATATTCCTTGGTTTTCTTTCTTCAGGAATTTCCCTTATAAGAGAGATTGTTAAAAGACCATTTGATAAAGTTGCGTCCTTAACATCAACATATTGCTCAAGGCGAAATTTTTGTTCAAAAGATCGTTTAGCAATACCTTTATATAAATATTGAATATTTTTATCTTCAACATCAGTTCCAATATTTCCTTTAATAGAAAGAACTCCATCATGAACATCAATTGAAATATCTTTGTTATTAAATCCAGCAACAGCAATTGTAATTTCATATTCGTCTTCAGATATTCTAATAATATCATGAGCCGGAAAAGAGTTTTGCTTCTGAGTTGACATAGTTTCAAGTTCATTAAATAAGTTATCAAATCCAACAAACGAACGTAGTGCAAGTGTAGGTAATATAGTCATATTATTCTCCTTATAAAGCGAGTTATAGCAAACATCCCATTATGGCGATGTTTAATTTTTAGAATGTGACCCTAATGGCATCACATTACTTAAATTTGTATTGAAAAAAAAAAATTCAAGACTTAAACTTAAAAAAATAATTTAGAGGGTTAAGTTTTGAAAGTTAATAAATTTTTAGACACATTAATTGTTGGAGCAGGATTTGCCGGCATGTATTCACTTTATAAACAAAAGTTGGATGGCTTTAATGCTGAAATTTTTGAACAAGGTGACGGCGTAGGTGGCACTTGGTATTGGAATAGATACCCTGGGGCAAGGTGTGATATTGAAAGTATGGATTATTCATATTCTTTTTCTAAAGAGTTACAACAAGAATGGAATTGGAAGGACAAATATGGAACTCAACCTGAATTATTGGAGTATGCAAATCATGTTTGTAATAAATTTAACCTTAAAGAGAATATCAACTTTAATACAAAAATCATAAAAGCAAAATTCAATAAAAACAATAACAAATGGTTAGTCGAAACTAATGATAATCAATTAATTGAATGTAAATACTTTATTCTTGCTACAGGCAATTTATCTACTCCAAATACTCCAAATATAAATGGTATTAAAAATTTTAAAGGTAATATCTACCATACAGGAGCTTGGCCTAAAAAAATGCCCAATTTTAATGGCCGGACTGTTGGAATTATAGGCACAGGATCATCAGGAGTTCAGTCAATTCCAATTATCGCAAAAACAGCGAAAAAACTACTTGTTTTTCAAAGAACTCCTAACTTTAGTTTGCCAGCAAGACATTCTAAATTACCTAAAGAGAAAAGAGATGAATATAAAAGAGATTATGACAAATATAGAAAACTTGCTCAAAACTCATCTTTTGGAATTGCAAAATACCAACCCCCTACTCAATCAGCTTTTGATGTTAATGATGAAGAAAGAAATAAAATTTATCAAAAAGCTTGGGATGAAGGTGGGCAGGCTATAATGTTTTCATTCACTGATTTATTAACTGACCAAAAAGCTAATGAAACTGCTGCTGAATTTGTTAGAAATAAAATAAGAAAAACTGTAAATGATAAAAAGCTAGCTGAACTTTTATGTCCCCAAGATCATCCAATAGGAACAAAAAGACTTTGTTTAGATAGTAATTATTTTGAAACATATAACAGAGATAATGTTACATTAGTAAATATATCAAAACACCCTATCGATGAAATAATTGAAAATGGATTATCAAGTAATCATTCTGAGTATTTATTTGATGACTTAGTTTTTGCAACTGGTTTTGATGCTATGACTGGAGCTGTTAATGCTATTGAAATATTAAATGATGAAAACGTAACTTTAAAATCTAAATGGAATAATGGTCCTAAAACTTATTTAGGCGTCATGGTGTCTGATTTTCCAAATTTATTCATGATAACTGGACCTCAAAGTCCAGGTGTTAAAAGCCAAATGATTTTATCAATTGAACAACATGTAGATTTCATTCACTCTTTAATAAAACATACAAAACATAATAATTACAAAGATATATCAGCAAAGACTAAAGAACAAGATGAATGGGTTATTCATAATAATGAAGTAGCAAATAGTACATTATATCCTTTAGCTCATTCTTGGTATAATGGAGATAACATTAAAGGTAAAACTAGAAACTTTATGCCTTATGTTGGAGGTGTAAGTAATTATAAAAATATTTGCGATCAAATATTAAAAGATAATTACAAAGGATTTGAGTTTTCTTAAATAAGCTAATTATAAAAATAAGAGTAAATTATGGAAATTTCTAACGTAGATGTTAACACTTATAAAATCCCTTTACCTGAACCTGTAGAAGCTTATGCAGCAGGTTTAATGAAAGCTTTTGACTTAGTTATTTGCAAAATTACTAATAATAACGGAATTCAAGGCGTTGGATATATTACCGTTCATGAAAATCAAGGACTGGCTATTTCACAAATTATCAAAAACAGTTTTAAGCCATTGTTATTAAAACAAGATCCAAGGTTAATAGAGTTATTATGGAAAAATATGTGGAAAGCAACTCACTATGCTGGACGAGGAGCGCCTGTAAGCTTTGCCATAGCAGCAGTTGATGTGGCTTTATGGGATTTAAAAGGCAAATGTCTTAAAGAACCTTTATGGAGACTTTTAGGTGGTCATGATAAAAAAGTTACTGCTTATGCAGGAAATATTGATTTAAATTTTTCAAAAGAGAAACTTCTTGATGGTGCTACAAAGTCTTTAGACAAAGGTTTTAAAGCAATTAAAATGAGACTTGGTAGAGAAAGTCTCTCTGAAGATATTGAAAGGTTAGATGCCATGAGAAATCATCTTCCTGACAACATTATGTTAATGGCTGATGCTAATGAAGCTTGGAGAACAGACCAAGCTGTTGCAGCCTTTAAAGAGATTGAAAGATTCAAACTAGTTTGGCTTGAAGAACCAATAAAGCCAGATGACTTTAATGGTTATTCATACTTGCGTTCATTAGGTAAAATTCCAATAGCTGCTGGGGAAAACCTTCACACTTTATCAGAATTCAATCAATTAATAACAGTGAATGGTGTGGATTTTTTAGAGCCTGATTTAACTACATGCGGAGGAATTACTCCATTTATGAAAGTTGCAAAATTAGCGGAAATAAATAACCTTCCAATATGTTCTCATGGCGTACATGAACTTCACGTTCATCTTTTAGCAGCCTGCCCTAATGCATCTTATTTAGAGTTTCATGCATGGAGAATTGATGACTTTATAGACAGCTCATTAGTTGTTAAAAGTGGTTATACGGAACCATCAGAAAAACCAGGACATGGTATAAATTTTGATTATGATAAGCTAAAATCTTACTTAATTAACTAAATTTCTAATTAGTTAAATTTTTATGTTTATTTATTTTTTTTTAATTATAAATCAAATATCAATTTTTAATTATTATTAAAGAGAATTTTATGGAAAAAATTAAAACTATTAAATCTTATGGCAATGAGATGTTAAAAAATGCTGAAAGCACTGATGATCAGAAATTTGGATCTTTTTATCTTTCTCGTTTTTTGGGTTTTAATATAAGTTTTGAAGGAGAGTGTTGCTTAGTTAAATTTATTGCAACACCGCCAATGTTTAACCCGCAAGGTTCTTTGCATGGTGGAATTATTGCAACTGCAATGGATGTGGCTATGGGGCATCTTCTTCATCAAACGACTGGATCTGGTGTTACATTAGAAATCAATGTTAAATATTTATCTCCTATTATAGGTGGCAACATAACTTGCAAAGGTAGCTTTCTTAGGAAAGGTAAGTCTATCAGCTTTCTTCAGGCACACATGTATAAAGAAGATGGGAAAATAGCAGCTTATGCAAGCGCCACATGGAAACCTTTAGATATATAAATTAGTTATTTAATTTTCTCATATCACAATACTCTTCTGCAGTCATATAATGATAGGTTACATTTTCATAATTAATCTTTATTGGCTCTGGATCAACAATTTCTACATCTATTCCCATAGTAATAGCTTTTCTTAAGGCCATCGAAGTAATGTTAACACTAAAAGAAGTACCAATAAAAATAATTTTACTAGCTGAAGCCATCCAAGTTTCAGCTTCTGAAATCCTATAAAGCTCTGTATACATTTCATCAAATAATAAAACATATGGTTTTAAAGAAATATTTTTTTCAGGTCTAAAATTTAGATTTTTATTAATATTTATATTAAATTTCTTTAGTAATTTTTTTTTTAATAACTCTTGGCTATAATTTTTTGGAGTAATTAAATCATCCCAAGAAGCATCAAATGGAGTTTGAATTTCCATTTCATCTTTATAAATAATTACTTTATCCAACCTACCGTGAATTGAAATATAATTTTGATTACCTGCCTTCCCATCTAAACCATCAATATTTTGTGTGATTAATTTTTTATCTGATAACCAATAGTGAGCGGAATTAGGTTTTACATCTTTATATGAAGCAAACCTTTTATAATACCATATGAGAAATTCTTCAGGGTTATTCACATACATTGATCTGGTAGCCATTTCTTGAGGGGTATAGTTAACACTTCCAATCGTCCAAAAGCCATCAGAGCCACGAAAAGTAGGAATACCACTGCTAGCGCTTACACCTGCACCTGTAATAAATAATTCGGACAAATTAAAAAACCTTAAAGATGTTGTTAATAATAAAAAAATTATGTACTTAATTTAATATTATTATTAATTATAAAATTTTCAAATCATTAAAATAAGATAATTTCATTGGTGCTTTTATGTTTTTTTTTAAAACTATATTGTTAATATTATTTTTTTCTAGCCAAGGGTTATCATCTAGTTGGAATTTTAGGTCTAATTTAGATTTAAATCCACCTTATATTAAATGTGTAGAGGCTATAGCTAATGGAAAAGACATGGGTCCTGTATCACTAAAAAATAGAAAACAATATACGAAGTATTTTTTTGAAAATCATATTTATGAAATAATAATTAATAGTTCCTTCATGACATGTGTAAGAGTTGACTTAAGCAAAAAACAAAAACCATACCCTTTAAGCAAATAATAACATTACTCATCTAGAATTTCACCGCTACCCCCAAAGT
>Ga0209090_10001805_pt1 | contig 13696 bp, 7 predicted proteins | sample ArcticOcean_MG_C_9_FD_187432 | JGI IMG/M metagenome (GOLD analysis project Ga0209090, IMG submission 187432) | Marine microbial communities from western Arctic Ocean - ArcticOcean_MG_CB2_152 (SPAdes) (version 2) | ecosystem: Environmental > Aquatic > Marine > Oceanic | place: Arctic Ocean... | reverse complement strand
TTACAGCAATAACAGTTTACGGTGGAATATTAATAGATCAGTTTGTGGGTCTCGGTAATGAACTAAACGAGATGACAAAAATGGGTGTGGGATTCACCGACGGCATAGGTCAAGGTGGCATGAGTGCTGTTGAAGCGATGTCCGATCTTAGCACCATGGGTATAGATGCTGCAGGTACATTACAGAACTTGAGCGGTGTTGTTCAAACAATGAGCAAGAAATCGTTTGTAAAATTTACCGAATCATTCATGGACGCAACAAACAGTGGTATAGAGTTAGGCATGAGCCTAGACGACAGTGTTGAGCGTATGGGTGCAGAATTAAGAAAAAGGCAAGCAATGGGCGTTGCTGACGGCATGAATCAAGCCAGGATGAATGCACAAATTACTAGAACTATTAAGACGCAACAAAAATATGCAAGTGTACTTGGTGAGAGTGTTGACCAGATAGTTAATTTTACAGACAGTTTACTATCAACAACACCAGTACTCACTTCTAGTTTATTACGATTTGATAAAGAATTAAGAGGTAAAGTTATATCAGGTATAACAGACTTTGCTGGTACTATGCGAGCTATGGGTGGCGAAGAGGGTGGCAACATTGCTGCCGCTATGACAGAAGCCGCAGCAAGTGGTGGATTAGGCTTTAGTGATTCCATGAAGGGATATGTTACAGCATTACCTAGTTTGCAAGGTCCGATGAATGACTACATTAAGCAAATTAAAAACGGCACACTAAGCCAAGAAGACGCTGAGCAAATGGCTCTAGACATGACTTCTCAATTAGGTAATCTTAGTAAAGCAGAAAAAGATAGAATCTTTATGCTTGACAGAGCCGGTAATGCACAGGCTGCTGGTATGGCTAAAGCAATTATGCAGTTCGAAGCATCTTCTAAGAAAATAAAAGACTTAAACGCTGGCCTAACAATGGACGGTGTACAAACAGGTACTAACACATTAGCTAAAATAATGAAGCAGATTAGCGGAATATTTGAGGGCATAAAAACAGGTTTCCTAGGCGGACTAGGTAATGTAATAGGAGAAGTTGATAATTTTGGTGGCAAAACAGGCAAACTAACTGAAGCCTTTGATAAGGCACAGGAAGTAATCGTTGGCGCCCTTATGCCGGCGCTTAGTGAAATATTTCCCTCTTTCAAACTAGCTACTAACGGCGTTAAAGGATTAACAAACGGTGCAAAGGATGTAGGTGCAGCGTTTGGTAAAAGATTAATACCTATGATAGGCGATGCGGCAAAATGGATTGCAGCGATGATTTCAAAAATCCCTGACTTCATAGACGGCATTAAGAGTTTTGTGTCCGGTGTTAGCACAGTATTTGGTATATTAAGTACAGCAGTATCGATTGCACTGTTACCTATTAAATTTATAGGCGGTGTGATTGAAGGCGTAGGAGCCACATTAAAACTTGGTTGGGATTTAATAGTAGGCGTTTTTAAAATAGTAGGCGCTGTTGGCGGAGCACTAGTAGACTTAGTTATGTTACCGTTTAAAGCGGTAGGAGCCACAGGGTCTGCAATAATTGATTTAATTATGATGCCGTTTAGAGCGGTTGGAGATAGTATATCCGCAGCCGGTGGAATGATAACGGCACCGTTTACATTCTTTGGCAATCTCATGGGGGGAATTTTTGATAAAATCTCAGGTGTGTTTTCATTCTTTGGAGATAAATTAAGTCCTCTATTTGATGCTGTTAGCATGCCATTTGATTGGTTAGGCAAAACATTGTCTCCTACATTTGATAAAATAGTAGCACCCTTTTCTTACTTGGGTGACAAAATTAAATCATTTGCTGAAGTATTTACAGGTGGCGGACTTGTAAGCACACTAGGTAAAGTTGCAGGAGCCGCAGGTGTTCTGTTAGTAACTACGAAAGCACTAGGTGTCGGTATGCCTAAAATGTTAAGTGGATTAGCAGACAAAATAACAGGTGGCGCTAAAAAAATTGCAGGTGGCCTCAAAGACAAAGTAATGGGCAAGAAGGCCGGTGCAGATGTTGGCGCCATGGACAAGGTTGGCAAGAAAGCAGGAAGCCTCACAAAAAGTATCGGCAAAGGAATGTCAAATATCTCTAAAGGAATTGGAGATATGTTAAAGAACATTTCGAAAGGTATCGGCAGTGTGATTTCAAATCTTGCTAAATCAGTTGGCAAAGCAGGCGCATCACTAGGCAAAGGCTTAGGTGACATGGTCGGCGGAGCATTAAAAGGTTTAGGTAAAGGACTAGCGGCAATAGGTAGTCCTAAAGCATTATTAGGCACAGTTGTATTAGCGGCATTAGGTGCTTCAATGTTTATTGCAGGTAAAGCATTCCAGCAGTTTGCAGACATTAATTGGGCAGGTGTTGGCATGGGTATGTTAGCATTAGGTGCTTTAGGTGTTGCAGCCGCATTAATAGCACCAATGGCACCTGTTATAGCAATAGGTGCATTAGCAATTGGTGCATTAGGCTTAGCACTTGTTCCGTTTGCTTATGCTGTAAGTTTAGCGGCACCAGCAATGGTTGAACTAATGGGCAGTTTCGAGTTACTCAATGGAGTAGATGCTAAGAATGTAGCATTACTAGGTCCAGCACTAGTATCGTTAGCAGTTGGAATGGCTGCATTTAGTGCAGGCGGGTTAGTAGGCGGCATACTCGATGGATTAGGCAGTCTGCTTGGACAAGACTCGCCATTTGATAAACTTGCTAAAATAGGAGCGGCAGCACCAGCAATCAATGAGATGACATCAAACATGGGTTCGTTTGGTACCACTGTAGAAACATTTAATGATGCAATGACACAATTAGATGGTGCATCTATTAAAGGTTCATTTGAAACAATGGCAGAAGGCATCGACACATTAAATGCATCAATGAATGAAATTAGTTTAGTTAGTCTAATGAAAATGGCTGCTATGAAGTCGTTTGGTCCTGTACAACAAGATCCCGCAGAAGCAGAAGTAGAAACAACAGCACCAACAACAGCAACAGCACCAACAGCAGGAACAACAACTAGCTACTCTAGCATGGATTATTCAGACGACGAGTTTGAAGCATCTCCAGCTAAGGTAGACAAAGAGGCAGTAACAAGTAAGGTAGACAGGTCACCGGCTGGCAGAGCAAAAAGACGTACTGCTGACCTTCGAGCAAAGGCCGCCCAGATACCTGATAATGGCACTGGCACCAAATCAGGCACATTTGTTAACGGAAAATTAGTAGCACCAATTGCAGCTAAAACTAATCAGCCAGCACAGGCAAGTGTAACAATACCTAAACCAGTACTACCAACAGACGCAACTAAACTTAATGAAGCAGGCGAAACTACTGCTAAACCAGAGACAAACAAAGAATTGTTCGAACAAATGCTCGAAGCCCAGAAAAAGACCAATCAACTCCTCAACAAAGGCAACAGAATTACTAGCGATCTAAGCGACGAATTCTAACCTTAGCCAATATTAAATTTTATACTTTAAAATAGTTGATAAATAGTATTATCAATAACAGGACTATTATATAATATGAGTTGGCGCAAACATTTTACACCCTTTGACAATTCGGGTTTACCTTTAAACATTCAGTCGGGTGCGGATAAAAATGACGGCTCGTTCGGCGCAGCCGCAACAAGTAGATTTAATAGTTGGTTACCAGAAGTATATGCAGGAAGTCCTAACAGACTTATGCGTTATGTGCAGTATGATCAGATGGATTCGGATCTAGAAGTAAATGCCGCACTAGATACTATTGCAGAATTTGGCACACAAGAAAACGAGTACTCGGGTTTACCGTTTACTATTGACTTCTTATCGTCACCAAGTGATACAGAAGCAAAAATCATAGATAAAACATTACATAGTTGGGTTAGACTCAACAAGTTACACAAACGTGCATTTAGAATGTTCCGTAGTACTTGTAAGTATGGCGATCAGTTTTTTATTAGAGATCCAGAAACATACGAATTGTACTGGGTTGATCCTGCAAACATTGAAAAGGTTGTTGTTAACGAAAGTGAAGGCAAAAAGATAGAGCAATACTTTATCAAAAACCTAGAAGCAAACTTTGCAGAGCAAGTAGCAACAAACGCAAGTGGACTACATGCAAGACCATACGGTAGTGGACAAGGCCTAACAGGCATAATGAGTCCTACCAATACAGTAAGCAACAATTACTTAACAGGATCAGTAGATGGTGCAGGCGAAGGCGTACCAGTTGATGCTAAACATGTTGTTCACATAAGTTTAACAGAAGGCATGGATCATTCATGGCCTTTCGGCGTAAGCATACTAGAACCAATTTTCAAAGTGTTCAAGCAGAAAGAATTGCTAGAAGACAGTATTATCATTTATCGTGTACACAGAGCACCTGAAAGACGTGTGTTCTTTATTGATGTAGGTAATATGCCTGCTCACAAAGCACAGCAGTACTTAGAACGTGTAAAATACGAAGTACAGCAAAAACGTGTACCTAACAGCAAGGGCGACGGTAGCAGTGTAACAGACAGTGCATACAATCCAATGAGCATGTTAGAAGATTACTTCTTTGCACAAACAGCAGACGGACGTGGTTCTAAAGTTGATACACTACCAGGTGGTGAGAACTTAGGACAAATAGACGACCTTAGATACTTTAATAACAAACTATTACGTGGTTTGCGTATTCCTGCTAGTTACTTGCCAACAGGACCAGACGATGGAAGTGCTACTTACAACGATGGTAAAGTAGGTGTTGCATATATCCAAGAATATAGATTTGCAAAGTATGTTGAAAGACTACAAAAGCAAGTACAAGAAGACTTAGACAGAGAATTTAAACTATTCTTAAAGTACAAAGGTATTGATATAGATAACAGTGGCTTTAGAATGCTGTTTAACAAGCCTATGAACTTTAGTAGTTATAGAGAACTACAACTTAATACAGAACGTGCTCAAATGTTTAATCAGGTTGGTAACTTACCATTCATGAGTAAGCGTTTTGCATTACAGAAGTATATGGGTCTAAGCGACAACGAAATGAAGCAAAACGAAGAGCTGTGGCGTGAAGAGAATGATTATCAGAAGTATCAAGATAATGAAAAAGCAGCCGCACTTAAAAACATTGGTATTAGGCCAGAACCAAATGAAATGGTTGATTTAGATGCAGAACCAGACCTTTCTGCCCTTGATGACCCCACTTTAGGCGGAGAAGACATAAATACTAGTGTAGATAATACAGTACCACCAGCAGAAGGCGAGGGTTTATTATAATGAAAATAAATGAATTTTACGAACCTAGCAATGATAAAGAAGCAATGCGTTCTGAGGAGGATTCTAGAAAGTCTAAACTAACACTTAAAGAATTGAATAAGTTAAGAAAAGTTAGAGAAATTAGCCGAGCAGAAGAGATAGAACATACAAAATTTGTGAAAGTTATGTATAAAGCTGGTGGCGAAGAGCCAGCACTGTAAGCACACCCACATTAAATCAGAAAAGTCGCTTATGACTGTTTTGATACCAAAAAAACACCATTATAACACATATTTAATAGATTGCTATAAGTAAATGGTAATCATGCAATTCTTACAGGCGTAAGGTTGTATTAAAAACAATTAAGGAGGCCACAATGTCTAAGAAGTTAGAATCAATATTAGAACTTCTCCTTGCTGAAGAAAACGAGAAAGCAGAAGAATTGTTACACGAGTATGTCGTAGACAAAGCCCGTGAACAATATGAAAGCCTACTCGATGATGAGGTAGAGGAAGAAGAAGTGAGTGAAGTTATCGACCAAAGTAATGACTTTGTAGACGACATCACGTCAGACGAAGACGAAGTCCACGCTGATGAAATCGGTGAAGAGGGCGACGACGAAGAAAGCGACAATCCTTTTGCAGACGCAGAAGAGTCAGAAGACGAGTCAGAAGGTGAAGAAGACCTAGAAGACAAAGTTGATGATATCGCTGACGAACTAGAATCATTAAAAGCAGAATTTGAAGCATTAATGGCAGATGGCGATGAGCCAGAAGCTGAGTTAGGCGACGAAGAAGAAGCAGACCTTGAAATGGGCGGTGAAGAAGAACTTGATTTAGAGAGTGTTGAATACGATCTAGATGAAGCTACAGACGAAGACGAAGACGAAGTTGTTGAAGAAGCAACTAAGTTATCTGACAACGTTGCAGCACCCAAAGCAGGCGAAGCAGATTCAACAGAATCACCTTTAACTAAAGCACCAAAAGGTACTAAAGTAGCAGGCGCTGGAACTCCAGTTAAAGCTAAAGACGGTGGCGAAGGTGTCAAAGGCGAAAGTGCTAAAGACCACACACCTACAGACAACATTAAAGTTGAGCCTAAAAAGGCATAAGTAGGAGATTAGATTAAGATGCAATCCAGAAAGTTATACGAATATTTGAATCCTAGTACTGCTAATATGCAGATTATGGAATCACAAGACGGTAAAGACCTTTTCATGCAAGGATTATTCATTCAAGGCGATGTAAAAAATCAAAATGGACGAGTATATCCGAAAGATGAGATATCTAGAGCTGTTGAAAGTGTTCGTACACGTTTAGGCGAAGGCGAAACTGTAATGGGAGAGTTAGATCACCCAGAAGAGTTACAAATTAACTTAGATCGTGTAAGTCATATCATCACTGAGATGAACGTTGACGGTGCTAATGGACTAGGCAAATTAAAAATTATAGATACTCCGATGGGTAATATTGCGAGAGCATTATTAAAAGCAGGGGCAAAGCTAGGCGTGAGCAGTAGAGGCAGTGGTAATGTAAATGAGTCAGGTAAAGTATCTGACTTTGATATTATAACAGTCGACATTGTGGCCCAGCCTAGTGCACCAGATGCTTATCCCAAGACTATCTATGAGAGTTTGTTTAATATGAAAGGCGGTGCAATGTTGCACGAACTAGCCGGACAAGTTACACACGACATAAGTGCAGAAAAACATCTGATAGGTGAGATACACAAACTTATCAGAGAATTAAAAATATAACAGAGAAGTAGGAGACTACTATGGCAGTGACATTTAAAGACCTAATTGAAGGAACAGACTTAACTTCTGAAGTTAAGGAATCCTTGCAAGAAGCATGGGAAGCAAAAGTCTCTGAGGCAAAAGAAGCAATGACAGCTGAACTCCGTGAAGAGTTTGCACAGCGATACGAGCATGACAAGAGTCAAATCGTAGAAGCTGTTGACAACTTTATTACAGATAAAGTAACAGCAGAAGTTGCAGAAATTGCAGAAGAAAAAGGGGCTCTCGCTGAAGACAGAGTCAAATATCACAAAGCCATTAGTGAACACGCTAAACTGTTGAATTCTTTCGTAACTGAAAGTTTAGCAAAAGAAGTTAAAGAACTCCGTGCAGACAAATCAAGAGTAGCAGAACACGTTACTAAACTTGATGAGTTTATCACAGAATCTTTAGCATCTGAAATTGCTGAGTTTCACGAAGATAAGAAATCATTAGTAGAGCAAAAAGTCAAAATGGTAAGAGAAGGCAAGAAGCAATTAGCGGAAGCTAAGAAGAGCTTTATTTCTAAGGCTGCTAACTTAATTGAGAATAAAATCAATACAGTTATCACTGAAGAAGTCAAATCTTTCCGAGACGACATCACTAAGAGCCGTGAGAATGACTTTGGACGTCGAATTTTTGAAAGTTTCGCTAACGAGTACAACACATCGTACTTGAACGAAAGCAAAGAAATTAAGACGCTACAGAGAACACTCGCTGAGATGGAAACTACAATTAACGAAGCAACAGCAACAGTAGAAGCATCGCAAGACGCATCTAAATTAGTTGAAAGCAAGTTAAGAATAGCAGAAGATCGTTACACTCGTAAAGAGACACTTAACGAACTAATGGCGCCACTTGGCAAAGAGAAGAAAGAAATCATGTCAGATTTACTTGAAAGTGTTACCACTGAAAAACTAGAAGGTGCTTTTAATAAGTACTTGCCTAGCGTTTTAGATGGCGAATCACCTAGAGCGAAGAAGACATTGTCTGAATCAGTAATTAAGGAACATACTGGTAATAAAGAAACTGTGCAAACAGCATCTGATGACGAAAAAGATAATGTAGTCGAACTCGATTACATTAAAAAACTAGCCGGACTTTCAAAATAACAGGAGTAATTAATAATGGCAAATTTATTTGAAAGCAACTGGTCCGCAACCAAAGAAGCATTGCTTGAAGGTGTTTCTGGAAACAGAAAATCTTCATTGGATGTGGTCCTCGAGAATACTAAACGGTATCTATCAGAGGCCGCAAGCACAGGTGCAACGGGTGCAGGTTCAGTCGCAACATTAAACAAGGTAATGTTACCTTTAATAAGAAGGGTTATGCCTTCAGTAATAGCTAATGAGCTAGTCGGCGTACAGCCAATGACTGGTCCAGTTGGCCAAATACATACACTAAGAGTCCGTTATGCGGAAACTGGTGGCGGTGCTACAGCAGGTGACGAGGCTTTAAGTCCTTTCAAACTTGCTTCAACTTACGCAGGATCTCCAGATGCTACAGCAGCAGCTGAGGGAACTCCAGGTAAGAAGATGAGCATCCAAATCTTAAAAGAAACAGTGGAAGCTAAGACTAGACGTCTAAGTGCTCGTTGGACTTTTGAGGCAGCTCAAGATGCAGAAAGCATGCATGGTGTTGATGTCGAAGCAGAAATTATGCAAGCATTAGCACAAGAAATCGTAGTTGAAATCGACCAAGAAATTATCGGTTCATTACGTTCACTAGCAGGTGCTGGTACTACTTTAGACTTTAGTTCTTTAAGTGGTCAATCAGTATATGTCGGTGACAGACACGCAGCTTTAGCAATTGAAATTAACAGAGCAGCAAACAGAATCGCAGCAAGAACAAGACGTGGCGCTGGTAACTACATCGTAGTATCTCCAGAAGCATTGACAATCTTGCAAAGTGCATCAACTTCAACGTTCGCAAGAACAACTGAAGGTTCTTTCGACGCTCCTACAAACACTAAGTTTGTTGGAACATTGAACGGAACAATCAAAGTATTCGTAGACAACTATGCAGCAGACGGAACGAAAGTTCTTGTTGGTTACAAAGGTTCAAGCGAGTCAGATGCTCCAGCATTCTACTGTCCTTATATCCCATTAATGAGCACAGGACCTGTAATGGATCCTAGCACATTTGAACCAGTAGTTAGCTTTATGACACGTTATGGTTATAAAGAACTAACAAACACTGCTTCATCTTTGGGTAACGCAGCAGACTACGTTGACGCAATTACATTGTCCAACATAGCATTCCAGTAAGCCTTAAAACTTACAAGAATAGGAAAAGCACTCTTCGGAGTGCTTTTTTTTGGGTATTGTTTCTGCACATAAACACTTGACATCATTGCACTTTTTGTGTATAATATACTATGCCGTGGACAAAAGGTAGGACAATTCTGTCTCTATTTAGAAGCTACAGCAGAAAAAGGAGGAATAAATGAAAACTTTATTCAATATAGAGAATGGATTCAAAGCATTAGTAATTATACTACTGTCTATGATCGCATTCAATGCCAATGCGGCAAAATGGAGCGGAGAAGTAGGTTACGCAAGTGACTATGTATTCCGTGGATTATCTCAAACTCAAGGCGCGAGTTCTGGTTTCGGATCTATTGATTTAGATTTAGAGAACGGTGTAAACGCAGGTGTTTGGGTAGGTCAAGTAGACTTTGTAGGCAACGATGCCAGTGAAGAAATCTACTCTTATATTTCATACAGCAAAACGTTAAGTGACGCTGTTAATGTAAGTGTAGGCTACGGTGATTACACATACGCAGGAGATTCAAGTTTAAATGGATCTGAGCAGTATGTTTCTGTTAATGTAAAAGACTTCGGTCTTACGCATGTAATGGGTAATGACGGCTACAACGATTATACAAAAGTTAGTTATACTGGCTTTGATATCGTTGATATCGCATATGGCATGCAAGATAATGTTGGAGACAGTCTAATGTTTACTAAATCGTTTGATATACCACTAGGTGGATTAGAAGGTTCAGTAGCATATATTGACTTCACTGCTGATGACAGCAGTTTACTACCAGATGAGGACATGTTTGTCTTTGCAGTTAGTAGAGCATTCTAAGTATTCGTACTTAATAAACGATACCCCAAAGCAAATGCAGAGGGGTATTTTTTTGACCGCTATTCCATAATAACATATTTTATCTTTCTTGATAAATAGTTATTATATAGTTTACAGCAAGGGATAAGTTAAAATGGGAAAACGCACAGTTATAGCAGCAGATGAAGAGTTACTGGTTCAAGGTAGACTCACCGTTACAGGGAATGTTACCCAAGTAGAATCAACTCAACTAATTAACAGGTTAGAATCAGATGAACTTGTTATAAATGCTGATGGCGACGATGTTACTCCAAAATTAGTTCTTAACAAAAATGATGTACTAGGTACTATCTCTTTTAATGGAACAAATATTGTATTAGATAAAAACATTACATTTACTAATGCAAGCCCTACATTAACAGGCTTAACAGCAGTAACTTCAAGTCAGTTTACAGGACCTTTAACAGGTGATGTAACTGGTGACGTTACAGGAACAGTAAGTAGCATATCTAATCATAACACTGGTTCTTTAACTGAAGGCTCAAATTTATACTTTACTACTGCTAGAGCAGATGCTAGAGTAGACGCAGGATTTACTGCTAAGTCTACATCAGACTTATCAGAAGGCACAAACTTATACTATACAAACGCAAGAGCAGATGCAAGAATTGCAGCGGCTACTACAAGCGACCTAACAGAAGGCACAAATTTATATTACACAGATACTAGAGCAAGAAACAGTATCAGCGAAGCCTCCGCAGAATTAGCATATAATAACGTAACAGGTGTATTAACATTTACACAAGGCAGCACAACAGGTGTAATAGAAGGTACAAATTTATACTATACAGATGCAAGAGCAGATGCTAGAGTTAATTTACAAAGTGGCTCTAATTTAGATTTAAGTGCTAAGTCAACTACAGACTTATCAGAAGGTAGTAACTTATACTACACTGACAGTAGAGTATCAACTAGAATTGATGCATACATGGCTGGTGGCAATGGCGTTGTCTTAACAAGTGGCTCTATTGCAGTTGGAGGCGGTGATGGTATTACAGCAAATGCTGACGATATAGCAGTAGATGCTACAGTGGTTAGAACTAGCGGCACACAAAGTATTGCAGGTGCTAAAACATTCTCCGGAGACTTAATAGCACCAACACAGGCGGCAAATGAAAGTAGTACTAAAGTTGCTACAACGGCCTATGTTCAAGCAGAGTTAACAGCATTATTAAACGGAGCAGATCCAGCCTTAGACACGTTAGGCGAAATTGCTGCCGCATTAAACGATGACGCTAACATTGGCGCAGTTGTAACAAACAACACAACCAATATTACAAATTTACAAAATAGAAATATTAACACTGGCACAGGTTTAAGTGGTGGCGGCGATTTAACAGCAGATAGAACCTTTAGTATTACTAACACAACCGTTACAGCGGCAAGTTATGGCAGTGCAACAGTAATACCTACATTCACTGTAAATGCACAAGGACAGTTAACAGCAGCTGCAGATGCAACCATAGCAATACCAAGTTCGCAAATTACAGATTTCAATAGTGCAGTAGGCGCAAGAGTTGATGCAGAATTAACAGGCGGTGACGGTGTTACATATACAGCAGGCACAATTGATGTAGATAGCACAGTTATTAGAACAACAGGTGATCAAAGTTTAGCAGGTCAAAAAACATTTAGTGGAGAATTAGTAACTCCGAGCAGTTCATCTACAACAGCTGGTGCAATATATCATGACGGCACTGATGCATACATTTATGTAGGTGGTGTTGCAAGAGAAATTACCCCAGCAGTTGATGTTGGTTCTATAGAAGATGTCGGCGCAACAGGCACAGACATTTATGCAGGCAACAGAGTAGATGGCTCAACAACGTATGCTGGTATTAAAAGTATAACAGACGGAACATATACTACATTAGTAGACTCTGCAAATGTTATTACATTAGACGCAGACATTTCTGCAATACGTGGAGCATTTAGTGCTACTGGTGATATAAGTTACAATAGTTCAACTGGTGTAATTAGTTTTTCAGACTCAGATAGAAGTGATGCTACAATCAGAGGATTGTTTAGCGGAACTGGCAGTACACTTAGTTACAATAATAGCACAGGCGCATTTACAAGCACAGCAGACAATTATAATTCATGGAAGTTTGTAACACCTACTACAGGTAATGTAGTTGTTGCTAGTGGTGACTTAGTTAACTTTACTGCAGGCTCAGGTATTGCAATTAGTAACTCAGGTAAAACCATATCAATTACAAATACTGCTGGTGGAGATATCACAAGTGTTACAGCAGGTGCTGGTTTAACAGGCGGCGGTTCAGTCGGCGGTGTTATATTAAACGCTATTGGCGGAACAGGTATCACGGTTACAGCAGATGCTATAGCGGCTGACATGACTGCTATTAGAGCAAGTATTGATGGCTCTGATCTTGACATGAGTGGTAATAAAGTATTGTTCGGTAACATGTATGCAACAGAAGGTGACTTGCCTAGTGCTTCAACATACCACGGAATGTTTGCTCATGTACATGGTACAGGAAAAGGATATTTTGCACATAGCGGTGCATGGAAGAAATTACTAGATGAGTCTAGTTCAACTACTGCTAACTTAACAGAAAATACTAACTTATACTATACAAATGCAAGAGCAGACGCAAGAATTTCAAATGCAATACTAGATTCAGATACATTTACTGGTGCAACTGCAACTAACGTACCATCAGCAGAATCAACAAAAGCATACGTTGATACAGCGGTTACTGGTGTAGTTGGTGGCTCACTAGATTTAAGCAGTAAAAACACAGGCGACTTAGCAGAAGGCAGTAACTTATACTACACAGACGCAAGGGCTAGAGCATCAATTAGTGCAGGTGGAAACTTATCATATAATAGTACTACTGGTGTAATGAGTTACACCACTCCAACCGAAAGAACAGATTCAGAAGTTAGAGGATTAATTAGTGCAACAGGCGATATTAGTTACAACAACTCAACTGGTGTTATTAGTTACACTGATCCATCGCCTAGAACTGATGCTACAATTAGAGGATTATTTAGTAGCGGTGGAGACATTGCATACAATAGTTCAACTGGCTTCTTTTCATACACTATGCCAGCCTTGGCAGTTAGCGACTTTGCAGGCAGTGCAATACAGCTAAGTTCAGAAAGTTATGCAGACAACAATACATCATTAATGACTTCGGCGGCAATCAGTGATAAGATTGAAAGTTATGGTTATTCAACAACAGTTGGTGATATTACAGCAGTAACAGCAGGCTCCGGTTTAACAGGTGGTGCTACTAGCGGAGGTGCAACATTAAATGTAGGCGCCGGTAGTTATATTGTTGTAGCAGCTGACACAATAGCAGTTGACGCAACAAGTGCAAACACAGGCAGTAAAGTTGTAGCCAGAGATGGTTCAGGTAACTTTAGTGCAGGCGTTATTACAGCAACAGCAACAGCAGCAAGATATGCGGATTTGGCTGAGAAGTATGCAACTGACACTCATTACGAACATGGCACAGTTGTTATATTTGGCGGAGATGCAGAAGTAACAGTAACAACAGAATCTAACTCACCTAAAGTAGCAGGTGTTATTAGTACAGATCCTGCT
>Ga0209090_10001801_pt1 | contig 13709 bp, 20 predicted proteins | sample ArcticOcean_MG_C_9_FD_187432 | JGI IMG/M metagenome (GOLD analysis project Ga0209090, IMG submission 187432) | Marine microbial communities from western Arctic Ocean - ArcticOcean_MG_CB2_152 (SPAdes) (version 2) | ecosystem: Environmental > Aquatic > Marine > Oceanic | place: Arctic Ocean... | reverse complement strand
TTATCTGACCAGACACTCCATCCTAACATTACAATCGGGATCGAAAGTAAAATTAAAATAAATTCGTCTTTCCAGTCTGATTGTCTAGATTCTAAAAGTTTGCCTTGGTAAGCTTCAGTTCCAGCGGCCATCTTAGATGCATGCATATGCTGTGCATCAGCCATAGCCATCTTTGTCTCTTGACGCTTTTTATAAATGTGCGTCCCAGCGTTAAGAGCTAGTTTAATAGCACCAAACCACATATTAAAACCAAGTAGCTTTTACAGGTTTCTTATCAGCTCTCATTCTTTTAGTTCCTTTAACAATTACTGTTTGAGATTCAGTACCGCTAGTCATTTCAACAGGTTTATTACCTGTTTGATAACCATCTGAACCAACGCCTAATTCTTTTTCAATTTTAACGTCGTCATTCATAAATCTAGAACCTCTTTGCCAATCTTTATCCATATTTTTCTCCTTATTAATTAATTATACTAATTTTTTTTAAAATTTCTACCAAAATCGTGTCTTTTACTTTGGTCTGCCATTTGTTGTTTAGCGATAGACACTCCTGCACGCATTTCAGCTAATTCTTCGTTCTGTTCTAGCTTTTCATCGTGTTGATTATCATTCATCATAGCTCTCATCTTATCTAAATCAAGTCTTGCTTCATTATTAGTATTTCTGTCTTGATCTGCTCTTGCTTTGATGTCCAATTCTCTAGATTTTAGTTTAAGTAACGGATCGCCACCTACTTCACCACTAATTTTGTCTTCTTCTTTAGCATAATCCATCATCATTTCAGCAATGAGTTGTGATTTTCTAGATTCAATTTGATTGGTAAGTTGTTGCACCCTTTGAGACAATTTCATAGCTTGTGGATTCTGTTGCATAGCTTGTGGATTTTGCATCATGGGTCCCAACTGTTGTTGAATCATTTGTAATTCTTTTTGTTCTTCCACAAATTCTATTTGGGCCTGTTCTTGTGCCATTAAACTAATGTGTTCTAAAATATTTTTTTGTAGTGCCACCATAGCCCCTGGATTATTTTGCACTATAGAGATTGACATGAAACTTAGATGGGCATCAATATGAGCTTTGTGATCTTGTCCTCCAAATGCTTGGAATGGTTTTACGTTTAAGGCTAAAATATGTTCCAATGATGGATCCATCGGTTGAGGTGGAGCGGGTGGAGGTAAAATTGCATTTACATTTTTAACTCCTATTGCATCATACATAGATCTATAAGCTTGATATAAATTATGAAGTTGTGGATTAGATTGTGCTAATTGTAATTGTGTTTGTGCCATTCCAATTCTTTGTGTTTGAGAAAAAATGTTTGGATCTGCAACGGGTAAAATATCTATCTTGTCATCAAAGTCTGCTACCTTAACATTTCTTGAAGCCCCTGGAACATCATAAGGATATTCAGGTGGCAAATAACTTTTAAATACATTTGCTAATAATTTAAATTCGTTTTTTAAACCAACATATAATCTTTTGTGAATAGCTGACATTACACGCGATCCACGCTCAAGAAGAGCTACTGTCGTACCGACGGCCGCTTGTTGGTTCATATCGCCCACTTGTGCATCTGCGATGCTCGCGAATCGTTGAGCACCTTGAACAACCACTCCCATTAAAGATAGTAAAGTTTGGTCTGGTCCTTTAAAAGGTAACTGCATAAACTGATCTTTAATATTTCCACCAGGAACATCTACGTCTCTAAATTCTCCAGGTTGTAAAGGTTGTGCATCGTCTCTCATTCTAACCCCTCTGGTTTTAAAACCAGCAGGTAAGTTAGCTAAAGTTCCAGCATCTAATAATTGTCTTAAAGCAACTGTTGCAGTTCTTGTTAATCCACCAATCATGTGAATTAAACCTAAACCATAAAAACCTAAACCAGGTAAAAATTTAAAATGAACAAAATAATCTTTTTTCTTTTTTAAAGGATCTTGTTCGCCATAATTTCTTCTAATAGCTAAAACTTTTGAGTTCGCTTCATCAATTGTAATAATATAAGGCAATTTAACTCCAGTAGGTTCTCCATCTTCTGGATCAACATCTTCATGGCCTTCTAAATCTACATTAACATGCATTTCTAAAACAGTGTACATATCTTCAGTACCATTTTGTTGGATACCTTCTAATTCTAATTCTTTTTGTTTTAATTTATCTTCTTTTAAAGGTGGTTCCCCCAAATCAATATCTTTATAAAATCCATTGATCTGTTGTTTTCTTAAATCATTTTGAGAAATTCTTAAGACATGAATAATTGCTTCCGCATCTTCTAATGAGGTAGCAGAGTACGGAACAACTAAGTCTTCAGCCGGAATAAATTTAGAAACAGCTCTACCTAAAAGATCATCATAATAAACTTTCTTAAAGGTAGAACCTGACAGGGGTAAATAGAAAAGCATTTGATCAAACTCAGGTTCGTATTCTTTCATTTGATCCATGATTTGATAATTCATAAAATCTTTAACTCTTTTTGATTGTTCTTCTTTAGGAACTGTAATGTCTCCTAAAATTTGAGTTCTAACTGGACCGTCTGCTGGTAGTAATTCTTTGTAAGCTTGCGCTTGAAATTGGGTAACTGCTTCTGCTAGTACTGGGTGAGTAACAGACGCTGCTCCTCTAAAAGGTTCTGTTCTAGTTATATATTTAAATCCTAAAAGATTTAAACCTTCTCTATAACTATCGACCCATTCTTGTCTTGATTCTTTGTAATTAGTATATTTTTCCATTAACTCTGAGGCTAAAGGATCTAATACATTGTCTTCTAAAAATTCTGCTAGGTTTTCAAAGTGGTCTTCACCACCTGCTGGATTGACTTTTGATGGATCAAAATTAATAGTTGCTCCACCATCTTCTTCCATTGCAATTTCAGTTTCACCATCTTGGCTTTTTTCAATAATCTCTTCTTGAGCCTCTATAATTTCCTCTTTGCCCGGAATTTCAACTTCAGTCATTGTATTGGGTAAACTTTTATCTATAGTAGCCATGGGGTATTCTATCCTCTCTCTGTAATTGTTTCAACACCTTCTTTGATAGTAGTGCTATCAGGTGTTTGTTTCACTGTCAAACTTTCAATAACTTCATTAAGCATTTGAGGATTTTGTTTTTTCGGTTCATCTAAAGGCATAGGATTTTCCTTGGCCCAGGTTAATAATTCTGCTTGAGTAACAGGTTCATCATTTGCAGTGTTTACAAATGCACCTATGATTTCATTATATTTAATATCCATTATCTTTTGTTCACGAACATTGAACCAACACCCATCATGCCGCCGTTTCTTGCGGGCTCAAGTGATCTTATTAAATTTTGTATATCTCCGCCGTGCGCATATCCCATAATACCTTCTAAGTCCATTGGTACATACTGATCGTGGTATTGATGATAAGTTTTATCACCAGCCATTCCGCCGTCGGCCATTCTGTCACGAGGATCTCTACCCATTCCACTTTTACCAAAACCTGTTTGAGTATTACCTTGATTAGGATTTCTATTACTTCTATTCACTCCCGACATGTTATTTAAGCTTTGACCAGCATCTCCTAAATTTTGTGGCATACCTCTTCTTAATTTTTGTTTATTAATATAACTCATGTTACCTTGTCTATCTACTTCATTAAAATATTTTTTTACTTGAGGTCTTAAAGAATTTAAATATTGAATTCCCATGCTTTGACCACCATCATTTAAATTTTTATATTTTTGTTGTAATTTATTGGTCATGTAGGCTATGTTATTGTTACCTGTAATACCAAATTTGTTATGTTTATTATAATATCTTTCTATGTCTATGGCTCTGTTAAATAATTCTTCTTTATCATAGTCTGATAAACTATCTCTTACTTGACCTTTTAGTTGAAAATTAGAAGGTATGCCTGCTTCTATTCCACTTTTTCTAATATCTTCAAATCCCGGTAAGTCTAAAACGTTGTGTCCGTATTCATGTTGAACTACATCTGTTGCAAAATTCATAAGGTCGACTGGTTTTTGCATTCCATGATGAAACAAACCGGAATCAATTAGTTGCTCATTACGGGGTGAAGTAGGTTCTGTCGTTAAAAATTTTGCTAAATCTGGATTAAGATTTATTTTTCCAGTTTGTGGTAAATTATCCCTATCTAGTGTTGGTCCTTTAGTGTAACCATATGTTCTATTATCTTGGTTTGTTCCTATCTGCATTCGTTTTGTCAAATCTAAATCCTTTGGTCGAAATTCAGCTCCTTTTGGTGCAGCGTTTGTATCAACTGTTTGATACATTGATCCATCCTCATTAAAGTTAATTGTTGGCAACATTTTTTCTAAAACATCAGGGTTCAGTGATTCTATCATACCTATTGTTCTATCTTCATCAACCGAATGCAAAGGACCTCTGGGTTCAGATACTCTGTAATTATGTAATGATTCGTCAAAATAAGAATCTGAATTTGGTGATTCTGTAACATTATATAAAGGACCTGTAGGTGCGTTAAACATTTGTTCAAAAGAATAATCATTAAACACAGGTTCAGATTCATATAACCCTGTTTTAAATTCAGGATCATTTTGTAATTGTAAATTTAAAAGAGCTGATTGTTGTTTTGTTAGACCTGCATAACCCCCTGGTTCATTTACTAGACCACGTTTTGGTTGCATCATCGATCCAACTCCACCGCCGTCCGCTTTATTTCTTGTAAATCTTTTCCAATTAAATTTTTTTTTATTAGGGTCGTAATTATCTTTTAAATCTTTATCTGCTATCCCCATATCTTCTACTTCTCTAATGACACTCCCTCTTATATCTACAGCAGGTCCTTCTGCATCGGGACTTGAATAATTTCCTCTACCTGCACGAGCTCTTTTAATAGCTGCTTTAATTTTTTCACTTTTTTCTTTACCAGTTAGTTTAGGTTCTTCTTTTGTTTTTGTAATCTCTTCACCAAAGTCATCATATTCTATATCTTCTCCACCAGATTCATTTTTAAAAAGAGCAGCGATGCCTTGTCCAGGCATAATTATATTGAAAATTTTCTGAGCATTTTCTGGATTGTTTTCTATGTAGCTTTCCACTTTTTTAGAAAGTAAATCTAATCCTGCTATTCCTGCTAACGTACCTATTGATATTCCGGCAAGTTCTGCAAATGGAATTAAAATTGGAAGTGCTAGTGGCATATTTTTATCCGTTAATAATAAGTTCTGTTATGTGGTATTGAGGGTTCATCTCGTTCATCTTCAGGGTGACCAATAAAGCCTCCTTGACGAAACCGCATTACCGCTTGTGTCATACTATCCACTAAATCGTCATGATCTCCATAAGGAAAGGATGCACATTCTTCAATTACTTCTTCTGCGAATTTTTCATCCGGCGCCCAAATTTGTCCACTCTCAAAGAGTGGTGCTACAGCGTTTACCCTCGCATGTTTGTCATTTCCTTTTGAGGGTGTGTAATTTATAACAGGAATGCCCATCTTTCGCAACTCATAAGTTAAAGGTAATCCACTTGCCTTAGCCTCGACGACCACCGACTCTGGTTTCCAATAATCATACTGTTCTTTAGCCTTCTTCCTAAGTTCTGGGAACTCTAACCGTTCTTTTAACGCATCGAGTAGAATTAAATTCGGAGCGGCGTCATCGGATTCATGAAATACACCCCAAGTAGTGATTGCAGAATAGTCGGCAGTTTCCTTTTTAAGAAAAGCTGTATCATAAGATTGGATGACATGAGATAATTTTGGAATATAATCCCGATCCCATTTCCGCCACCACTCCCTTTTAATCAACGATCCTTCTTCAGCTGTTGGATTTTGCATCCACTGCGCGTTCCACTTTCCAATACTAAGTGAAGCCTTAACACCTTCTAATTCTTTTATATTCCAATACTCTGGCCAAACAGCTTTACCACTAGGCAAAATTGCCGGAAATTCTATAAGTTCCCAGTGATCAGATTTTAATTCTTTTTGAGATTTAAGTAACATGCCTGTTAAGTCTTTCATATTCCACCTCGTCATAACGAGCACAATTGCGCCCCCTGGCTGAAGTCTTTGTCGAGGTCCTGATGTATACCATTCATACGCTCGTTCCATTGAAGTCATATTTAAGGCATCTTGCTCTGAGTGTGGATCATCGATGATAAGTAAATCCGCACCACGGCCCGTTATCGCCGATCCGACACCAGCTGCATAATATTCTCCCCCTTGTGCCGTCTCCCATTTGCCCGCGGCTTGCGAATCTTCTCTGAGTCTTGTTTGGAACACTTGTTTATATATGGGGTCATCCATAAGTGTTTTAGCTTTCCGTCCAAAGCGGATCGCGAGTTCAGTTGTGTGGGTCGTTTGAATAATTTTTAAATCAGGTTTACGTCCTACCATCCAGGCAGGTAATAGAAAAGATGCAAACTCAGACTTTGTATGTCTAGGCGGCATGTTAATAATTAATCTTTTAATTTTACCCTGTGCAATTTGATTAAATTTTTCTGCAATTTCTTTATGATGTGCACCTTCAATAAATTCTGGCCAAACATGTTTTACAAAAGAAAGAAAATCATCATGTACTTTGGTTTTGGTTTTTTTTTCTGATAATTTTAACCCGAGTTTAAGAAATTGTTTTTTAACATCAGGGGGTAGCTTATTTATCTTCTCTTGATCCATATAAATTTTTTGCAGAATTTTTTCAGACTCTGTTTTTATTAGTTTTTTTTTCGTTTCTATTTTATAGCATGTCTTTGTCTAAAACCAACTATATAGACTAAATAATTTGCTAGACCCCCGGAAAAGGGGTGGTGGGGGTGTTTATATGATAGATACACTCAGATGCTTAGGGACCCCTCAACTCTCTCTCTCTCGGAGGGTGGGCCCGGAGTTCACGAGCAAATACAACCTGGAGTGGTATGCGTTTTCGGAGTGTAGTAAACATATCACACTGTTCATTGTGGGTTTTAATGTGGGATATTCTAACAATCTTATTGAATGCTATCAGTTAAGTTGTACATTAAGTTATATGAAAACAAAAAAAATAAAAAACTTTAAGATGAATGACGATGTCTACAAATTAAGAAGACAAGTTATCAACTTAATTTATGAAGTAAAAAATGGTGGTGGAAAATTACCACGCATCTCAGTGCGTGTTGGTGAACAAACTGCCAAACATAAAAATGTTTTAGGATGTGCGAAGATAAGTAATAATCAAATGTGGATTACAAAAGATGCAATTGATTTAGGTTCGGACATTTTAAGAAATATTGTATTTCATGAAATTGCTCACGCAGTTTACGGAACTCAACACGATGAGAGTTGTCCGTTGATGTGTTCAGCATTGAATGAAGATGCAGTATTAAACAAAGAAGATTGCTTGAAGCATCTTCTTAAATATCAACAATAGGAGAAATAATATGTACAAAGAAAAAGAAAAAGTAAGTGGTCTTCATAAAGACATCACTTACACAACGAGAGAGAACGGCGATGTATCTGGTTTAAGATTTCATTCAGACGCAGGTCGTGAGAAATTTGCACAATTACAAATGTTGCAAGTTTTAAAAGCCGAAGCGATGAGTACTATGGGTCTTCGATTTTATAGAGGGTCTATTGTTAATAAAATAAAAAGATACTTTCCAGATCTACCAAGAACTAGAAAAGGTGCTTATAAGTATTTAGTTAAGCATGGTTACTATGATTGGGATAATTCATAATGGAACTAATCGTAGAGAAAAAAAATGTATTTGGGGTAGAGCGTATCTACCCCAAGTGTAGTAAGTCGCAAATATTAACAGCGCTGACAGGTCAAAAGACTTTGCTTGCTGATGATATTAAATTAATAAAAAAGTTAGGTTATACCCTAACGACTAAATCAGAGGAGATATAATGCAGAATAGTTATCAAGGTTATTGGTTCAGATGTGAGACGAACTATCGTGACGACATCGGGTCAAGAAGATGGCTTTTATTATTAGAAAATAAATCTAATAGTAAAATTAATACAATCGGTTTAAGCAATGATATGACATTACATGAAGTAATGCATTTGGCGTTTAAAGAGATTGAAAAACTAAACCGAGAGGAAGCTAGAAAATAATGAAAACATATCAAATAGAAATAGAAGAGAAGATCAAAAGTACTGTATACGTCAAGGCTCATAGCCTTGACGAGGCTCGTGATCGTATTAATACGGGTCATTATGGTAAGCAAGAAGAGTACTCCAAGTCTAGCCCAAGAATTTTAAACGCTTGGTCTATGAGTATTCCTCAAAAAGAAATATAACCACGTCCCCCGCTCCGATAATATCGGAGCGGGGATTTCTTTTTTTCTTTTTTTTGGGGGGTGGGCCCAAAGTTCACAAGCATGTGCTATAGTGTCGCACCACTACATGTAGTTTGTTAAAAATTATCAATGTTGTAGGGTGATGGTATGACACAAACACAAACAAAACAAAAAACATGCGCCGAGTTAATCTCGGCGCGATACGTTGAGCGGACTAAACAATTCAACGAGTTAGAAGATCAATGCTTTAATGAAACATTAAACCACGAGAACTATGGTGAGTGGTCTAGATGTTTTAATGAAAGTATTTTGGCGTTTGATTTCGTTAAGGCCAATACTTTTGACAATCAGCCAGACGGGTTTTTTAGACTTCAATTAAGTTGGGGCGGGCCTAGTGACGAAATCAGATACTACACCAAAGACGAGCACGAGAAATTCTATAAAATTACTTATAATTATATGGATTGGTTTGACGGTGATGAAATAGAAGTTTTTGACGACATATGGCACACTATATTTAACGACTTTACCGACATACTATAACAACTAAAAAAGGGCCCGCAAGGGCCCTTTTTTTCATCTTAATTTTTTTCTATTTAGGGGGGTGGTGGGCGGTGGGCCCCGAGGACACAAGCAGATTCGCGAGCCACGTGTATTTTTTTTTCTTTTTTTCTGGGAGGGTGGGCCCCGAGCTCACAAGCCTGCGACAATTTGCGCCTTGACACAAGATGTAGTGGTGCGACAATTTGCGCCTTGACACAATATCTGGTAGGTCGAGGATCCACAAAAACACAACCGCGGGGCGCGGTTAATTATTTTTTTGATTTGATATTATTTTTTGGATTAGGGGCCAATCATCCACGGCCAGCGGATCGGCTTTGTCTATACCCTTAATTAAATCTTGAATAGATTTTGACCCATAAAGTTTTACGGATCGGGGCCCGCCCTTGCGGGCTTGATTGACTAGTATAAAATTACGGTGGCTACCGTTTATTAAATCGGATCTTACAGTATGAAATAATATTTGGAACGGGGATAATTTAATTTTATTTGTGGTAGTGTGTTTTAATTCAACCATAGCAAACCCGCCACTTTTAGACCATATTAAACAATCTGGGATCCCCGCCACGTTATAACATTCAATAGAAGTTATATTTAGATCAGGACAATTTTTAACGAATTTATGATAAAGATTTTTTTCTGGTTTCACCGTACAGTTGTATATACGGTAAAACCTTTATTTAGTCAATTAACCTATTTTAACTGACTTCAAATCAGTTCTAATTTTAGCAACTACGCTATCTTTTAGATCTTGATTTTCTTTTTTTAACGCGTCTATTTCGCGCTGTTGCGCATACTGACTTTTAAATTTAGCCCTTTTTTCTTTAAGTTCTAAATAAAAAAAACCCGTCATAACAACCGCTATAAACCCTATAACATAAAGCATTAAAGGGCCTGCGAAAAACAAAAATTGTGGTTCGGTCATAATATCCTTTAATTTAAGTTATTTCTATTTTCTAATTGTAGCGCTTCGGCCTTATTCCATTTTATATTTAAAGGCTTAAATATGGCCTCTAAAGTTTTTGGCAAGTCATCCGGCAGGCCCGTCTCAAATATAGAATTGACCGCACTATCTCGGTATAATTCCAATTTTTTAACTTGCTGGCCTTCGGGTGTTTTTTCAGCTTCTTTAATTGCAAGTTTTTCGGCCCATTCTCTTAATTGCTCCCTACAATCATCGGGCATTATGCCCCTACTATTATATCCGCCCGATAAAATAGTTCTATCAGACTTATCAGTAAATTTATAATTCAAATTTTCTTTTAAGTCTTTGGTAGTTGCGCCTTTACTAAAAAAAGTCGTTGCTTTACGTTGAACGCTTGCAAGATTTTCTAGGGCCTTCTCTAATTCATTTATAACTAGATCAGCTTTTATTTTTTTAGCAAGTTTTTTTTCAGCGCTTGCGGTCATATTCGCAACTACTGATTTTCTTAATAGTTCGGCCTCATCTATTAAGGGCCTTATTTCTGTATTAACTCGTTTTTTTAAATGCTCGAGTTGATATTTAGTCATATATTTTTTAGTCATATTATCCTTATTTGTTAGTTAGTATTATTTATTTTATATAGGTACTTGTAATTTATGTCAATAGGAATATATGGGATAATAAGTTGTTAGTTGTCCGTGTCTATATATAGTATAGGCACGGTTTAAACCCACTACATATAGAAGTTGTAAAAATAATTAAATTTAACTATTGACTTATATTATTATGGGACTATCTATTATAATAATGAAACAAGAGATTATTCTAATTGAAAAAAAAGACTTTTTAAAAATGGTAGAACCACACCACCACAATGAATTTAAAAAAATGAGAATTAAAGATTTAAGACATCATTTTAAATTAACCCATAAAATTAATAATAAATTTATAGACATGACGGGCAAGTGTTTTAAATGTTTAAAACCTTTAAGGGCCGATTATACACAATATGAAAATTGGTGTCTGGAGTGTTAAAGTGAAATTATATAAATCTAAAAAATTATTAAACATAGATAATAACGCCAAAACAATTAAAGGTCAAAAATACAAAGTCATGACCGCAATTTTATATTTAGCGCCCGCAAAAATTAGCGGGTTTAATGTATGTCCACACGCGGATGATTGCGCCCTAACTTGTTTAAATACGGCGGGGCGGGGCAAAATGAATTCAGTTCAATTAGGCCGTATTAATAAAACGTTATGGTATTTTAAAGAACGTAAAACATTTATGGCCCAATTGCATAAAGAAATTAAAAGACATATTAACCGTTGCAAGCGTTTAAAATATAAACCCGCTTTTAGAATTAACGGGACTAGTGATTTAAAAGTTGAAAATATGGGCCTTATTCAAAAATATCCAACGGCCCAATGGTATGATTACACAAAAAACCCGATTAGGATGAAAAAATTTATAGACGGCAAAATGCCGTCTAATTATCATTTAACTTTTAGTCTAGGATCCACTAATAAAATTGACGCGCAAAAAGTTTTAAAATTAGGCGGTAGCGTTGCAACCGTATTTAGAGATAAAAAACTTCCTAAAAAATTTATGGGTCATAAAGTTTTTAACGCGGATCAATCGGACTTAAGATTTAGAGATCCCAAAAATATAATTGCGGGCCTATACGCTAAAGGTGGCGCGCGATATGATAATACAGGATTTGTGCAAGATGTTTAATATATGAGATATCAAATATTGTATAAATGGGTGATACAGAAATCCCGCGTTGCTAAAAAACTGGAGGGGGCGCAAGGTTGCGAGCGTACGAGCGCAAGCGCCCTATCAAAAAAACTAACAAGCGAGCGAGCGAGCGAGCAGAAGGGATAATATGAAAAAAGAAAAATACAAACTACCAGAAAATTATTTTTGTTTAAATGATATGACACCCGCATTTGAAATTGAAGAGGTCATAGTACAAGAATGTGAAAGTGCGGGGCTAGAGATAACAGAAGATGAAGAGTTAGCGAGCGAGCGAGGTTATGACCGAGCGTTTGAAGTTGTTAACCCGTATAAAGATAAACTTAAAAAAATAAAAGAAATATTAAAACTTAATATTAAACAATGGGATGAAACACAACACGACCCAGTTGAAGAGTTTAAATTATTAGTTGAAATGATAGAGGAATAATATGACAGTAAAACATTGGAACACGGGCGCAAGTGCGGAGAGATATAGAGATCAAGCGGGCAAAAAGAAAAAAATATTAATAAACACTTCACAACAAGCACCAATGCAGGTTGATGAAAACGGGGATACTTTAAGACAAGTCTTTGGGCCTACACCAGAAAAAAAAGATTGGAAAGTGACATTGAGTTATAACATACGACATGATGACACTTATTCAATTAAAAATGAAACTAAAGAGGATGCAATTTATATTGCAGAAAATCAAAATGCTAGTCCCAAATATGATTGCACTTTAATAAAAGAAGATGAATCAGATGTTGAAGATGAGGAAACAAGTATTAAGGAAGTAGTTTTTAATTCTGAGAAAAAAAAATGGTTAGATAAAAACGGCAAATAAAACTAATGCCAGATCCAAAGAGCTATTGGTTTGATCCCGATGTTATCTTTGGATCTGGGATTAGTGGTACTTAACTATGACTATATTATTAAGGAGATGTTAAGCGAAGTTTCCAATCCAGAATATAGTATGAAAAAAAAGCTACTGATCCAAGGCGCGAATTCTAGGTTGATCTCTAGTAATCTCGGTAATGATGTTTGCTTCGCCCGAGGCACCTGAACTGATCCATATGCCAGGGGATATAAATCGCAAGATTAAATTGTACTGGTAATGGATCTGGGATTAGTAAGGAAGATAAAATATGGGGGAAACCAGAATAATCCCCACGCTATATGAAAGCGGTGTCCACTGGTACTAATCCCTTATAAAAAAAACTAAAAAAAAATGAAGTGTACAAGCGAGCAAGCGAGCAAGCAATAAGGGGGTTCAGTATCCATACCAGTTGAATAATCAAGGTATTTCGTAAGCCAACCCCCATATATTACTAATGTCCTTGATTTATACGCCAATGTACGATAGAAGTCAAGAATGGGTGTGCCAGCTAAATTAACAGAACGACAGATTAAATTCGCAGAATTGCTAGTTTATAATGAGGGTAAAATGTCTCCTGCGGAATGTGCCAAAGAAGCAGGGTATGAGACTAGACCTAGGCAGGCGGCGAGCGAGCTACGAAATCCTAAATACTCACCATTGGTTGTAAGATATATAGGGGAGTTGCGAGCAGAGGTTCAAGAAAAATACGGTATTACTTTTGATAAACACATCAGTGAACTAGCACAGATTAGAGATCAAGCGCTAGCAAAAGGTGCGTGGAGTGCCGCAGTAAATGCAGAGGTTGCAAGGGGAAAAGCCGGTGGTTTGTATGTGGATCAAAAATTAATTATGACAGGTAGTATAGATCAATTATCAGAACAAGAAATAGAAGAGAGAATGAAACAAATTCTTACAGATCATAAAGATATTATAGAAGGTATATCAACAACGATATCAATAGAAGAATCTGAAATCCCCAAAGATATAAAAAAAATAAATTAAGTTTTCGGTTTTGAAACAGTAAGGATAGTTTTAAATCTTTTAGGTTGTTGAATCGGTGTGTAAACCCCTTGAGGGTCAGGTCCTTTAACTGGCGGTATAAGATTTGTTTTAACATAAGGCATATTCTTAGTTAGAGTTGGATTCTTTGTCATGTCGGATGTTTAGCGCCCTTCATTATTTTACCGTCGGGCATTCTATGGGTTTTCTTTTTGATAGATCCACCTTTACTTTTTGAATCTCTAGCGAATTTTTTCGCAACAGCAGGTTTTTCTGCATATAAATACCTTCTTTGTTTATCTGATTTAAATGGCATTTTTATTAAAAGATTAGTGCACCTAAAATAAACCCGGCACCAAAAGCAAGGGCCAATGGATGGTCTGT
>Ga0209090_10001794_pt1 | contig 13728 bp, 7 predicted proteins | sample ArcticOcean_MG_C_9_FD_187432 | JGI IMG/M metagenome (GOLD analysis project Ga0209090, IMG submission 187432) | Marine microbial communities from western Arctic Ocean - ArcticOcean_MG_CB2_152 (SPAdes) (version 2) | ecosystem: Environmental > Aquatic > Marine > Oceanic | place: Arctic Ocean... | reverse complement strand
ATACCTCGCGGCATTCGCAGTTCCGCCGCGCACAGCAACGTTAATGCCAATCCCTCAAATTCGAAGGTTGTTTCGATTGGTTTCCTCCGCCGTCAGAAACACAAGCAACTTTTCTTCCCGACACCATCATCATCATCATCATCATCATCCACTTTGGGGGTACCATCCTCTTTCAAATCTTCGACTAAGACAACGAGAACGGCGATGATGCCGAGAGCTTCCACCACGGAACAAGAGCAAGCAGGTGAAACGTTCGAGTACCAGGCGGAAGTCAATCGACTGATGGATTTGATTGTCAACTCTTTATATTCCAATAAAGACGTCTTTCTGCGAGAACTCATTTCTAACGCCTCAGACGCGTGCGATAAACTTCGATTCCGGTCGGTTCAAGAACCGGAAATTTTGAATGGACAATCTATCACTGATTTGTCCATCAAAGTTAGAGGTCAAGAGAGCGATAAAACGCTCACGATTGAGGATAATGGTATTGGCATGTCCAAGGACGAGTTAGTCGCCAATTTGGGTACGATTGCAAACTCCGGGACGTCCAAGGTGATGGAAATGTTGAAGCAACAAAACGAAGCCGCGAGTGGAGAAAACTTGATTGGTAAGTTTGGCGTTGGTTTTTATTCGTCGTTTTTAGTCGCGGACACCGTGAGAGTGACGTCCAAGTCGAACGACGACGGGAAAGCGTGGACTTGGGAGTCTAAAATCGACTCAACCTCGTACACCATTCGTGAGGCATCCGAAAGCGAAGCGAAGGATTTAGTACGCGGTACGAGAATCACTTTGAAGTTGAAAGACGAGTGCGAGGAGTATGCCACGGATAAAAAGCTCTCCTCGCTCGTAAAAACATACTCTGAGTTCATCACGTTTCCAATAGAAGTCTTCTCGACGATTCAAAAATCGAAACAAGTCGAAGATATCGAGGCGACCAAGGCGAAGAAAGAAGAGTGGGAAAAGAAAAAAATAGAAGCCGAAGCGAAAGGAGAGGAGTTCACCGAACCGGAACCAGAAAAGGTCATGAAAGAAGAGATGTACGACGAACAAGATTGGAAGACGCAAAATAACGACAAACCAATTTGGACGTTAGCGCCGAAAGACGTCTCGGACGATCAATACAACGAGTTTTTCAAGACGACGTTCAAGGAGTTTTTGGATCCGTTGGCGGTGTCGCATTTCAAAGTCGAAGGCGAGATGGAATTCAAATCAATTTTGTACGTTCCAGGCATGGCGCCATTTGAGCAGCAAGATATGATGCAAAAATCAAAATCGATTAAGCTTTTCGTTCGAAAGGTGTTCATCTCGGACGAGTTTGACGAATCCTTGTTGCCGCGATACATGACGTTCATCCGAGGTATCGTTGATTCCAACGATTTACCCTTGAACGTTTCGAGAGAAATCTTGCAAGAATCGAAAGTCGTTCGCGTCATCCGACGACGCTTAGTCTCTAAAACTTTGGGGATGCTCAACGAAATTTCCAAGCGCGAAAACGAGGATTACAAAACGTTTTGGGAAGGCTTTGGAAGACAGCTCAAATTGGGCGTCATTGAAGACGTCGCAAACAGAAAAGAACTCGCCGGTTTACTTCGTTTTACGACGAGCAAATCTGCTAGCGACCAAGAAAGCAACCGATCTTTATCTGATTACATCGCAGATATGCCGGAAGCGCAAAAAGCCATCTATTTCGTCGCCGGTGACACGAGAAAGCAATGCGAAAACTCCCCGTTTATGGAAAAGTTGAACAAGTTGGGATACGAAGTTTTATATTGCACCGATCCTATCGATGAGGTCTCCATGGCAAACTTAGCAACCTTCGAAGAGAAGGAAATCAAGGATATCTCTAAAGAAGACCTAGATTTAGGCGACGAGGACGACGAGGAGCAAAAGAAGAAGAACGAACAAATCGCAGATGAGTTCAAAACAGTCACCGAGTGGTTGAAGAAGGAGTTGGTCGGCGAAGTTGAAAAAGTGGAAGTCTCCTCGAGATTGACGGAGACGCCGTGCATTCTCGTAACGTCCAAATTCGGTTGGTCGGCGAACATGGAGAGAATTATGAAAGCCCAAACCATGGGTGACGCGAGGGCGCAAGACTACATGAAGGGCAAGAAAACGCTCGAGATCAACCCGTTTTCGCCGGTGATTAAACAGTTGAAGATTAGAGTTGAAAGCGCGCCAGACGCGGAGGAAACGAAGGAGATGTGTAAGTTACTCTTTGATACCGCCTTATTAACGAGTGGTTTCTCCATCGACCAGCCGGCTGAGTTTGCCGAGAGAGTTTTCAAGCTCATGACGCAAGAAGCAAACTTAGAGTCTGAGAAGAAAAGCGCTTCGATCGACCCTGAAGTCGTTTAAAAGTATAGAACACCTTCGCTCACTTCGTCACACGACAAACATATATAATACAAAACGCTACACGTACACACTACTAATCGAAATCTTTCATCTCTACGTCCTTCTCGTCCACACCACCATTTTCCTTGCTCTTTCGAATAGCATCGTCGATCTTATTCTGTTCCGCTCTTCGACTGTTTCTCAAAGCCTTTCTCTTCGCCTTCCCAGTTCTCATTTTCCCCGATTGCATCGTTTTGTTTTTATCGTGTTTCTTTTTAAGCGCTATTTTCTTCTTCTTGGACAGCGCGTTTCCTTTCGTAATCTTCACCAGCGCGCTCTTCTTCTTGTTATAGGACGGAGCGACCATTGCTATTATTGTTGTTGTTGTCTATTATACCAAGTGCGCGTTCGCGAGGAAAAGAGGAGAGAGAGAGTTTGTGTTTGTTAAATCAGACAGACGTGCGTCGTGTTTTTGACGGCGCGAGAAGAAGAAGAAAAAAAAGAAGAAGAAAAAGAAAAAAATGCAAAAAATCTCCTCTCTTCTTCCTTTTTCGGTTCCTTCTAACAAACGTATCATCATCATCATCAACATCAATCTTCATAACTTTGGTGACCAAAACATAGCATAATAGAAAACATGCACGTGATCAAGAGAGATGGCCGCCGCGTCGAAGTGGCGTTTGATAAGATCACCGCGAGAATTAAGAAGCTTTCGTATGGATTACATCCAGAACATTGCGATAGGTACGTCGTCTGCGCGAACAAAAACGTCTTCGTCTTTTTTCTTCTTCTTCTTTAACTTCTTGGTTCCGTTGTGTATTCAAAAAATGAGGGATGATGACGTTTGACACGGAGGGTACTATGCAGGCATGAAGCGTGTGCACGTGGTATTCCTTCTTTCAAAACGTTCTGGCGTCACTCTTTGTTGGATTCTCGACCGTTTCAACCGCGTTTGTTTCCGAATCGACGCGATATTTGACGACGATACAACAATCTCGAACCGCATCGAAGAGGCGTACGGCTTTTTTTTTTCTATTTTGAATCATCCGCGAGATTTCAACGCGCTGAGCGTCGATGGAACGTTTCCTACCCGCGTTTCTTCTCGAGTTACGCTCGAAAACACGTCCATGGAGGATTCGTTCACGTTTCGTGGACATTTCTCCTTCGCGAGATGACATGCGAACGGCGAATACGAAATCTTCGTTTTCAAAAATCTCAACGGGCAAACAGCGCACTCTTCGACGACGTCGCGTGTTTCAAAACGTTTGAAAAAATGAGAAAAAAGAGTAGTGACTGACCAAATTCTTCTTTCTTTTACTCTTAAATATACAGCGTTCTCGTAGCCCAGAAGGTGTGCCAAGGTGTTTACCCGGGCGTGACGACTGCTGAATTGGATGAGCTCGCGGCTGAAACCGCAGCGGCGATGACTTCCAAGCATCCGGATTACGCGCAGCTTGCCGCGCGAATCGCCGTTTCAAACTTGCACAAGACGACGGACAAATCTTTTTCGACGACGATGAAGAAGATGTACGAACACACGAACCACAGAAACGGCAAGTGGTCCCCGTTGCTCGCCGATGATGTGTACGAGATCATCACAGAGAATGCGGAAAGATTTGACGGGGAAATTGTCTACGACCGTGACTTTGATTACGACTACTTTGGTTTCAAAACTTTGGAGCGCTCGTACTTGTTGCGCATCGACGGTAAAGTTGTCGAGCGCCCGCAGCACATGTTGATGAGAGTATCCATCGGTATCCACAAGAAGGATATCGAAAAGGCTGTTGATACGTATCACATGTTGTCTGAACGTTGGATGACCCACGCGTCGCCAACCTTGTTCAACGCCGGTACGCCGCGACCGCAACTCTCCTCGTGCTTTTTGATTTGCATGAAGGAAGACTCCATTGAAGGTATCTACGACACGTTGAAGGAATGCGCGTGCATTTCCAAGTCCGCCGGCGGTATTGGTTTGTCCATTCACGACATCCGCGCCACTTCGTCGTACATTAGAGGCACAAACGGTACCTCGAACGGTATCATTCCGATGCTTCGCGTGTTCAACGACACGGCGAGATACGTGGACCAAGGCGGCGGTAAGCGCAAGGGCGCTTTTGCCATTTACCTCGAACCGTGGCACGCTGACATCTTCGACTGGCTCGACTTGAGAAAGAACCACGGGAAGGAAGAAGCGAGAGCTCGTGACTTGTTTTACGGTTTGTGGACGAACGATTTGTTCATGAAAAGAGTCGAAGAAAACGGCAAGTGGACGTTAATGTGCCCGAACGAGTGCCCGGGTTTGTCCGAATGCTGGGGTGAAGAGTTTGAAGCTTTGTACACCAAGTACGAAAAAGAAAACAAGGGTAAGAAGACGATCAACGCCCAGCAGCTTTGGTTTGCGATTCTTGAAGCGCAAGTGGAAACTGGTAACCCGTACATGTTGTTCAAGGATGCGTGCAACCGCAAGTCGAACCAACAAAATTTGGGCACGATCAAATCGTCCAACTTGTGCACAGAGATCGTCGAATTCACCTCGCCGGAAGAAACTGCCGTTTGTAACTTGGCCTCCATCGCTTTGCCGCGATTTGTCATCGAAAAGAACGAGAGCTCTCCGACTGGCAAGACGGAAAAGAAGAAATTGTTGGGCTCTCTCAGAGCGAGCGACCGTTACTTTGATCACGCCAAGTTGAGTGAAATCACGAGAAAGGTGACTCGCAACTTGAACCGCATCATCGACGTCAACTACTACCCGGTCGAAACTGCGAAGAGATCGAACATGAAGCACAGACCGATTGGTTTGGGTGTTCAAGGCTTGGCTGACGTATTTATCTTGCTCGGCTTACCGTTTGACTCTCCGGAGGCGCAAAAGTTGAACGCCGAAATCTTTGAGACGATTTACTTCGCGGCGTTGCAAGAATCGAACGAACTCGCGAAAGAAGAGGGCACGTACGAATCCTACGAAGGTTCCCCGGTTTCCAAGGGTGTGTTGCAACCGGACATGTGGGGCGTTACCGAAATGCCGGGCGGCGATAGACACGGCTGGAGCGCGTTGAGAGAATCCATCGCCAAGCACGGCGTTCGCAACTCCCTCTTGGTTGCACCGATGCCAACCGCGTCAACCTCCCAAATTTTGGGTAATAACGAGTGCTTTGAACCGTATACATCGAACATTTATGCGAGAAGAGTGTTGTCCGGTGAATTCACCGTCGTCAACCAGCACTTGTTGTCGGATTTGACCGAGATGGGCTTGTGGGATCCAACGTTGAAGAACAGTTTGATCTCTGACAACGGCTCTGTCGTCAACCTCGACATCCCGGATAACTTGAAGGCTATTTACAAGACTGTGTGGGAAATCAAGCAACGTATATTGGTGGACATGGCTGCCGCTCGAGGCGCGTTTATCGACCAATCGCAGTCGTTCAACGTCCACATGTCTGATGCCAACTCCGGTAAGTTGACTTCCTTACACTTCCACGCGTGGAAGTCTGGATTGAAGACTGGTATGTATTACCTCAGATCCAGAGCTGCTGCGGATGCGATCAAGTTTACCGTCGACCCGACGAAGGCTGCGAAAAAGGTGGAGAAGGAGAACGTCTTGAAGCCGTCCAACGGCGGGCCGAAACCAACCGCCGTCCCGACGAAGAAGGAAGTTTCGGAGATGAGTGAAGCGGAACAGGAAGCGCACATGGCGGCCAAGCTCAAGTGCTCGCTCGAGAACAAGGACGAGTGCTTGATGTGTGGATCTTAATCAGCAAGAACAACAACAAGTGAAGAGTGATGCACTTTTTCGGCGCGGACAGAAATCGACAACAAGAAAAGGAGAAAGAGAGAGAGAGAGCGTGAAAGGTGTATTCTGGAGTGTAGGGTGGGGAGTTTTTGCTCGTAGCGCATAGTGCGTGGCGAGGTTTAATCGCTTTTGCATACAATTAATTTTATATACTACTATTATTACATTATACAAGACAACTTGTTTGCCGCGCGTATTGAATATTATTCGGTTGGCTTTGGCGTCTTCCATCAGCGCCCCCCTCGAAGCCCTCGATGCCAAAAAAAAATTGAGCTTGAACGCGAGAATAAACACGTCACTTTAAGAAACACCGCCCGCGCATATCAACTCTTCGTTCAAAAGCAAAAACTGAGAGAAACGAATACCCCGTCGCATCCGCATCTCTTCCTGCTGCTGCGCTAATCCTTCCCCTTCCTCCTTGAGGTGCGCAGAGAGATCAGAGACGGATAATAATAATAATAATAATAGTTGACGCAAAGCAAAAAGCGAGAGCGTGAAACGACCGACAAATCCGAGCCATAGGATTTGTGTGTGAGGACAAAGCAGCAAATCATGTCTTCATCCTGCCCTACATCGTCTAAGTGCGCGCACACGAGCGCTTGGCGCGTACAAAAGACAGGAGCGTCGAAGAATATTCGCAAGAACGCAGCATCCGTCAGTTTGAGAGGGGCATCAAAAGACTTATCGTCTTCGCACGATGACAGCGATGCGCGAGTACGGACGGAGGAAGTAACGGAGGACGAAGACGACGACGAAGAGGCGAAATTTCGCCGGTCGTTTTCAACGTCGTCGCTTCGGGGGATAAGACGGCGAACGTCAGCGACAGTAGATGAAACAGGAGACGTCGCGACATCGAAGAATAAAATCACAACCGCTACGACCACTAGGAGGAGATTGCTCTCTTCCTCCTCCTCGAGAGGAAAAAGGAACAAAAAAACAGACGAGAGCTTTCGTTTGCACGCGCTCAGGAAAAAACAACAAGGAGGAGGCGACAAAGAACAGGACGAAACGACCATCGAGTTCATCAAATCACTCGTTTCTGGTTCGTTTTACGAAGAAGACGAAGAGATTGGCGAGGATGAATTCTCTGCCGCGGGAGGAAGCTCGTCGGAAGCGCTGGTTCGTCGAAGAAAGCCGGCGAAAGGCGTGCAATTTTTCAAACCAGGAATGCGGAAACTCACGGCGCGCCAACGCATGGCGCTTGCTTTTTCTGATCTGGACTCTTCCGGTTGGTGGGCTGTCATCTCGTCAGGAATTGTATTCGGAACATTTATTCTTGAATCGTACAACATTGGCACCTTTGGTGGCTGGGACGTCTTGTATCGAGACGATATTCCGTGGTACTCTGGGTTAGTTTCCATGGACAACATCCGCGACATCGAAGACGCCTACAACGCGTTATTTTTCTTTGAGCTTTTGCTTCGAGCGTGGGTCGCCGAATTCAAGTTTTCGTTTTGGACGAATCCTTTCACTGTTTTAGATACAGCGGCTACGATTCCTCCGGTATTGGCAGTTTTCGGTTTAGTCGACAGAATGTCGCCAATCCCTCGATTTCTTCGGCTACTCCGGATCGTCCGTCTTCTTCGCTTTCTCGAGCGCTCTCCAGACTCGGTGTTGTTTGGTTTGTTCAAGTCCGATTCGATGACAGTTCAGCTCACCGGCGTCGCCGCCGAGTTCATCTGCATCTTCGTCATCGCCGCCGGCGTAATATATGATCTCGAGTTCGGCATCAACCCGGCTGTGAAGAATCTCAACGATACTTTGTATTGGGCGGTGCTTACGCTCACGGGTATTGGTCAGCCGTTTGAAGTTGTCACCCCGGGCGGGAGAGTTGCGACTGTCGCTTCCATTTTTGTCGCCCTTCTAGTTATACCAGGTCAATTAGCAAAGTTAGCGACTATTTCAGGAGGCGAGATGCTTTTGGGGATGATGGAAGACGAAGACGAAGAGGACGAAGACCAAGAACTCATCTCGAACACAGGTGAAGTTTTCATTTTGAAATCTACGGATGAAGATCCCATCACGAGCGGCGCGAAAACGTTCGACGACCGCGTGTGCGATTCGTGTGGATTAGAAATGCACGAGATTGACGCTCGATATTGTCGCAGATGCTCGTTTAAGCTAGCCGAATCCGACGTCACCGGCTTGAGGTTCGCTCGAAAGATTGCAAAGAAAAAGAAGGCGATCGAACAGAAACAAGTGCGAGGAAACGTCAACGTCGGCCGTTTAGGAGTGGACATGATGTCTTCCATCTCCACGTCTACAAAGGCACTCTCGAATAAGAAAAATCGCAATAGTTAGTTAGTCATATTGTACAGGTACCTACTACGCATACTGAATATATATTAAGATTGATTGATGCACACTTTGCAAACCAACATCCAAGTCTAACTTCTTTGACTCGTCTTCATCAAGAATTCTTTCAACTACTTCTCGATGTATTTTCTCTCTTTCGAGACGACTTTTGATGAAGCGGAAGAGGAAGAAGAAGAATGAGATGAAAGGAGAGACGAACCCATATACGTAAGAATCCCAACCGCGCCGAATGCCGTCAGCACGTAGGTTTGATATCTATAGTATTGAGCGGCGTGTTTCCAAAGCTGAGGCATGGTTGGAATTTTTATGTTTTTCTGCTTTTCGTGCATTTTGTATCGCCGAACGCGCGAGAAGTCCAACAAGGATAGAAACACAACTTTTCTCGAGAGAAACAGAACTTTTCGCGCCCCCGCCTCGCGCGTCTTTTATCGAATCATTTAAGTTTCATTTCGGAATTCCGTAAACAAAGAAAGGAAAGTTTTTATTTATGCCGTGACAAAATGAGGGAAATTTGCAAGAACCGATGAGCTTCGAGCTTTTTTACACTGCTAAAAAAAAAGAGCGCGCTGCAACTAATATTTTACATGAGTTTCTAAAGCTTCGAAGGAAGCGGGGGAGGGGAGGACGGAATCATTTTGTGCGGATTCAGAATACCACGCGGATCGAACATGTTCTTCACCCTTTGCATGAGCCGAACTTCTTCCGCGTCCTTCCCTCGCCAAAGCTCTTGAACTTTCATCGCCCCTAATCCGTGTTCAGCTGAAACACTTCCTTTGTGCTCAGTGACATACTCGTAGACGAATGGCTCGATCATCGCAAGCGTGTCTTTACACGGACCTTCTTTTCGAGATATGTTGAGATGTAAATTTCCGTCGCCGAGATGACCGTATCCTAAAACTTTGACTTTATCATCCATTCTTCGCTCGGCGAAGCGTTCTCTCATTCTCTCGACAAGCTCGTACATTTTAATCGTTGGTAACGAAACGTCGTACTTGTACACGGCACCGGCGTATTTCAACGCCACGGATATGCGTTCGCGTAAATTCCAGAGCTCAGTCGCGTGTTTCTCGTTTTCGGATATCACAAACCGTTGCGCTAAATTTGGTTTGTTCCTCTCTACTTCGTCGCCGCGGAATTTTTTCTGAAGAATGCTCACAAATTTTCCCCTACTTTTCCTTCCATCCTCCGCAAGGACACACACTGAGCGCGCAAAATTTAACACATTTGCTCTCAACCTACTCTCCATAGCCTTTTCGTTTACGGTAGTTTCCACTGCGACGTAGAATTGTATGTTTGTTTTCAAATCGTCGGCGTTACCATTCTTTTTTTTATTGTCGTTGGCGTCGTCAGCGTCGGCGTAGGGGAATGGATCTTTCGCTCCAGGTAATGTGTCGACAGTGAGTTTAAGACTTTCATGATCGAAAAATTCTACAGCTGACAGATTCTCCGCCAATCTCTTTTTCACCTCAACCATGAGATGCACAACTTTTCGAAATGTATCACAGGCGAATATGGTAACGATTCGTGCCTCTGGCGCTCGGGACGCGAAGATGGCAACTTTCGTAACTATGCCGAGCGTCCCCTCGGCGCCAATAAACAACTGCTTCAAGTCGTATCCCGTATTATCTTTTCTATTTTCTCTGAGCAAAGAACTCAACACCGTTCCATCCGCGAGAACAACTTCTAAGCCTAAAACAGTTCCTCGCAAAGAGCCGTACTTGACCAGACGCAAACCGCCGGCATTTGTTGATACGTTGCCTCCGATTTGACATTTACCTTTTGCGCCCAAATCTAAAGGCACGCACATCCCTCGTCGCATCAGAGCATCGTCTAGTTCTTCTAGAACAACCCCAGCTTCGCACACGCACACGCCAGTGATATCGTCTATACTCAACACCGAGTTCATGCGTTTCAATGAAAGTATAACTTCATCAAAAACAGGTACGGCGCCTCCGACTAAACCGGTGTTCCCACCTTGCGGACACACCGCGATGTGATTCTCGTGACAATATCGCAAAATTTCAGAAACCTCTTCGCTCGTTCGCGGGAACAGCGCACACTTGGATTTACCGAAATACTTTTTCTGCCAATCTGTATTTAACTCTTTCAATAGCACCTCGTCCTCACTTTTATTATCATTACTATTATTATCATCATTATCACTCTCGGGCACATACGGTGTCTTCTTCTTCTTCTTCTCATTCCTCTTGGTAACAACGGTTTGTGCGACGTTTTCTGCACCAATCGCGCGAATGAAAAAATCTATATCATCATCTGACAAAACTTTATATGGGTGGTGATGGTGGTGGTGGTGGTTCATCTTCTCCCCGCTCGCTCTCGCTCTCGCTCTCGCTCTCTCTTAGAAAGAAAGAAAGAAAGAAAGAAAGAAGAAAGAGTAGACAGAATTCAAAGAGTGGATGAGGCGAGAGAAAGTAAGGAATCATGAGCAAATAACCAAATATTATTGATCGATCAAGAAACTCTTCATAACACACACAAGAGTGAAGAGAGAAGAAGAAGAACGAACGAACGAACGAAAAGAACGCATCAAATGGAAGTTGAAGACGCGATAACAACCACCATCTTCGATGATGGTGTCGCCGCTATCGCGCAGCACTCATCTGAAGTTCGCGTCCGGGAAATGGGATTTAAACAACAACGAATGGAAGAAGAAACCACAACGAAAGTAATAACATCAACGACGATACTTCCATCAAGGAATGAAGAAAAAGAAAAAGAAAAAGAAAAACAAGAAGATCTTTGTGAAAACAGGGGGAGAATCGTGTACCCGAAAGCCGCGAGACAGGTTGCGGGGAATTCGCACAAGCACGCTCGGGCTGCTCGCGTCGACGCGTTTGGACATTTTTATAAACCCACAGACGACACTCGAAAAGGAATGACTGAGTTACAGTTTTACGAAAATTGGCAAGCAATGGAGCACGAAAGAGTCCCGGAGTTTTCACCGTTTCTAGCTACGTTTGTATCGAGAACAGTGCTGTACGAGTCTCGCGACGCCGCGAAACCGATGCCATTTTTGAAATTGCGCGACGTGACGGCTGACATGAAGCAAGCAAACGTGGTGGATATAAAAATAGGAGAGCGGACGTGGCATCCATCGCACGACGCAGCGTACAGAGAAAAACGGCATCGAGGCGACTTGGAAACGACTTCGTGTTCGATAGGGTTTCGCGTGTGTGGGATGCTAACCTACGAGGAAGAAAGCAACACGGAGAGGTATTGGAATAGAAAATGGGCAAAAGCGCTGAATTTAGAGACGACGACGACTGGTCTTGACGTGTTTTTTGGTCAGAATAGCGAAAGAATTACAAATGTCCTTCGAAAGTTGAAAGATATCAGGCAAAGTTTAGAAATGAATCCGTTTCCGGTTTTCTTTTTGGGGTCTTCAATACTTTTATGTTACGATAGCTCGGATCTTCACAGCGATGTTCGCGTTGTTATCGTTGATTTTTGTAACGCGGTGAAGAACGAATCTCGAGAGGTGGACAGAAATTTTTTGGACGGACTGATCTCTTTGACGAACTTGGTTGAACGTATCAGAGACCGCGTGAGAGTGAGAATGGATCCGACGAGCTTGTCTACTTCGTCTTCGGGACTCTCGACAGCTGGGACTTTCAATCCAAACACGCCGAGTCCTTCAAGTAGTAAGTGAGAGAGAGCAAAAGAGAAGAGCACATAATTGTATAATATGATTGTAGTTTTAAACGTACCAGTGGTACTGGTAGCATTGCATATTCCTCAGAAACCAACTCATTTGTGGCTATACTTTGATAAAAGTATTTGATAAGCTTTTGTCAATAAGACAAATTTTTCTCCAGAGCTTTTGTTCTTGTCGGGATGATATGCAAGTGCTTTGCGCCGATATTGCTTCTTCAGCACGTCAACGTTACCACGAAATTCTTCTCTGCTCAACTCGAGAATGTTCAAATATTCGCCGTCGTCGCCGTTGTCGGCACGATGGCGTTCTTTTTGCTTCTGTTGTCTTTCGTATTGCTCCCAACGCCACTTGTTTTCTCTTTCTTGTTTACTCTTCTCTTCTTTGTCTGCCTCCCAGTCGACTTCGTGCTCGGTGGCAGCACACCCACATAAATGGCAATAAAGCATCTCGCTATCAACAGTGAAAAAAGAAGAATTGGTAAGCGTACAAAACTGCTTGCATTCCATACAGTCGTTGCAATTTTTTCGACGCTTACCGGTAAGAAGACAGAAGTGACTTTTTTCGAGTATTATGCCATTCTCCTTGGCTTCGCGCATCCGATTTTTAGCGTTTTGGATTATTTCTAACCGTTTCTTCTTCTTCAATCGGAGTTCTTCGTTCTCTCTCTCTAAACTTGCCTTTTCTCTCGCAATGCGTCTATTGAACGATTGTTTGTCTTCATGGTCTTGATATGAACAAGAACAATTTGCGCAACGCTCCCCATCGGCGGCAGCGAAAAGCTTTCCAAGAGAAACTTCGTAGCTGGCTTTGGACACTTTCGATAAAAGCATCGTGCTAGTGGAAACGCGTCTAAAGTGCGGGCATACTTTGCAGTTGAGACACTTGCCGCGTTTATGTCCGTTTATGTCGTCGTCGCCCAAAACAGAAATCGTCGCCGAAGTCGCTTGTATTAAATCCTCGAACGATATCTTCGCGAAATTAGCGCTGGTAAAATCAGACGTATTTTTTCCTTTTGACCGAATATCTGGTTTTACGCGCTCGTTTTTCCTCGCATTTTGCTCTTCTTCCCATTTAAGAGCCCAATTAAAACTCTCTGAATCATATTGGTCGTATAGGAAGGTATCGTCGCCGCTGAGAACATCGTCAACCCTGTCTCTGTTATCGTGTTCATTCTCGTCGTCATCGCTGCCGCTGTCGTTGAAGGCCCACATTTTACTTCTCGCTTCGTCCTCTGCTCGCCGTCGCTCTATTTGTTCGAGCTCAAACGCGTTGAAAAATTCTACAGATTTTCGTAAGACGTCGTCGCTCGGTTCGTCGTCGTCCGATTTTGTGTGCGCGTGCGTTTGCGTCGACGCATTTTTTGTTTCTCTCTGTGCTATAATTTTATGTTCAGTTGAATTTTTCAGTGTTTGCGTACACGCGTCTTTACTCTTCGATCTTGCCAGTGTGTTCATTATTGGTGGCGACACTAAATTCCGTGTTTCCCCTGAATTACCCTTTTGCTTTGTTCGTTCGTGCACGTTCAACTGTTTCAACGCCTGGCGCGCGGTCTCGTTATCGGCGTCGAGCTTGTTGAGAATAAGTCTGTATATTTTAATACCATCCTCCTGTTTTT
>Ga0209090_10001789_pt1 | contig 13745 bp, 8 predicted proteins | sample ArcticOcean_MG_C_9_FD_187432 | JGI IMG/M metagenome (GOLD analysis project Ga0209090, IMG submission 187432) | Marine microbial communities from western Arctic Ocean - ArcticOcean_MG_CB2_152 (SPAdes) (version 2) | ecosystem: Environmental > Aquatic > Marine > Oceanic | place: Arctic Ocean... | reverse complement strand
TTATTCGGACCAACTTCATCGAAACGAATAGGAAATATTTCCGTGAACACCCTCCCTTCCTCTGTGAATTCTCTCGCGGCCCAAGTAGGGACTTGCTCTGTTGTATTTTTTGCCTCCTCTTCTTCTTCAATCGCAGAAGCTGCTGCAGCTGCTGCTCCCGTGGCGTTCGTTTTTCTCGTGCTTTTTGTCCTTTCATTTCTTCTTCTAATAACGTTTCTGTTTTTGTTGTTCGTCATCGTAAACGACGACGACGACGAAGAAGAAGAAGAAGAAGCCGAGCATTTTGGCGTCCGTCTGTTACTTATTGTCGCCGAGGAAGACGTTCTCGTGCAGCTCGTCAAAGGCATTGTCGAAGAAGAAGAAGAAGAAGAAAAAGTCATCGCTCTCTTCTCTCTATCTCTTTTTTACTAAATTTTCTTTCTTTCTCTCTTTTTGCCGCGCTCGGTGAGATGATTCGAACGTTTTGCCAGCTGTAGTACTGTTTTCGCGCGAGCCGATCGAGTTCGAAACTGCCGTGTGTATCTCTCTCTCTCTGTCTATCTGATGGAGAATAGAGAATAGTGCCGGCGGGTGGGACAAGAGTTTTGTTTTTTATGATGATGGAGAGTTCAACAACGAAAAAGAGCGCTGACCCCATAATCTGATAATAACCAATAGCCAGAAGTTTGTACAGGAGTGCATGCCATAAGTGTTGTCCTCTTTTTCGTTTTTCCCCCTTTTTCGGATTCCCGTTTTAGCAAAACACACCATAAAAACAAGCGCATAACACAGCATAAAATAATAATAATGTTTACCTATCTCATACACGGCTTGTGCGAAGGGTGGACGTTTTCGAAACCGGAGATGCGGATTTTAATCGTAGGTTTAGACTCGTCCGGGAAAACCTCCATGTTGGAGAAAATGAAGGAAATGTTTAGCGATTTGCAACCGATTCCAAAAGAACACATCAAACCAACCGTCGGTTTAAACGTCGCGAAAATAGAAGACTTTCTGGGCGTCCAGTGGACGTTTTGGGATTTAGGAGGCTTGGAAAGATTGAGACCGATTTGGTTGAAGTATTATCGAGAATCGCACGGGATTTTTTTCTTCATCGACTCTACGGACGAGACGAGAATAGACGATGCGAGAGTGGTGTGCAATCGAATGTTGGCGAACACAGATTTGCAAAACGCGCCGGTGTTGATTGTGGCGAATAAAATAGACGAGAGCGGACCGGAAGGATTGACGATGGTGAAAACGGCGTTTGAACACAGCGCTTTGAATAGTAATAGCAACGATACCACTAGTAAAGATGGAAGAACAGACGGGACAACAACGACATCGCTCACGAAGAATGGTATCCTCGATAATACTAAGAAGAAGAAAAAGAAGAAAGAAGACGCTTCGGCGACGCCGATTGCGAAGAGAGTGATGGGTGCGAGCGCGTTTACCGGAGTAGGCATAAAAGAAGCCGTAGAGTGGATGTGTAACGCAGTGAATGGCTCAGAGCGACAACGAGAATTAGATTTTGTATGAACATCAGTTTGCCGCGCGTTGATTTCACAAATACATAAAAGTATTACTTCTTTTGCTTCTTGAGCGCCGGACCTCCTGAATCGTTCTTCGAAAAGGAAAAGCACATGGATTTTCCTTCCACGGTCTTGGCGGATTTCTCGTTCAGTTTCCACGTTTTGCTTCCGTCCAAATCACTCCCAGTGAAGTTCTTCAAATCATCCCTGGTTTTTGCATTTACTGTCGCGCAATATCGCGCGGCACAGCCTCGACCAAACTTGGCGTCGAACGTCGAACCTTCGATGACCATGTCGAAAACTTCCACGTTGTTCTCTTCGAGCAACTTTCTGTCCAGAACCTTTGAATACTCCTGAGAGGCCACGTTGAGAATAAAACGCTGCTCTTTTTTACTATCGCTACTTTTGCTACTACTCGTTCGTTCTTGCTCGTCCAAATCTCTAATCAAGCTCTCGGTCATTTCTTTCGACCAAAACGCAGCTAACCCGCCTTTCGTATCTTTGGTTGCTTTCAACCCTTTCGTCTTCATCTCTAGTCTGTATTGTTTTATCAAATCTAACGGTTTCAATAAACCGTACAAAGGATCGACGATCCGCAAATGAGTCTGTAAATAATTCAGCTCTTTCTCGTTCAACGAAGAGCACGATAATCCTTTGTAGGCTGGGCCATCAAAAGCGAACCCGCACGGGTATTCCGTTTGCTTTTCCCAAACTTTGTATCTCTCCAAATTCGTGTTAGCAATCGCAGTCGAGACTTCCAAAGTAGACGCGAGTTGATTGGCGCTCATTTTCCTCAGTTCGCTCAATAAAATCTCCATCGTTTTCTGCATGGATGGCGTGGATGTTTTCAAACTCTTCGCGAGCGATTTCGGGACGGTTAACGTCTTCGCAGGGGAGAGGATGATTAAACATGGTGAAGATACAGGATGACGATGAGAAGATGTGTCGTCATTTTTTTTCCCCTTTTTTCCAAAAGCAAATCGTCGTCTCAAAGTTAAAAGTAAAAGTAACGCCAATTTTTCAGAAAAAAAAAATCAAGCATAAGAATATGATGCGTGATGATGATCAACAAAGGGATGAAGTCACGTTCAAGAAACTCTTCCCTGGATTACAGAGAAGTGGTACACAAATCAGAGCTCCGGAGAGACCAAATCTGAGAGTGATTTGTTTCGCCAACGCGGGGAATGCGGAGGACTTGTTCACGAACGAAGGCTTGGGGGAGCGACGAATCGTGTCTCCTCTGTTGACGTTTTGTAAGAACTACAAAGCGGAGTTGTTGTCGGTGCAATTACCGGGAAGAGGATCCAGACGTAACGAACCGTGGGACGAGCCGAAAATACAAACGGTCATTCGAGAAATTGCACCAACGCTCGCGAACGAATTGCGAGACGTGCCGTACGTCGTCGTCGGTCATTCCGTGGGATGCTGGCTTGCGGTGCAACTCGTGGACGTTTTGAAAAGCACATACGGCGTCAATGAGCCGCTACATTTTTTCCTTTCAAACTTCCCAGCGCCGACGATTGAGGACAAAGACAAGCCTTGGCGCAAGAATAAACACTTATCCGAACGAGAGTTTCAAGACGAATGTCGTCGATGGGACGTTCAAGAAGTGGTGTTTACTGGCATCTGGAAGATTTACCATCCGCTCATGCGCGCGGATTTTTGTCTCTTTGATAGCTACGAGAACGATTTGAAGGAGAAGACGTTCACCTCAGACGTGACTGCGTTTCATGGCACGAACGACAGAATGATCTCAAAAAGTATGGTCGAAAAATGGGAAACGATGACAACCGGCGCGTTTGCGCTCGAAATTGTACAAGGCGGTAACCATTTATTCCCTCTCGAAAAGGAAAGCAAAATCGATTGGTTGAAACGCATCGTCGCAGTCATAGAAGCAAAAGTCATGCCAAGCATCGTCGCTTAAAGAAGGTGAAGACGATTATTTACTACGAACTACCGCAATGAGTGCAATTACGAGTATTATTTCTTATATATCTACTATCACGTACACCTCCGTTGAACCATCCTCTGCGACGTGAATTTGCATTTCCGAATACGTAATCGCCTTGACTTCCGTGCCTTGTTCGTGCACGCCATCGACGAACAAATCTCCCGCGACGATACCTTCAATCGTCCATCGATTTACTTCTTCTCCTAGATTTCCTTTATTTTCTCTAAACTCGTTGATTTGGATTTTCGTGCACACTAAACTCTCCGTGTGGAACACGAACAACAACTCGTCCAAGAATGCGAATAAGAGCGACTTCAAGTCGTGCGCGGAGCACTCAAATTTTCTATACACTTTCGGCGTTTCCGATATATTATGAAGTGGCGTCATGTAGTCGAACATTCCCAGAGCTGACCAAGCGAACGCGGTGGTGATGGAGTCGCCCCAGCTTTTGATTTGAATATCCGCCGTGTGGTCTTTATATTCGTATTGATTTTTAGTCGCAGCGGTGGTGTCGTAGCTCACGATTGGTTCTGTCGAAAGAAAACACGCTGTTGTTGTTGTTGTTGCATTCGCGCCCGTTCTCGTCCTCTTATCCCCATCATTAGCATCCCCATCATATTCGCCCTCGTTGGTGGTGTTCATCATCATCACCACCACATTCTTCTTCATGGGTTTGTCGTTTGTTTTCGCTCTCTTCTTCTCGTTTTCTTCGTCTTCGTCTTCATCGTCATCGTTCTCGACATTCTCAACATTCTTCTTCTTCTTCTTCTTCCTCCTTCTCGGTCCTCTCTGCGGTAACGCCTCGTACTCTAGTTTCTTTTCCATTTTCTTCTTCTTCTTGTTGTTGTTATTTGTCTGTTAACGAAAGGGCGCGCGCATTATATTTTAAGCACAACAGAGCAGTGTGTGTGCTTTTCTCTTTGGCGGCGAAAACAGTTATATTGAGTTATGTCACACACACAACAACCGACTTTTTGGGGACAACACACACTTGGACCCCACAAAGACATCACGCAGTTGTTGCTGCTGTAATCAATTCTTGTGATAACAGAAATATAATACATAAACAAACAGTGCTAAACATCTCTCCAAATACAGCAACAACAATAACAACAACAGCGATGACTTCAACGAAATCAGACTTCTCCGGTGAAGACGATGAAGCCAACTGCGAAAACGTCCGACCGATCGGGAACCGATTGTCGGAGTTAAGAGACGAGCTCGACTCTTTGAAAGAATTGCTCGACGAGGAAACCAAAATGAGATTAGACGCGGAAGAGATGGTGGAGCAGTTACAAATGGAGTTACAAAAGACAGAGGAAGAGCTCAAAGAAACCATAGAAGCGGAGGAGAAGACGTATAAGAAAGCGGTGGAGTTTAAAGAAAAAGTACAAGAGATGGACGCTTTGAGAAAAGAGTTGGACGAAGCCAATGAGAAACTGAAAAGGAACGAAACAAGAATCGAATTGCTTCTGAAACAAATACAAGAGACGGAAAAAAGAGACATGAAGAAAATGTTAGAAAAGGAACAACACGTGGAAGAGTTCAAAGCGGACATTAACAAAGTGCACGAAGAAGACTTGCTCGAACTGAAAGAGAAATATTTGAGCGAGTTGAATAGAATCGAAACCGAACGCGAGGAAACGTTCGAGTTGATGAAACAAACGTTAACGGAAGAAATCGAAACGACGACGGAGAAATTGACGGAGGAAATCGAGTTTTATAGAGATCGCGCGAATCGAATGAAGTTAGAACACGAATTTGAAATCGAACAGTTGAAAGAGATGCACGCCATCGAGTCGTACGAGGCGGCGGAGAAAAATTACACGAGAGAACGCGAGGTGATATTCTTAGTGGAGAAGACATCCGAACGGTACGAGGAAACGTTAGATCACGTGCGCGAGTTGCGCAGACTGATTGACAAGGCTGAGGTGCATTACCCTGGCGTGGAAACGATTTTTGAAAACGAGTTCCACACGTTTCGACCGGATACTTCCGGGAAATTGGAAACGGCGACAGTCGCCTTAAAATTATCGGCGACGCCGCCGGTGAAACCAACGGTAGTAGCCAGTAAAAACGGGACGAGTCCGAGAGCTGCAACAGTAGCAACGACACCGACGAAGGTGACTCCTCCGTCCACTACTCCACCCACTGCAGTCGCGGAAGAAGAACCTGCGTCGAGCGTATCGTTCTTCGATTTCCCATCTTTTAGCTTACCCAGATTTTTGTTTTGATAAGAATGCGATATACGACGCTAAATTAGTATTTTTGCCGCGAGTACGAAAAAGAAAAGAAGGAAAAAAACAGAATCTTTACCACCTGGATCCCCCAAAAAGCAAAGATATTAATCACTTTTTAAAGACGCCAAAAAACGAACCCAAAATCTCTCTCTCTCTGTAACTCTCACACACACAGAGAGAGACCCGATCGGTTCGCGCGTTGAAAGACGATGATGTGTTCTATATCCTTCTCGTCGTCGTCGTCGGTAACTTTCTCATCCGCGATCGATGGGAAATGGAATGGAAGAAAAAATAGAGGCGCTAATTTTGAGAGGCATCTTCTTCAAAGAAGTTTGAACCGAAGAAGCGTAAACGGAGTTTTGTCATCATCATCATCATCAACATCATCGTTCGCGATTGAGAAGACGTCTGTCTCTCCAAACGAAGAAGGGAAGCGCTTAAGAGGTGAAGAGACGCGTGAAATCCAATCCTCGGTGGTTGCGCGCGAGTTCGAGAAGGAGTTGACCGTGATGAAAAACAACACCAACACGAAAAATAAAATTACACTCGTCAGCGGGTATTCGAGAAGCATCGAAAACTTGACCCGAGAAATAAACGACACGAACAGAGGAGATGAGATTCAACTTAGCGTTTACGTGTTTGAGCACGGTAAATCGACCGAAAAAGTAATTGAAAGTTTATCGAACGCGTGTAATCGAGGCGTATCGGTTCGCGTAAAAGTTGACGGTTCCGCTGTGTCAAAGTTCACAAGGTGGTGTGAACAGTCGACGACTTTGGTCGAAAAGTTGCGAGAGTTGGAAAAAGAGCGGAACAACGCGAACAAGTTTGAGCTTTTAGAGAGCACGATTCCAACGCATGCGAAGTACGCGACGTTTAAACGAAAGAATAATGGCGAGTACACCGGAATGTTAGGTGGCATTAACATTGGAGATCGATTTGAGAATTGGCGCGATTTCACGGTTCTCGTCCAAGGCCAAACGCTCGTCGAAGCGTTGGAAAGTTCAGTATCCTCTGGTGCTTCTTTTACTCCTTCTTTGTCGTCGTTGTCGACGTCAAAGTTGTTTGAGAAGTTGTGGTGGCCAAACGGAAAGAAAGATGCAAAGAATAAAGAGGAAATTCAAAGTACCATCACCAAGTTTGTCTCGAACAATCCAACCGGTTTTTGTCCTTTAGCGTGGACGTTTCCACGAATAAAAAATTTCCCGGGCACGTTTGGCGTCAAGAAGTCGTTCGAGAAGATTTTGAACGATAGACAGTTTGACGATTACACGTTTTCTATAGCGTACTTAGATTCCTCCGGAGTTGCGATGATTCGCAAAATCATCGACCGAAACGCGAACGTGACAATCTTAATGCCGTGTTTCCCGAACGTGTATCACGACGCGAACAGAAAAGCGTTGGCAAAATTGAAAAAAGTTCACGAGTTGATTAAATTGAGATCGAAAACGTCCGCGCCTCGACTGTCGATCAAATTGTTACCGGAAATGTTACACGCCAAAGCTTTCGTGGCGATAAGTACGACGAATCCAGACGTAGGCATCGCTTCTTTAGGGAGTTGCAACATGCGACAGCGCTCGTTTGGTCAATTTCAAGAGCTCAACATCATCACGCGAGACAAAAAATTTCGTGAGGATTTAGAAAACGAGCTCTCAAGTATTGCCTTTGCTTCCTTCGATGCGGATGACGAAGATTTCTTGTACGCCGAGCCGAAAGCGTCGGTAGAAGAATTTTTAGGCTAGTTTAGATTAGAATATGTATTGATATTAGATGTACCATGGTAATGTATCTTCTGTAAAGCTACGAGTACTCTTTTTCATTCCCGAGGGGGGGGTCGCTTGCGTTCGCCTATTTTTTTACACGGATTGCCTGCCCATACCTCATACTCTGGAATATTCTTCGTAACAACTGATGCAATGCCGACGACGGAGTGTGCGCCTATAGTCACACCATCGACGATTGAAACGTTTGCGCCTATCCACACGTCCTCTCCAATGTGTACTCCTTCTGATTTTACTTTCTGTGAACGAATGAGTGTTTCCGACTCGTCGAAGTTATGGTCGAAAGCGAAAATAGAAGTCGACGGGCCTATCCGTGAATCTTTTCCTATCCAGATGGGTCCTTCCATGTGACAGTGCTGATTGATCGAAACGTTTTCCCCTACTTCTATGGGCCCGTGTAAATATACGTTCGCTGCTATGCGACAGTTATTATGAAACAAAATTTTTCTTCCTCTCTCGGCAAAGACGTTCACATTCACGTCGGCCATGAACGTGTCGTCTCCTATAAACTCTACGGTCTCCAATTCCATAAGCTTTTCCTGCACATCTTTCTGCCACTGCTTGGCGAACGTTTTATGCTTCTCGATGTCGTACAACCACGGCATGTGATTCAATCGTTTCCTTTTCTGTTCATCGTATTTACTCTTTTCATCATCATCACTGCTTTTTGTTTCAACTACTTTTTCCGCTCTAACGGTGCTTCGTTTTCTCGACGACGAAAACAAAGCGCGAGAACGAAAAAGCAAAGGACGGAACGGATGTTTGCGCAAAAATAACGCGGGGAGGTGTGCGTGTGATTGTTTCGTTGCGTGTAGTCGTTCTATCATCATCTTAGCGATGAGACGACGACGTATAATACCAATGAAAAAAAACTTCTGAATTAAAGTGTGGTGTGTCCTTGAACACTCCTGTTGAATGTTGGAGTCCACAACCAAATCAAAATTCTCTCCTCACTCTTCTTCACATCCAAAGCCCATCTTCATCATCCTCGCGTCGTCTTTATTTATTTATTAATAATAGTAAAAGATGTCAGCGACGACGCCATCATCGTCGAGTGATGATGACAAAAACAGATCGTACTCTTACGACGACGACGACGACGAACGATACGAGGGAAAGAAGACGACGAAAGATAAAAAGGGAGGAGGATACACTTTAAACGAAGGTTTCGCCGATGAGGAAGGGAAAAACAACAACAACAACAACAAGTCCCCATCGTCGTCGTCGGGAAAGAAGAAGAAGAAGAAGAAAACGTCCATCAAAGAAACAGTGTGCGTTTTCATAGCGTGTTTATTCTTTTGTTCTCTCTGTCTCGCCGTCCAGTTGCGCTCGAAGTGTCTTCCCATCGTCTTTCTTCATCGTCAGACACGCGCATTGTTAAATTAGCTTTTCACCAATTCTTCCCGAAAAAACAAACAAACAAACGGACGAAAAAAATGAAAACCTACGTTCACGCGGTGTTTGTTCTCGGTGTTTACATGGCTTAGCTCACCATTCAACTCACATTGTCTTCTTCTTTACACACACTTGTATATATATACATACATATAATAACAACAGGTCGAACAAACTCAACTTTGACCGATCTCTCGGCTTTTTACAAGCCTCGAATCCGGTTCGGAAAATGTGCAGTAAAGTTGCAAACTCGATATACTTTTCGCGCGTGATTTTATTCGTCGTGATTTTGAACGGCGTCATTGTCGCGTTGGATACTCCAGACAGAGGGGTGGAAATGTACGGAACGAATCCACACATTCCAAAAGATGTCACGTTTTGGTTAGGAAACGCGTTCTTAATTTTGTTCGGCTTGGAAGCTATCGTTAAAATAGTAGCGTACGGATTCTTACTCAACGGACCAGACTCGTACATGTGGTCGTATTGGAACGTGTTTGATTTGTTCATCGTCATCACCGGTATCTTGGACGTCATTTTAGACGGAGGCGGATGGATCACGACGTTGAGATTAATGAAATGTTTCCAACCGCTCAAAGCGCTGAGTAAGTATAAAGCGGGAAGAATGGTGATGGATACCGCAGAAAAAGCCTTACCGATGATGATAGACGTAGTACTCTTGCTTCTGTGGTTCGTCATTTTAGCCACGGTTATGGGCGTCATGCTTTTTGGCACGATTATGAGCGGACGCAACTATTACGACGTTGCAAATTTAGGAGGTGACCCGAAAGAAAGATGTTCATTTCTCGTGTCAAATTTCAAAACTGTAGACGGTGTGAGCATATCGCGCTATGAAGATGGCGGCGTACCCGGCGACGAGTGTTTGAACAGTGATGTCGACACGCTTGTAAAAAACGCAACTCTGCTCGATGGCGTCGAATCAAACGTGTATTGCTGCGATTCTGGCGTTTCACCGTTTGATAATTACTTGAATTTCGACAATTTTGCTCGCGGGATGTTTATCGTTCTTCACGTGATTACAATTGACGGTTGGAACGAACTCGCGTGGCCAGTCGCGAACACGGCGGGGTACGTTCCCGCCATGTCGTATTTTTGCGCCGTCGCCGTTCTAGGTGGGTTCTTCGTGTTTCAGTTATTTACCGCGGTCATTTGCGCTACGTTGGGTGAAGTCGAAGAAGACGATGATCCGGAAGCGCACGAGAAAGAGATGGAAGAGTTGCGAGAGGCGCACGAAAAATCTCTGGAGCCGGAGGAAGCGTACCCTCAACTAGAACACGCGTGCGCGCACAAACCGAGGCAGATGATTTTAGATTTAACCAATCATCCAATCTTCCAAAACTTTATCACGTTTACAATTCTCGTGAACACGGGATTGATGTGCGCTAATCACGTGGATAAAACCGATTCGTTCAAGGATGTCGAATTGATGATAGACCTCACGTGTTCGGGCATCTTTCTCTTTGAATTCGTACTCAAACACATTGGATTAGGAGTAGTGCGATACTGGAAGAATAACTGGAACAAATTGGATGGGTTTGTAGTGCTCGTGAGCATCATCGATTTCTCGTTGACCTACGGGATGTCAAATTCAGGAGGCGATGAAGAAGGCGGTACACCAGTCGATTTATCTTTTCTCAGAGTATTCCGCGTGTTTCGTATTTTAAGAACGCTCAAAATCGTGCGAAATAACGCGGAATTTTCGAAAATCGCAAACTCTGCGATTTCGGCGACGCAAAACATGTGGGTGTTTTTACTCGTGTGGCTCATGTTCTTGGCAATTTTCGCGATTCTCGGAGTGCAACTGTTCGCGGCGAGAGAAAGTTTCGACGAAGAGCGCTTGAGTTTCAAAAACTTTGGATCAGCTTTGATAACCTTATTTGCAGTGTCAACTGGTGAGAATACATTTGAAGTAGCTTGGAGCTCTATGAAAGTAACGAATATCGCCGCCGGCATTTATATGATAATCTGGTGTTTCATCACCACCGCCGTCTTGGCGTTGATTCTCGGTATTCTGATTGACGCGATCGCGTCGGAGACGTTTTTAATAGAAGAAGGTGAATTTCACGAGGAAGGCTCGAAAAGTGTCATCGAAGAAATTCGAAAGCGCGCGACTTCCCAGTCCACGCTCGGGAAGACGTTTGTCGAAGAAGAAAATTCCACCGACGACGATGAAAACGGGGAGCATTATTACGCTGCGAAGAGAAGAGCCAAGGCGAAGAAAGAAAAATTGTCAGCTGCAGATTTTGGTCAAGACGATAACGAATCAAGAGTACAGCGTTCGGTCCAAGAAGTTGCCGTTGTCCGACAATGGCTCGTCTCGATCGGATTCGAGCACCATACCGAGGAGAGTCTGAAAATCCAAGAGTCTTTGAGACCAGGTCACGTGGTGCGCGCCCGAAAACGATTAACGTGTTATCGCGAAAGAAGAGTAAAGCAAGCGAAGGAAGAACTGAAAATCGCACGCGAGCACTTGAGCGAAAAACTCGAAAATGTAAGAACGATACCGCGCGCTATGTCCTTGCGTTGCAACGTGATGGATTCAGACGATATTTGGGTTAAGTTTGATCAGGAAAAGATGAATCCGGATTTTGTAAAACCAATCTTTATGCGCGCGCCGGAAAGATTGATGAGCCCGCAAATGCGCGATGTTTGCGAAGATAACTGTCAACAAATACGTAAATATCTTGCAATTGATCCAGTCACTGGCTGGAGTTCTTTTCGATGGAGATGCCTGAAAATTGCTACGAATTTCTGGTTTGATACGCTCATTTTACTCTTGATTATTGCCTCTTCGGCGATGATGGCGACGAACACGCAAAGATGGCCTGTTGCAGGCACGAAAGTTGACGACGCTTACAAATTGATTGATATCATTTTTAACGCTATTTTCACCTTGGAAATGGTGTTAAAAATGATTGGCTATGGCATCTGGAAAGGTCCCGGTGCGTATTTAAAGACAGGCTTCAACCGCCTCGATTGCTTCGTCGTGCTTTCATCTTTAGTCACGTACGCGGTCGGAGACGCGATTCCTGTCAAAACGCTTCGTATTTTGCGCGTATTGAGACCGTTGAGAACGATTCAAAGGCTCCCGGGTTTGAAATTGGTCATCACCGTGATCCTGCAATCTCTTCCTGCCATTAAATACGTGTGCATAATTGGCTTTGGGATGATGATTGTTTTAGGCATCACAGGTATGGAACTATTTCTCGGACAAATGGCTTCGTGCACGTTAGCTGGCGGCGGGGATACAAAAGACCCGCTCACTGATAAGAGTAACTTAGACAAAGCAGCGTGTCTCGAACAGGGTGGTGTGTGGCGAGCTAACCGCTTCAATTTCGATAACATCGGCCAAGCTATTATCACAATATTCATCATTTCCACCGGCGATAATTGGCAAGATATCATGTATGTAGCCATGGATTCTACCGGTGACGATACGGCGCCAGAACGAGACGCGAACAAAGGTGCCGCTGCATTTTTCGTCTTTTCAATCCTATTTGCCATGATGTTGTGGGCGAACCTTTTTGTGAGTGCATTAGTTGATAATTTTACAACCTTGGCGAGCGCCGGCGTCACTTTAACGACAGAGAAGCAGCGAGAGTGGCAACAAGCCATGTTGATTGCAAATCGCGTGCACACGAATCGCTGGCGAAAAACTGTTCCGAAGAACCCGATGCGCAAGAAAGTTCACTCAATTATCGCAACGGATTGGTTCGATAAACTTTCAATCACCATGATCGTGCTGAATATGTTTGTGTTGATTGCATATCGCGCGAACGGAAGCCAAGCTGAGATGGATTTCCAATCGTACGCTGGGTATATATTTACTGTTTGGTATTGCTTGGAATCTCTTTTTCTCATCATTGGTATGGGATGGTACTTGTATTGGGAGTCCATGTGGAATAAGATTGACTTTGTCGTCGCGTGGAGCGGTGGGCTTGGCGCTATTTTACCGGGTATTCTCCCGTCAAATATTATTCGAATGGTTCGTTTCTTCAGGCTTTTGAAAGTAATACAGGTTTTCAAAGGTTTGAGAACGCTCGTGCTTACCGCAGTCTCTGCCATACCCGGAGTGATTAACGTCTCCGCGTTATCGTTGTTGGTAATTTTCATATTCGCGTGCCTTGGCGTATCTTTGTTTGGAAACGATACCGGTCCTTTCGATGGTAATGCCATTGGCGAGTACTCGAATTTTAGCAACTTTCAGCGCGCGTTTACGGCGCTCTTCATCGCGTTTTCAGGGAATTGGCAAGGTTTCTTTAACGACTTGTACGTGAAGGAAGACTGCTTCTCGGTTGATGCACCGGAGCCGGGTTCTGGGCCAAAATGTTCCCCGGATATTGCCAGTGCGTTCTTCTTCGTGATCTACGTCGTTCTATCGATATTCCTTTTTGGCAACTTATTCGTGGCTATTCTACTAGAGCGTTTTACGTTTGCTCACGGCGAGGAAATTGATGAAGATGATGACGACGATGACGACAACGAAGGCGAAGGAGACGGGAAAAGAGATGAAAACGACGAACCGTACGAAGGAGGGCCAATTCAAGTCATCATAGCTTCGGTGCGCTTAAGGCAAATTTTACGAATGTTTTCTCAAAAGATAAAATCAAAACAAGAGCTCTATGTTAAAGTCATGAAAGAAGGTGGCTCGAGCTTCTTGCAACAACGATCTATGAACCAGGAGGAGAACAACAACACGTCGTCGACGTTGGGAAATCTTGCTTCTTCGGTGCCTTCATCCACAGATAACAGCAAAACGAAGGTTTATGTTTCGTCGCCATCTTTTTCTCGACAGTTCACGTTGCGCGAAAGTGCGGAAACGCCAAAAGCGAACGAAAGCTACGCGGAATGGAAG
>Ga0209090_10001771_pt1 | contig 13826 bp, 7 predicted proteins | sample ArcticOcean_MG_C_9_FD_187432 | JGI IMG/M metagenome (GOLD analysis project Ga0209090, IMG submission 187432) | Marine microbial communities from western Arctic Ocean - ArcticOcean_MG_CB2_152 (SPAdes) (version 2) | ecosystem: Environmental > Aquatic > Marine > Oceanic | place: Arctic Ocean... | reverse complement strand
TAGACACGGAGACGGGAGAGTGGACCGACCTCGCGCCGATGCGCAACGTGCGTCGGGGTTTCAAGCTCCTGGCGCACGACGGCTACCTATACGCGGTCGGTGGGCAGGAGAACGTCCACGATTTTGAAAAGTTCAATGAAAACATCAATTACTATAGCTCGGACGACGAAATCGAAGAATATGAATTCGACGAGATGGAGGTGCTGGAGGTCGAGCGCTATAGCCCCGAGCGCGACGAGTGGGAGGACCTCGGGAGGCTCCTGCCTGGGTGGAGACTAGGCGATGGGAACCGTTCTGAGTACAGCTACTCTGATTTCAGTTCGGGAATAGCCGCCGTCGCCGACGGCCGCCTTTGGATTATGTGCGAAACTCGGATCGAGTTTGTCCTCATGCGCTACGACGCCGCGTCGAATACTTTCGTGCGAGGAGCCGTCATCTCGGAGGACCCCGCCGGCCAAATTGGTGAGCTTGAGTACTTAACAGTGGCTGTCGCCAGTGTCGGGGCTCTGTGCCAGTGAGTTTTGCTTATAAGATTCTTGTTTTTTACTACTAGAACCGCCAGTTACTCACCAAATCATCACAAGACAACGCCGCCCACCGCGCCTGCACCGAGGCCGACGCCTCGCCCCACGATGTTCCCGGCACGACGCCGTACGTGCGACGGATCCGCCGACACTCGTCGCCGGGCGGCGGGTAGCACGGCTCCAGACACGTATCCAGGAACCCGCCCCGCCGCGTGTCGCCGCGCGCGCGCCCGCGCCAGACACGCGAGCCAGCACGCGTCGAAGTCCAGCGGCGGAGCGGGTTCGGGGGCGCAGTCCAGCGCCCGCTCCGTCGCCTCCCGTAAATCAGATAATGAGGTCGTGTACCGCACGAGGCGGCTCCGCCCGGTCGCTTCGGCGCCCATGAACACGCCTGGGACGTCCCGATGAATATAGAAGTAGACATTTGAACCGCGCACCACCAGCCCGTCGACGGGGTGGTCCGTGCCGCGCCCGTAGGACGCCGGCGTCGAGTCCAGGACTTGTATAAATTCGGAGAAGCGCGCCCCGTCGCAAGAGAAAGCTAGCCCAATGAACGCCTTCCGGGCCGGCTCCTCCCGCACGACCGGCGCGAGCATGATAAAACCCCGCGCCGCCGGGTTCTTCAGCACGACCGCGAAGTAGGCGTTGTCCCCTGACACCGGCGGCGCGCCGACGGCGCGGTAGCCTCTTATGGATACGAGGCGGAACGGCTCCGTGGCCGGTGCCTGGTCGTACGCCAAGACCTGGACGTGGCGCCCCCCGAACATGCCGTTCGACGCGTTCCGTCTTACTAAATTAGCTCGGGCGTAGAGCCGGACCCGATCAGTAACCACGACCGAGAGCTTCCCGTCGAACTCGCACGCTCCTCTCTGCCTGGGTCTCCTATCGACGCACCCGGCGTGCGTCCCTTCGGCCACCACAACGCCAATTTCCGATCGCGCGAGCGCCTCTACATTAGAAAAGGGCCCCCGCTGCTCCAGGCCGCGCCTCTGGGCCCCGGGCCCCCACAGGCCGCCCACGACGTACAACCGGTCATCGCACACGTACACCGCCGCGTTGTGGGCGAGTGACGGCGGCCACCGCGCCTGCAATGCTCGCGCCTTGGTGACGCAGCGGCCGCCACCGGACCGCAAATCATGGTCGCACCGCGCCCACAATAGCGTCCGCGGGCTCGGGTCCGCGTGCGGGAAGTGGCCCGTGCGCGCGTACACGACCAGGCTCCCGTTGAATGCCGCAATTCCAAAATACCGCGCCGGGTTCCGGTCGCCTAGTCTTGCGACAACTGTCGGCTCCGCGAAGAGCCGCGGCCGCACGGCCGCGGCGCCGAGGCACAGCGCCAGGAGGCGAGCCATGCGACGGTCCCACGGGTGCTGGGGCTGGTATGGATTGAATGATTGTGCGATCACTCGGGCGCCCGCAGTGCTTGTGCTCAATTGCTTGTGCTGCTAAGGATTGTGTGCTGGATCAGGCCTAGCGATTGCGCGGGCAGCCTTCCGCTCGTCGTTCAGGAGCGTCTCCGCTCAAACGGCAGCGAAATTTCCATCTATGTGCTTCGCGTCGGTGGCGTGCACGGTGGAGCGCCAAGCATGATTATATACCCGCACGATGAGAGAGACCTACGCATTATACCAGTCTCCCCCCCGGGCCCCGCCCACTAGTCCTAGCACCGTAACAAAATCAATACCAGCCTCGCGGCGTGGGAGCCTAACCGCCGACGAGGAAACCCAGGAAGCTTATCCCCCCGGGAGTCAACCCTACCCCGCCCCGGCCACGGCCGCGAGCGCCACCGCCAAGCGCCGCGCGGCGCCCAGGACGCACGCGGCCCCGGGTGGCAGGCTGCGGAGCGCGTGGACCTGGAGCTCCCGCTTGAGCTGGCCCGCGAAGGCCGCCGTTGTCACGAGGTAGGCCACCCGCTGCCAGTCCGCGGCGTAACCCCAGGCCTCGGGGCCTTGGACGAGGACCGCGTAGGGGAGGAGCAAAAGCCCCGCCAAGAAGCCGAGCCCGGCGGCGACGTTCGCCGGCGGCCGCTCGTCCACGCCCAGTGCGGCGGTTCTTGTCGCGGCGGCGTGCCACGTGGCCGTCAGTAGACCGGTCCCGAAGGCCGCGCAGGCCAGGACCCCGAGCGTCGCCGGGTCACTAATGACAGCACCCCCACCGAAGCTCGTGTGAACTCTAGAAGCGACGTGCGCCGCGAGCCCCGCGGCGCCGAGCGCCGCGAGCGAGCCCGCCGTCGTGAGTGGTCTAGGGCTGGCGCCCGCGTAGGCGCCCAGCGCTTCTAACAAGACCCGCGCGGGCGCCAGGGCCGCGCGGGGCCCGAGGCGGCCCCACGTCGCCAAGTTAGCGTTGCCCTGGGCCGCGCCTGGCGTCGTCCCGCCCCCGAGCAGCGCGGCGTAGGCGCTTGATAAGTCGCGCCGCGTCGCCCCGAGGGCGCGCCACGCACTATTTACGTCCAGCTTCCGCACGATCGGCGCGCCTCGCGGATCACACGCGAGACACGCGGAGACGGCCGCTGCGGCCAGCGCCACACACGCGGGGAACCAGAACCGCGGCACGTCGTGGGGGCCGGGCCCGGGCCGCGCGTTGCACAGCCAGAACGGGAGCACGGTCAGGGGCCCCAGTATCAATTCTGCGGCGGCCACCATGAGTCCAAAGGGCCACGCGTGTATCACGCGAGAGGTAAGCACCACGCTGCACGCCTCCACGCCGCACAGGAGCAACACGACCCACGCCGTGGCCACGACGGGGTCTTCAATATTGAGAATGTCCCGTTTCAACTCCGCCGCGAGGACGCCGCTGCATTTTATTGCCTCGTCCCGGTCGCTCAAATCGAGCGAGCCCCGCCGCCGCGGCGAGGGCGGCGGCGTGTCGCTTAGTAAACTGTCGGCGCGGGGGCGCGGGAAGCGCTCGGGGCTGCCGTGGCGGGCGGGCCGCTCCATGTGTGCGTACTAGTGGCCTCCGGCCAGGAATGTGCGCGGGCTAATCAGTGGCCTCTGGCCAGGGAATTTGCGCGGGCGCCCGGGCTGCCGGACGGTCGCGACGGCGCGGGAGACCGACGACGTCCACAGTTGACCACGGGGGCAGCGTGATGGATGCGATGCCGACGATCACGCAAAATCATGTTGGTGCGGGTTTCGAAAAAGCCGTAGCGCTTTGTGGCCTCGACGCTCGACGCCGCGGGCAGGCGCCACGAGTGTTGACGCCTGGGGCAGGCGCCACGAGTGGCTGGCCACACATTTGCGCTGAACGGCCGTGCACCGTTGCAGCCGCGCCCGCGTGGTGGAGCGCCCCCAACGCCGGCACACCGAGGGCAGCCCCCAACTACTAAAGCGGCCGGAGCCGGGAGGGCAGCCCTTCGACTATGGCCGACGAGCACCACTCCAGCGATGAGGACTCCGTCACGACTGATGAAGAGGCCGACCGAAGAAAGTTGGAAGCGTACGAGTCCTCGGATTACTCGTCCGACGAGGACACGGAGCTCCCGCAAGTGACGACCCTCGAAAGTGTTCTTGCGATGGTCCCCTTCACGCCCGACTGGTGGGAGGCGCGCGCTGCCAACGAGGCCCTGCATAACCGCGGCAAGATGAAGGCCGAGACGGCGCGCGCGAAGCACCTCGTGAAGTTGTGCGAAGCGGGCATGCACACCGACGCGTTGCAGGAGCAGCTGGCCGACACGTATCAGGACTTCACGAATTTTAACCACGTCAAGGACGCCATGCGTAAGCACGACCAGTGGGTGTGGAAGCCGCCTCGTTCGCTTATTAAGAGCGCCGACGCGAGTGGCGCCGACAAGAGCAAGCTCGAATCTAGTGCGGTGCTCCGGAAAGTGTTGAGAGATTTCAGAATGATGACGCTGGACCGGCCCGGCGTCAAACCGATGCACCTACAAGCCTGGCCTAGTGTAATGAAGAAGGAGCGAAATCATGCTTCGATGATGGCCGAGCTGTTGGGAAAAGAGAAGAAGCCCGAGCAGCACCTGGAGGAGATGCGGCGGAAGATGATGGACGAGGCCCGGGAAAGAATCCGGTGCCAGTGGACGCACTTTGACGAAGCCAGTGGCAAAAAATACCTATGCTCGAACGAACGGTTTGTAAGTACGTGGCGCAAAGTGGTCGACCGCTTCGGCGTTTCGGTACTCGAGGAGTTCACGAACTGCGCCTGGCACATGGGCTACTGCGCCGGAGACCACGGCGTGCGGCCTAGAGTTATTGCGACGCCCAACAATCTAAGCTTGTGCACCGCCTGTTATGTAAGAGAAACGCACGTGCCGCCGGATGTGATTACGAAGTTGCACGTACCCGGCGTCCTCGTCTCGCACAAGAAAAAAGCGGGCCACGCCAAGACAAGGTGGGAGATCGAAGCGGACGCCCGGAAACGCATCGTGGAAAAAGTGGAGCGGGAATGTCTCGAAAGGCGCGCGCATTTAACATCATCGTCGGTCTGCACGTGGGTGCCCGACAAGAGCGTTCCACGAGAAAGGGGCTTGATGTGCGAGAATCTCGTGATGATATCCCCGATCACGGGCGAAGCCCTGCCCTCCTGCCCCTGGCACCGGACGCAGTGCGTCATGCCCCACGAGACGCAGGAGAGCGCCCGCATCCTCGTGCCCAACGGCGACGGGCTCTGCGTGTCGCATTATGTCGCGAAGTACACGAAGACGCCGGTCGACGTCGGCTGGCCGTTGCCTGGCAGTGAGTTGTTAGCTCGCGTGATGGCGGCTCTGGCCGAGTCGTCGTCGAAGCAGCACATCTTTGCACCGGTCGAGCCGTTCATCGAGTTCGACAACGGGTTACAACTCGAAAAACCGATCGTCTACGTCCCGCCGCAGAAGCAGGACTGGTTCACGGAGCAGACCAACAAGCCCTTTTTAAAGGCGCAGGAGAAAAAAAGATACGCGCACTGGAAGAAGATCGGGACGGTCCAGGCCTTTTGCCGGGCGCACATCGTGCGGAACGTGGCGTATCGGAAACGGTTGTTACTCAGGTGTCGCGAAAGAGTGAGCGCGGTGACGTGCTTGCAGGCCGTCTGTAAATCGTTTACGCAGCGCGTCGTCGCGACGCGAAATGCCAAGAAAAAGAGCGAATCGATCGCCCTAGTGCAAAAAATATTTAGAGGAATGGTGTTTAGGCGACGCGCCCGGACGAAGCGCAACGCGTTGCGACTTAATAAATACGGTAATGTCCTGAAAGAAGCGATGGCCCGCCAGACGATCAACTCGTTGCAAATGCAGCGGCGCGAGACGTGGCGCGAGCTGCGGGCGCGGGAGATCGTGAACAGAGTCATGCTCGGGTGCGTGGGCCGGTTCAAGGCGGTGGCGGCCCGACGGTTGTTTAAAGAACGAGAAAAAGCGTCGACAGGTTTAGCCAAAATTATAAGGGCCAAGCTCGATCGGAAAGCAGTCGAAAGGTTGCGGCAAAAGAGAGCCAAGGAGGTCCAGAAGGCGTCGTATGTGCAAGCGTTGTTTAGGGCGTTACTCTGCCGCAAGATCATGCGCAAGAAAATAGAAAGGCGGCGGAGGAGCGCTATAAATTTGCAAAGGTGTCTGCGGGGCATGCGCGGGAGGATTAGAGGAAACGCGAAACGTCAAATGGTCAAGGAGTGCTGGCGCATGGTCGGCCCCGTGTCGCCCCAGATGAAGCGGGACCTCGAAGCGTTATTACCCAAAGCGTCGTATCCGTTGACGTATGACGACGAGGACGAGTCCGTGACTACGGTGACGACGGCGACGTCCTGGAAGAAAGAGGACACGTGGTTCAAGGAGGAGGATGCCATTCATTTCGTGCCGTACGACGAATTAGCGTTAGGCAGATGCTCCAAATTTGAGTTTAGACAAGCGATGCATGCATTGTGGAAGGCCAAAGGGCTCACGATTTTACCGTCCGAAGTCGAGTCGTGGTGTAGCATGTTCGACAAGCAGCGAGACGGCGTGGTGCACTGGCGCGACTTCCTAGATTTCGCCCGCATGAGCCACCGGCCCTGCTCGTTACATAGGAGAATTGTGTGCGCCGTATGCATCGCTCGAGGACCGTGCATGCGCAAGGGCTGCGACTGCGACTGCTACCTTTCTCAGCAGAATATGAGCGACCTGATCTGCAAGCGCTGCGGCCACACGCCCATGACCCATTTGCGAGTCCCGACGTGCTGCGTCGAGTCCGACGTGCACGGCGTCGTCTCCAAAACGCTGTTGAACGATATCTTCCACAACCGCAGCGACGCGCCCACGAAGCCCAGACTCGAGCTCGGGCCTTTGTTAGCCCAGGCCGTCCTTCGCCGACCAGCGCACGTGGAGGCTTCGGTGGTGACGGTCCAACCGTCGGGACCGGCCACGTCGTCGCAGCCGTCCACGGTAGTGTCCAGTGCCCCCTATACTCAAACCTACAAGGAACCATTACCAGTGAACGCGGACGTGTGTATCAAGCGGCCGCCCAAGCTTGAGGGCTTTGATCCCAATCGACGCTCGGGGCCCATTCCACAAGCGGAGCTCCAGGCCCTGCGGTTACTCACGAAGCAAGGCACGCCCGGCGCCGAGTACCTCGAGAGCATTTCGGTGATGAAGGAGGAGGAGGAGGCCTTGAACTTGAGAGAGATGATAACCCCGGACGAACTGCGGAAGGGCTTTGGGCTGAGCCGGCCCATTCCCTTGATCCTGGACGGGGAACTAAGGCTGAGCACGGACCCCACGGAGCTTTATTTGGAACTGTTGGATCGCCTGGGGAGCGAGGAACTCTGTGTCAAGGAAGGGAGTGACGGTCCGTGCGTCGCCCTCTGTTTTGGGCATGACGTTTTTCTGGAGCGGCACTGGAAGAAATTGTTAAGGGACATCCGGTACGGGACGCTGAATAGGCATTTGGCGCTGAGCTCTGAACGACGGGCTGTTTTGAAAACGAGGCTCTACGCCAAGCCAAAACACGCCGACGCGCTAGAGGACTGCCTGCGACGCCTCGGGTTCCACGCGAGAAGTGCGGAGCGGTCCGGGAACGCCGTACCAGTATTCAAGGACGAGCCCATCACGGAAGAGCGGGCGAAGAACGCCGATTTGCGGTGGGACCAAGCTATTTCTTTAGCTCTGGGAGACCCTGCCAAGGCCTTGGAGGAAGAAAAGCCCGTCGCACGCATACCTGAGGACGTGCCCCTTTCAGCGAGATCCGTGCCGGACGACTTCAAGGAGATCGATCGTGAAAAACGGTCCGTGAAGTTCGCCGGGAGCACGTTGTCCAGAGGGACATCCAAACTCTCGAGCGTCCGGTCGCGTAGTTCGCGAGGGTCGTACACGGACGACTCGGAACCGACGTCGCGGGCCTCGTCCTCCAACATGGGCCGCACGGGCACGACGCGGCCGTCCGTGGGCGTCGAGCACCGCGTGCTTGAGCGACTGTACTCGGCGAGCGACATGCGAATAGAGTCAACTCAACCGGACGTCCATAAACTCGCGCACGACATCGCCACGAGACCTAGAACAAACGTGTCGGAGTGGGAACCGATTAAGCAGGATCGACGGCGCATGCCGTGGCTCTGCCCGCACCCCGGCTGCGGGGCCGTGTTCTCCACAAAAAGCGCGTGTCAAGTTCATTCTAGAGAAGCCCACCTCGGACGGCGGCGCCTGGCCATTGCAACACCGGAGCAGGACCAGTTCATGCGCCAAGTCTGGCCGGACTCGAAGATGCCGTGGGACAAGGGTAGTATGGCCGCGAAGGCCAAAGAGAAGTGCCGCTTCCAGTGCCCCATCTGCATGCAGCCCTGCGTGACGCACGACGACTTGAAGCGGCACCTGAAACTAGGCCACACGAAGCGCGACGTGAAGAAGATTTACGTCCAGTTGAAGCTCCAGGCCAGGGCGGACGCGGCCCCGACGAACGGCCGCGGCCTGGCGGACGTGCGCGGCAAGGGGCAGCTCACGCCGCCCTTCCCGCCGCCGAAGCGCGCCCCGCTAGCCGTGTGCCTCAAACATAAGCGGGAGCGGTTCCGGTGCTGGGACTGCGGAGCGGCGCGGCGCATGAAGGGCCCGGTCGCACCGATGCGCTTCTACCCCGAGGTCGTGGTCAAGGTCGCGTCGAGCGCGGTGCCCGGCGAGCGGCCGGTCGTGGCGGACATGGTGTTTGCCGTGCAGAGCGAGCGGTGCCCCTACACTGTGGACGAGGGGGTGAAGCGCCCGTGCCAACTCATTGCGGCGTGTCGCGACGAGGAACTGGACGTGTGGGTTTGTGTCGCTTATTTCTTAGATAGTGAGGCCGTGAAGGCCCTGAAGGCCGCGACCCACCGCCTCTTCGACGAGAAAGAATTGTACGAGGACTCGCGCGTGACCTGGGTGCGCGCCGAGAAGCTGGCGGGCTACTGCTACGTCCTGCACACGGACAAGAAGGAGTACTACCACCGCAAGCAGATGCACTTGCTGCCGGTCCACCGCGGCGCCATCCGCTTCTCGGATCGGCTCTTCGACTTTGCGACGCGGAAATCGGTCAAGGGCCGCAAACTGGACTCGGAGGTGTCTGCTCTAGATCTGGGTCTGACCGAGGAGGCCTACGGCGTTGAACACGTGGACGATAAAGGGTTGCCGGTCACGGCCTGGTCCACGGACGCGCCGAAGTACGCGGCGCTGGCCCGGGGCGCCCTCGGCTCCCGGGGCTCGCTGCTGGACTCGAGGGGCTCCACGGCGGACGCCATCCCGACGGACGCGGGCATGGCCGCGGCGATCGGCCTGATGGGGGCGCTATAATGTAAACTTGTTAATAACATCATCTCACTTAAACAAAGTACCGGCTCCCGTAGGAGACCAGAATCTCCTCGCCCGCCGCGATGGCGTGCAACACCTCCACCCACACCTCCATTTCGCTCGCGTCGCTCCGCGCCTCGACGAACTGCACGTTTGCACGAGCCCCCGTCCCGTGGTAGTCGTTGATGTAGCGGCTCTCGTTGCCCGCGTGGAGGGCGTCGACGTCGATCTCCAGCGCGCCCCTGAGCGCGAACCGGTAGCCGCCGTCGCCGCCGTCGCCCCGGCGGGGCAAGACGACGCCGCAGTACCGCAGTAGCCTTGCTCCTGGGCGCAACTCCGCACCCGCGAACAGGCCCCGCTGCCCGGCGCACGGGTGGCCGGGACGGACCGTATTGATGCGCACGGCAACAGTTGGCCTCGGCGGCGCAACCAGCGCGCAGTGAATCGCCCACGCCTCGTCGGCGAGGACACCCTCGTGCAAGAAACGGTCCGTGAACCGCACGGCCGGGTCCCAGTTCGGCGGTAGCACGCGTTCGCGGCGCCCAAAATCCCTCGTGGCGCCGGGGAACCGCCCGGACGCCGCCAGCGCGTCGAGAGCCGCCGCGTTTGTGGTGTCGGTCCGCAGGTTCCGCAGCGCCGCGGCCGCGGCACCGGAGCCTTCGCCGACCAGCGACGCGAGCGCCTCGAGCCCGCCAGACTCGCGGATCTCGGCTTGGTTCGCCGCGTTGTCCTCGCTCGCGAGGTTCTGCAGCGCGTAGCTCGCGGCCTCGCGGGCGTCGGCGGGAGCGCTCGCATCCGCGACCAGCGCGACCAGCGCCGACACGCCGCCGGCCTCGCGGATCGCGTCCTCGTTGTCCACGTCGCACGCAAGCCGCTGGAGTGCCTTTGCGGCATAAAGGCCCGGAAGCTCACGGACCAAGAGCGGCAGGCAACCCACCTCGCGGATGGCTATCTGGCCGGCCTCGTTTGCCGCTGCGCTCCACAGCGCCTGGACGGCCGCCTCGCGGGCGTGAACGTCAGGCGAAGAGCGCAGCGTCTGGACCATCGCTGCGAGACTGCTCCGTGCGTCAGGTAGCTCTAATGCACTCATGCAGTCTTTTGAGAGAGTGCTTTTGTTTAACCATTCATGGCACCGCTGACTGCATCGGTGCACGCGCGTGCTCTTTCAACAAATGCGTGTCTCCGCAGTGCTGGCGGGACGAGATTGACCCGCTCACAATCCAAATCAGATTTGGTCAAAATCTTCATATGAAAAAACCCGCGTGGAAAACCCGCGTTGATAAATGAACGAATTGAAAATTGACCTCGCCCAAACACGCACGCACGCAAATCACACCCGCGCGTCTCACACAATCACCGTCAATACAATGCTCCTCACAACCTGCGCCGCCTGCGCCGCCCCACTGGCCCACGACCACAAGCCGCGTTGTGTGCGGTGCAAAACCAGATATTGCAACTCGACTTGCCAACACGACCACTGGCGCCGCGGCCACAAGCAGATCTGCAAGAAAATCCACCGCGGCGGCAACGCGGAAAAATACCACGCCGACCAAAAATATAAGGAGGCCACGAAGGTCGCGGTCGAGGCGTGCGCGGCCGACGTTCCCACGGGCGCGGAGTGCTACATCTGTCAGGATGAAAGTGTGCCAGGCCTAGTCCGCGGCTGCGGGTGAGTCGGAGACGAGGGCTTCGCCCACCTGGAGTGTCTTGCGAGACAAGGGCGGATTATGGCGGAGAAGGACTCTGGCGGAGAGTCACAGTGGTGGTCGAAATGTCGCCTGTGCGAGCAGGATTTTGCTGGCGCTGTGAGCTACGCGATCGCGTGGGCGTTGTGGAGGGCGTACGCGTCTGACGGAACGGAACAGGTTGAACATCGTATGATGCTCGGTGCATTGGAGTTTCTCTCCATGCGTGTAGGGGAAAAAGCAAACGGGGTCAGCCCTGAAGAGGCCATCAAAATACACGAAGCGCTTCTTGCCGAGTGTCTAGCCGCGACCGGCGCTGAGGAGTTAGAGAGGGACGACATTTTCGATCGTATCATGTGCAATGAGACCATAAAACAACGAGCGGACGCGAGGCTTCTGTTTACCAGAATAGTTGACGCCAGATCAAGACTAGCAGGGTGCTACGAGGCTCTCGGACGAAGCGACGATGCGATTGACCTTATGGTAAAATGCCACTCGTGGACGGTGACGTTGAATGGAGCTGGACACGGGAAGTCGATATTATACGCCATCAATGTAGCGTTAGCTATGCATCGGGCCGGCAGGTACGTACAGGCTCGGTCGTTTTGTCGGGCGCCCATCGAGGCCCTTGCGAACCCCAACTTCGAACGGGGGCTCCACCTGCGGTTGACTGCCGCGTCAGTCGAGACTGCCCTCGACGCGGTCAAGGGCGTAGCGCTTCTGGAGGTAATTGTACGGGACGCGCGGCGGGCCATTGGCGATGGGAGCCAAATCGCGTTACTTTCCAAGAGGGTCCTGGATGACGCTAGCCAAGGGCTCGAGCGATCCCAGGCCGGAAATAAGTAGAATATATACGGTACTTAGTCTTCTTCTTGCGGGAGCGGGTCAACTTTGGTATGGCCAGGCTCACCAGTGCGCGGGCGGCGCCGCCGTCGGCGGGGCGTAGTGCGCGCGCGGCGCCGGCGCGTACGCGTGCGCGGGCGGCGCCGCCGGCGGGAAGTGCGCCCGCGGCGGCGGCAGGTACTGCTCCTGCTGCGGCGGCGGCAGGTACTGCTCCGGCGCGTACTGCGCGGGCTGCGTCGGCAGGCCGCGCGGCCCGAGCGACACGTGCCGGTTCTCGCCCCTAATCGCAGGCGCCATGCGGTAGTCCGGCGACACGGCCCGCGCGGGCGCGGCCCAGCACGGCGCCACCGCCGGCTCGTGGGCGCTCAGCCGCCGCGCCGGGTCTAGTAAAAGATTGACCCCGACCGCCTTGGCGCGGCCGTTGTGCACGCCCCTCCTAAACGTCACGCGGTCCCCGACCGCCGGGTTGTACTCGTCCGCCGCGTCGCTCGGGTGGAGGAAGAGGTCGTCCCGGCAGATGCCCTCGGCGTCCAGCGTCGCCGCGTCGGGCCGCACGAAGCCGTACCACCCGTTGTAGTAGGTCGCGGTCGAGCCGTCTAGTCTACGAGAGGTGAAGGCGCCGCACAGCCGCCGGCTGAGGTGGACGATGGTGCCCGTCATGCGCGCGTGCGGGTCGAACGGGACTTGCGCTTGCGGCGCGCTGTAGCCGGGCACGAACTCCTGGGCCGTCGTCGAGAGCCCGGGGAGGATGGGCGCGCCGTAGCCGCCGTGGTCCACGGGCCCGGCCGGCGAGCAGGCCGGCGTGACGATGGGCGGGTGCCGGCGGGCGGGCCGCGGCGCCGGCGTCAGCATGGTCGGCTGGGGCTGCCTGAGCTTCGTGGGGCTCCAGGCCGAGGCCGCCATCTCTAGTGCCTCCGTGGGCGACGGGGCGTGGAGCCGCTGCGGGCTCCGGCCGAAGCCCGGCGACGAGGGCTCCTCGCCCCAGCCGCGGTCCTGGTCGAGCTGGTGCGAGGAGGTGGCCGTCCAGATGAGCGCGTCGTCGTCGGGGTCGTCGAAGAAGCCCGGCGTCGCGAGCGCGAGGGGGGGCGGCAGGCCCGGCATGCCGTCATCCTGGCTTGATACTTGGCGGGACGCAAACCGATCCGCCGCGAAGGGAGGCGGCTGCGCCATCATGGCCGACTAGGCGGGAAACCGGCGGAGCGGTTTCGCGCGGTTTGGCGGTAAACCGGGCGGCGCGGGCTCGTGAGGTTCACCCTGGTGTGAAGGACAGCCTCCGGCTGTGGCGCGGCGCGGCGCGGGGTCGCGAAACGACCGCGCGGTGAGAGCGCGCGCTTTGGCGCGTTTGGGCGCTGCTGAGTCGGCGCGGGACCGGAAAAGGCGCGCGGCTGTTGGGGACGAGGTTACGCTACTGCGTGCTGGGCCTCTGGCCGGATACTGGCGGGCGCGCGGAGGAACAGCGCGGCTAGAATAGCGAACCCAAAATGCCGCCTTGAGAGGTGGTTCGGGTTTGCGTTCAAACGACGGACGCCTGCGCGCCCTCCCAACGAGTCCTCCGCGCTTCCGAGCCGCTCCCCCGGCACCGGTGGCCCGGTGGAGGCCTCCCAGAGGCCCAGGGGGAGAAAAAAAGCACCCCACAAGACAAGAGACCTCAGGAGACCTCTCCGGGAGCGGCCCGCCGCCCCGCGCCCCCCGCGGGAAGACTCGGAGACGCGCCCCCGCACGCCGCACAATTTGACGCCAGACGCCCATCACATATTTGCTGGCATCAGACGTAGCCGGCGCGAGATGACGCGGGATTCGTGAGCCGTTATGCGCGACGAGACGCGGTCGTCGGTGAACGACGCGGGGGCTGCCCGGCGCCCCTGGGTACTAAGCTGCGCAGCCGTTGTGCTCATCGCTACTCTAGGCGCCACCTACCGCCGGAGCCACCCGCCGCCGCCCCCGCCGCCGCTCGAATCCGGTGACATCCTCACGTGCGGCCTGCGGCACGGCGACTTCTGGCCCTGGTACTACGCCGTGGCCGAGAACACGCACACGCCCGCGCCGACTGTCGCCGAGGACCTCGTC
>Ga0209090_10001768_pt1 | contig 13836 bp, 10 predicted proteins | sample ArcticOcean_MG_C_9_FD_187432 | JGI IMG/M metagenome (GOLD analysis project Ga0209090, IMG submission 187432) | Marine microbial communities from western Arctic Ocean - ArcticOcean_MG_CB2_152 (SPAdes) (version 2) | ecosystem: Environmental > Aquatic > Marine > Oceanic | place: Arctic Ocean... | reverse complement strand
TCGGCGCAGTGAGCGTTTGGAATATCACCGGCGACGCTCCACTTCACGCTACCTTCTTCTTCGTCGTCGTCTTTGCCCTTTCGCGTCCAGATTTTAATCGAACCGTTTTCGTGCCCGGTGGCGAAGGTTGCGTCATTCAAAACACTCACACACGTCGGCGCAGACGAGCACGCGGAGTTGGACGACCACGATGGTTTCATTTCTTCCTCTGAAGACGAGGACGACGAAGACGCGTTTATTTGCCACACGTTTACTTTTTTGTCGCGTCCGACCGTGATGAAGAGGCTATCGTTCAAGAACGCCAAATCGTACATCTCTCGCGCGTGCGCTTTAAATCGGTTCGTTAACAACCACCCTTCAGATAAATCCTTAGAATCGTCGGAAATCCGAGTGAATACGCAGGCGTGTCGATCTCGCGAGGCGACAATTAACGTCCCTCCATCGTTTGAGAATTCCAAAGCGACTGCTGTGAGCGTCGGTCCTAACAGCGATTCCACCATCCGCCAATCGTTGTGCGTTTCGTTGTGCTCCCAGAGTAAGATTTCAGCCGTCGACTCCTTCGTTCCTTTTGCACCAGACGCTAGCAACTTTCCACTCGGATGTGCGGCGACGGAGAAAACGTCGTCGCCGTGACCGTACAGTTTTGACGTTTCCGGCCACAACGTGTTCGTCGCCAAGTACTCTTCAACAATCGTGCCGCCGTGTTTTACATCTAAATTTGCTTTCGAAAGCTCTTCTTGGAGTAACTCTACGTTCGCGTCTACATTTTCGTTGTTGTTATTATTGGTGTTGTGCACGCCTTTATTTGATAAACCGAGCGCGGAAGCTTCGGCGGCGCCTTCACCGGAGACAATCAAAACGTCCACGTTGTCGACGTTCATATTTCCAATCTTCATGCGTTCCCAGAACACGCTAGGTGCTCGGAACGCACGGAGAGCTTTTTCGCTCGAGCCTGAAATAAATGATTGACTACTCTTACTACTATTTTGACTATTTTGACTATCGTTGCTGCTAGTCTTTCCAGACTGCCTATTCTTGGGCGGAGGCACGAATGCTAAACACGATATCGCGTGGCCGTGCGTTTGCGGTCTAGCAATTTCTCGCCATCCTTTCGGCGTTTGAATTCTATTTGTGTTGCGACAAGCGTCTTCGTTCCAATATCCAATCAACCTCGTCGTGTGATCTTCGGATCCCGTTAAGAAATATCTACCGTCGTTGTCCCAAACCAACGCTCGAATTTTATCCGTGTGCCCAGAATTTACCGGAAGCGATTCCCACGATTGTAACTCTTCGATAAACTCCCAAGCGTGCAACGCGCCAGATTGCGAGTGGGCAATAAAACAATTTCTACCGTAAAACGAAGCGCCTCGATATCCAAGACAGTTTTCACCAGCTTCACCGAGCGATGCTAACGAAAACCAAAGTGATGTTCCCATACTATCAGCCTCGTCATTCATCGACGGAGACCATAAGTTTACCGAGCGATCTGCCGATGCCGTTAGAAGCTGTTGATGCAAAGAAGATGGGACAGGATTGTCACTATTCTCTGACAATGGTCGCCATGCGCACGTGAACACCCAGTCTTCGTGTCCGCAAAGTAATGCTCCCAACTGGACGTCCACTCGCGCGCCTCCTAAAACTTCCGAAGGCGGTCGCGGCGGCGCCGCTAAAGTTTCAAACGGCAAACGCGTATTCGTTGATTCGCTTTCTCCTAAAGTATCGTTTCTGGTGATAATTTTCCAGACTCTCGCGTTTTTATCTTGGCTGCATGTGGCTAAATATAAAGTCATATTACCATCACTATCACTATCACTCGTCAAAGATTGAAACTTTGCGTCTCGAACCCAATCGTCGTGACCAACCAATTCCGTTATAAACTCGAAATCCGTCGCCGCCTTCGTATCTACGGCGTATACGCGCGTTGTACCATCCGCACATCCAACCGCGACAAACCTACTCGAAGACGATGATGGAGTAGTAATAGTAATAGAAGAAGAAGAAGAAATACGATCGGAAACGTCCACGCACATCGGTCGATGTTGCGAAGGGAACGCCTTCTCGCCGACTTGTTCCATCGTCCAGTTTGTGACATTTAGATTCCACAAACGCACGTAATCGTCCGCGGCAACCGTAGCTACGATGACGGAATCACTCGTCTCGCGTTTCGCGGCAATTTGCGTGATGGGACCGAACGAGTGTTCATTATTCGCTCTCGGTATCCATTTTCTTTTTCTGGCGTCTTCTTTTTCTGCAACAGCCTCCCACGCGATGACTGTCCCGCTCGCGTCGGCGGAGAGGACGATAACCGCGTTCGTATTATTCTCGTCATCACACCCAGTCGATGATACATTCTTCTTCTCGACAATCTTCACGCACGTTACCGGCGCTTCGTGGTGTCGTTCTTTTGCGTCGGAACCACCAGCACCGACGCCGTCCCCCAAAATCGTCGCGACTCCACCCGAAGAAATTTGCAATTCGAAAACGTTCTTATTCGACGCGTATACGATTACATTCTGAGAATAATCCGCATCCAAAGCGTGAGCGGAGTGATTACATCCTCCGGAGACGTACTCCGGGTGGATTTTGTTGACCACCACCATTTATTTCGTTCTTCTTCTTCTTCGTGGGGGGTTGTTGGCAGTTAAAAAACTTAAGAAAAAGAAGAAGAACTGAAGAAGAAGAACGGAAGAATGAAGAAGTCAAGAAGCAAAAAAAAATCGATTTTGCCTTTGGGAGGAGAAAGAGGAGGAGGCGGCGGAATTACGCCAAAAACAAACAAACGCCTCTCGGTTCGGTCGCGTTTCGGGAACACACACAATCCATTCATTCGATAGATTTTTCCAACCCTTGGGAAGTACTCGAACGTGAATTTTCATCGATATCGGAGAACTCTTGTTCGCATTTAGCCGAAGAAGTGAGAGAGAAAGAGCGGGATTGATTGATTGGGAGAGAAACGTTAACGAGAAAACAACGCCCAATTTTTGCCTTTGGAATTTAGTAATAATATATAATAATAAAAGATGGCGACGTTTTTGCTCTACGAGAGCGCGTCCGGTTACGCCTTGTTCGAGGCGAAAGACATGGATTGGGTCGGGGATACGCCGCAATCCGTGGCGGAAACCGTCAAGTACGTTTTCTTCTTCTTTGTCTTCTTCTTCTTCTCCGATTTTGTCTCTTGGGCCGCCAAATTTTTTCTTTCGTTGTGAGAGAGGGCAAATTCTATTTGTATCTCCTCTCTTCTTATTCGGATACATCATCACGTTTACTCACCGCGCGTATTTACTAAATTTCTACTACTTTCTACAGTAACATGGATCGTTTCGGTAAAGTGTGCTCGTTGCAATCGTTCAAGCCGTTTACATCGGCCAAAGACGCTTTGGAACAAATCAACGCCATCTCCGAGGGCGTTTGCACCGACTTGTTGCACAACTTTTTGGAGCAAAACTTGCCGAGAATCAAAGACGAGAAAAAGGCAAAGTTTACTTTGGGCGTTTTAGATTCAAAACTCGGGAACTCGATCGTAGACAGCATGAAAATTCCGTGCGTGTGCAACGACTCCATTAACGAGATGACCAGAGGCGTTAGAATACACTTTGGGAAGTTCATCAAAGGTTTGAAAGAAGGCGACTACGAAAAAGCACAGTTGGGTTTGGCGCACTCGTATTCGAGAGCGAAGGTGAAGTTTAACGTCAACCGTTCGGATAACATGATTATCCAAGCGATTGCGTTGATCGACACTTTGGACAAAGACATCAACACGTTCGTCATGCGCGTGAGAGAGTGGTACGGGTGGCACTTTCCGGAATTGGTGAAGATCATCGCGGACAACTACATGTACTGTCGATGCGCTTTGGCGATTAAGGATAAGGCGACGCTTTCCGACGGTCACGTGTCGGCTTTAGCAGAGATCACCGGAGACGAGGACAAAGCGAAGGAAGTCGTCGAGGCCGCGAAAGCGAGTATGGGACAAGATATCTCTCCGGTGGACATGATGAATATCGAGTCGTTCGCGAAGCGAGTCATCAAGTTGGCGGAATACAGAACGAACTTACACAACTATTTGAACGAAAAGATGCAAGCGGTACGTGTTTTTATTTCTTTTTTTTCTCTTGTTTGGTTATGTCGCGTTGTTGGGGGTGCGTGAAATATGGCGTTGATGATTTGATACACCTATCACAGACCTGATCTGAATTCTTTGATTTTGATGCTACAATTCATGCACCACTCTGAGTCATATTACACGCAGCAACAAAACGACAACGCGAACATTTTTTACCAAATTCTCGTTCTCTGTTCTTTTATACCTTTTCGAGTATCTTTAGCATCGTCATCACTATCACGATGACGTCGTGTTTTTCTTCTCTTTTATCCACACAGGTTGCACCAAACTTACAAGCGCTCATCGGAGACTTTGTCGGCGCGCGTTTGATTTCGCACGCCGGTTCGTTGACCAACCTGGCGAAATACCCGGCGTCGACTGTCCAAATTCTGGGCGCCGAGAAAGCGTTGTTCAGAGCGTTAAAAACGAAAGGTAACACGCCAAAGTACGGTTTGATCTTCCACTCGCCGTTTATTGGTAAGGCTTCATCGAGAAACAAAGGTCGAATCTCGAGATACCTGGCCAATAAGTGTTCAATCGCCTCGCGAATCGATTGCTTCGCGGACGTTCAAACCTCCTTGTTTGGCGAAAAGTTGAAGGAGCAAGTGGAGGAACGCTTAGAGTTTTACGACAAAGGCACCGCGCCGAGACGTAACGTCGCGGTGATGCAAGAAGTTGTCGAAGCCATGGGAGGTACTTCGGTCAATAAGAAGAGAAAGAGTTCCACGGACGACGACTCCAACGGCGGCGGCAAGAAACAAAAGAAGGAGAAGAAAGCGAAAGAAGGAAAGGAAGGTAAGGAGAAGAAAAAGAAGGAGAAGAAAGAAAAGAAAGAAAAGTAATACTTTATAAAGAGGATGAAGAGGATGTTGATGATGATGATGAGAGTTAACTTTTAGAGTTTACGCTTACACACCACAGACGTCGAGGAAACAACATTGTAATTTTTACCACACACTGTGACACACATACACATGATACACCGAAATATATAAAAAAGAAGAAGAAGAGAATCGAAACGTCATTCTTTTTAGCTCGCGTTTAAGTCGTATACGCACACCTAATATAAAATGGAACTTCCACACCTCGGGAGGAATTGCGCGCTCTCCTCCTGCAACCAACTCGATTTCCTACCTCATCGTTGCTCGTGTTGCCATTTGTATTTCTGCGAAGAACACAAAGACAAAGTCGAACACGACTGCACGGGAATTGAGGTGCCTTCAGCACAGAATAAACAATCAGAGCTGTGCCCGATATGTGAAAAGTCGGTCGTGTACGTATTAAATGAAGATATCAACGTGACAATGGAAAAACATATGAATTCCAATTCGTGCGTGAAGAAGAAAAAACTGACCTGCCCGATCGAAGGATGCAAAGAAAAGATATATTCAACGAATCAATATGAGTGCATGAAATGTCAAACTGTTTTGTGCTTGGCACACAGACACAACGAACACAGATGCGAAGAGATTCGACGGAGTCGGTATCAACCGTTAGGAAAGCAAAAAACTCGCAATAGCGGAATGTTCATGCGACACGCGTCGAAGAAAAGGGAAAAGAAGGGTGGTGGTGGAGTAACATTGACTTCTTCTCGCAGTAGCGCGCTTCCTTCTGCGACCTGCGAGGCGTGTCACAAGACTTTTCCACATAGGGCCGCGCTTTTAGCACATAGATGTTCTAGCAAAAAGAAGGGTAGTAGTAGTGGTAATAGTTGCGCGGTGAGTTAGTATTAAGTGAAACGGGAAGACTTATTATTTAGTTGTACATACAGGGATATAGCTTTTACTACAATAAATACATAAACATCGTGCATCCAATTCCTTCATACGTTCGTCGTTATCGATTTTCTAACATTTGTCTCGCGTTGCGTTCTAATTCCTCTACATCTGCGTCGTCTAAACTCATCGTTTCCACGACATCAATCATTTCATCCATCTCTGACTGCGTCATTGAATATGCTGCAGCAGTTGCAGAGGATAACTTCTCCTTTTCAAAAGAAATATCGTCTTGGATTGAAGGCGAACCGTTCGATCGACCTTCGCTAAATGACTCTGAATTAACTTTCTCTCTGTACACTTGCTCTGCTGCCTGGCGTTTGACTCTCTCTCCGTATTCTTCTTCTGCGTTTTTTACATATGCGTTCATCTTTTCGCGAGGTAAACTTTGTGATTTTCGTGCAATAGCACTCTTACTCCCAGCCGCCATATCCTCTTGTATTTGTGCCGCGGCGAACTGCGCGCCAAACTGGTCTCCTTCGCCCGATCGATAACTCGACCCTAACTCCGCGCCTTCAAACTCTCTCTTCGCTTGCGGATGATACTCCAATATCTCTTCGTATAATAGTCTCCTGACTTCCTCTTTCCCAATCTTTCTTTTTTCAAACTCGAAATCCTCCACCTTCACCGGCCTCGCCGTCGGTTCTCTGCTCGGATCGGCTAAACCTTCAAAGTACGGGTCTTGCAAAGCCTCTGTCGCGTTCGGTCGCTCGTCCGGATCGAAAGCTAACAACCTAGACAACAACTTTAACGCTTTCTCCGAAGCGTTCGGAAACTTGTCTTTCAAAATCGCTTTCGGTTTTACTCTCATCGTTCCTAAAAACCTCCTCGCTTTTTCGTTTCTCACTTTTGCAATCTGCTCCAAGGTAGGTGTCCCGAGAATATCGGTGATGATCTCCAACTGATTGACGACGTTCTTTCCAGGAAAGATAGGTTTCCCGTTCAAAATTTCCGCGAAAATACACCCAATAGACCAAATATCAATCGCCGGCGTGTACTTGGTGAAAAAACTGCCGCACAACTCGGGCGCTCGGTACCACCGCGTCGCCACGTAATCGGTCCAAAACACCGTCGTCGGCCCTTGATCGTGGAAACTCGGCCTGGCTAAACCGAAATCGCAAATCTTTAACTTGCAATCCGCGTTGGCTAAAATATTTTTAGGTTTCAAATCTCGATGGTACACGTTCGCCGTGTGAATATATTTCAAACCTCTCAAAAGTTGATACAGGAAAAACTGATGGTGATCTTGCGTCAAGTCGTCGTTCGCTTTGATCACTTGGTGCAAATCTGTATCCAAAAGTTCGAATACTACGTAGACGTCTTTAAACTCTCGAGGATTCGAGGGTAATAAAATGTGTAAGATCTCCACCACGTCTGGATGTTTCAGCGCTCTCAATAATTTAACCTCTCGTAAAATCCGCGTGGCATCGCTAACGTGCTCGAATATATCGGTTATTTTCTTCACCGCGACTTTCTTGTCCGTTTTCGTATCCGTGGCTGAGCAAACGACTCCGTAAGAGCCTTTTCCGATGACTTCGTGGACGGAGTATCTGTTTGCGTCCTCAAACTCGCTGAAGAATTCATTTTCTCTTCTTTGGCTGTTATGTTGGCCTTCTTCGTGAGAGGTCGGCTGATCGCTGCTCGAATGAGGGTGTTGATTGTCGCCCATTATCTTCTCTCACTTCTTTGTCTCTTTCTCTTCTTCTTCTAGCGTCCGTCTTCTTCCGCCCGCGTGTTTCTACGTTAACGCGGTTTCTCGATCTCTGCTTTGTGTTAAGTGTGTATACTTGATGCACTCGACGAAAAGGCTTCGTCGTTCGTTGTTACCCTTTTCCTCTGTCTAATTTGATTGATCCTTCTCGGGATGAAAAAGGAGTACAAAAAAAGGTAATATTCTCTCTCACTCTCTCTCTCTCCCTCTTTCTCTCTCCCTCTTTCTCTCTTTTCGTCGCGCGCTGATGATGATGACGCGATGGCGTGTGCGTCGTGTGCAGAGGGAAAGAGAAAGAGAAAGGCAGAGAGAGAGAGAGTGTGTGTGTGAGAGAAAGAGAGAGAGAGAGAGGAACGAATCGAATCGGTCGACTCTGTTTTACTCCTTAATTAGTACGGCTTAATTAGTACGGAGTTTTGGTTATGCTTGTTGGGATCGAAAAGAGGAAAAAAGAAAAAAGAAAAAAGAAAAAAGAAGGCAAAGAAGAAGAAGACAACGGAGACCACACAAAACAATTTACCCACAACAACACACGCAAAGAAACAACAACAACAAAGAAAAAAAAATGTTTTGCAGAGCGATAACGATGAAAACGACGACGACGACATCATCGGCACCATCGTCATCATCATCATCATCACCATCGTCGTCGTCATCATCATGTAGAATACTAGCCTACGCATCAGCCTCATCCTTCTCCTCGTCTTTTTCTTCGCGCAAAATGCGTTCTTCTTTTCCAAAACAAAAGACGACGACGACGACGTCAATTTTAGGGAAAGAAGAAGATAGTATTATTATTAACGCAGCAACAACGAGAAGATCATCATCAGATAAATTAGAAAAAGAAAAAGGAGAACGTACATTGAACGCATCATCGTTGACCGCTTTAGGTGCCATAACGGCGTTGTGTACCGTAGGAGGGTGCGCGATGTTTCTCAACCCATCTGAAGCGTTCGCGATGACCACGACGCAACTCGTCTTGGAGTTGGCGGAATCGAACGCGGATGCTTTAGATCCGGAAACAGCAAAGACAATCGCGGGCATTCTCGGTCCGTTATTCGCGGTGTCAGAAATTCTATTCATCGTGAGAATCGTGATGACCTGGTACCCGTCCGTGCCGATTACGAAGCTGCCGTGGGTGGTCGCTTACGTGCCGACGGAGCCTTTGTTGAAACCGACGAGGTCGGCGATACCGCCGGTCGGAGGCGTGGACGTTTCGCCAATCATTTGGGTCGGGATGATTTCGTTTTTGAACGAAATCTTGTTAGGGAAACAAGGTTTGTTGGTGTTGTTGTCGAACAAAACCATGGCTTGAGAAAGAACTGTCATCATGTGTGTAAGACTTACTCTCTATTATAACTCTATCTTTTACTCTTCCTCCTCCACGCGAGGCGGTTCTTCTTCTTCTTCTTCTTTTTCAACAACAACCGCTGTCGTCTTTTCAGCGACGATTCTAGCCTCTAAACTTATTCTATCTAAACGGAAATTTCTCGAACCTTTCCTTGCTAAGCGTTCTCCAACCTCTTTCGGTTGTAATCGAACGCGTATCGTTTGCAGTATTCCTCTCTTCTCGGCTTCTTTGAAGACCCACAGCCTCCGGTTGTTCATGCTGACGAATATCTTTTCTGTTTTATCCTTGTTCTTCATCTTGTTCTTCTTCTTCTTGCGAGCACTACTTTTTCGTCCGTCGCCGTCCTCGTCGTCGCTTTCTTCGTCGTCTTCCCTTTCATCACCAGCCGTAGGTTTATCAATCTCCACGACCGCAATCGCAGGAATATCTCTCGAACTAATATCTCTCTTTTCCAACTGTAACAAAGTCTCCATCAACGTTTTCGAGCACCCACTGAACGTGTCGGAGATTTTAGAAAACGTGAAATAGATTTCCGACGGTTTCAGTTCAACGAATACCAGACCGTCCTTTTTAGCAGCGCTGTTGTTGTTCTTACCTCCCATTTATCGAGAGAGTGTACCACCACCGGGACCACCACGTTCGTTGTGAAGACGTTTTTGGTTAAGAAGAGCAGCAGAAAAAGCCGAAAAAAGGAAGAGAAAAAAGAAAAAAAAAGATTGAGGGGAACTTCATTCACACGTTCGTTTTTCATCATCATCATCGTCATCACAAACAGACGACGACGACGAGAGGGAACACACAAGAAGCACGAAGTAGAAGATGACGAAGCCACCATTTTCTACCAGGAACGAGAACACCGCTCCCTCTTCATCCGCCATAGAACTCCAAAGAACGCAAAAGCAAGTCCTGTCCATGGCACCGCACGAAATCTGGTCGTTAGGCGGTCGCGCAAAAGTCACAATGTTGAACGCATCGGGAGCATTCGAGTCCGCTGAGCTGCTCTGTTCGTTTATACACCACGCGGAACAATCAGTCGTATCGCCTGTGAGGGCATCATCGACCGTGGAAGAGAACGATATGGTGTTGACTTGGAGGTTAAAAGCGATCGATTGCGTGAACTTTGCGACGTCGTTCATGGGAAAAGAGGAATATCTCAGAGCTTTGAAATGGTTCGAACAGGCGATGGACTTCGAGAGAAACTTTCAACAACTTTCCTCGGTGAACATCGAAGCGGAAGAACATAACGAAGCAGAAAACAGTTCAGAAGCGTATCGCTATGCCATGGATAATTTTGACGCGGACGAGGTGAAGTTACACGTGATGGAGTGTCTCTTCAAAACGCAGCAATATCTGCGGGCCATCGAGTGTTTCGAGGCGACCAACGGGTACGAAAAAGAACAACAGCGAGAAGGAGACGAGACGATGACAGGGACGCAAACGGCAAAGAAATACAAAACAGGCGAACAGCACGATTCAACGGCGACGGCGATAGTGCCTCTAAAATACCACTTGTTGAAAGCGAAAGCGCACCAAGCTTTGGGACACACGCAAAAAGCGATGCGAGCGTACGAGTTTGTCTTCAAAAACGACGCCTTGTATTTAGAGTGCGTGCCGCAATTAATATCGTTATCGCCAGTTGGGGGTCAACGCGCGCGAGAGATTTTCACCCGCCACTGCGAGAAGAATAGCTTAGGGGGTCTCGTTGAAGACATGCTCGTGGGAGGATCGGCGAATTACCGAAAAACGATACACTGTTGGATCGACGCCATGGAAGGATTGGAAAGAAATAGCGTTAGACAGGCGTCCCCACACGTGACCAAGTTGATGAAAGACCGACCGAAACAACCGGAGGTTTTAATTATGAAAGCTCGATGGGATGGTTTGAGAGGGAAGCCGGATAAGGCGATGGAGGCGTACGAGATGGTCGTGAAAATGGACAACAAACGCGTAACGAACATGGAAAAGTACGCCGCCGCGCTCCGAGATGCGAGAGAGGGTGAAAAATTGAGAATCTTGGCCCAGCGTTTGTTTGAAATCAACGAGAATTCGTGCGAATCTTGGATAGCTTCGGCGATGGCGTCAGATTTATCGAAGGAAAAAGAGAAGGCGTTATCGTTTGCACAAAAAGCGAGAGATTTAAATCCGAGAAACCAAGTCGCTTTGGTAACGTTGGGAGAATGCGCGATGAAAGTGAAGAAAACAGACGTCGCCATAGCGTGCTTTCGAGGCGCGAACGAAGTGAAACCGAGTTTGAAGTCCTATCACGGACTCGTCAAAGCGTACTCGGCGGCAGGGAGACGGAAAGAAGCCATCGAAAGCGCGCAAGCGGCGACGGAGTTGAACACGCACTCGGCGTTTGCCGCCTCATTATTAGGAGACGCACACAAGCGCGTTTCTGGAGACATTGGTTTGAAAAGAACGAAAGAAGCATTTGCAAAAGCGTTACAAATGGATCCAAGCTTATTGAGAGCGGCGTTTGGCTTGGCGGACGCGTGCATGCGAGACAACAACGACGTCGAGCGCGCCAAGTTTGTTATTAAAAACATTCTCGAGAAACATCCGCCGAAAGATGCGCAGAGTAAGGTGATGTTGCACGTGAAGTACGCTACGATTCTCGTGGAGATGAACGAAAGGGCCGAAGCTGTGCAACACTTCCAAAGTGCGTTAGGAATCGAGCCGAATAACGCTCGAGCGAAATCCGGATTGGAGTCGTGCGAAAAAGCGCTCAGGGCGGCGCAAGCAAACGCGAGAGGAGGTGGCGGCGACGGAAACGTGGTGGATGACGCGGAAATGGAAGAAGAGGACGGAGAGGATGAAGATTAGAGCCTTGATAGGAATATATAAGGTAGGAGTGAAAATAATAAGAATAGAATTAGCAAGCGGCAAACCGGTAGTGCGTCGGCAAAGAAACATTTTTTTTATAGCAGTATGATGTGATGCGAAAGACAAACTAAAAATATATTCTTTTTACAAACGTGTGTAAAACTTTCTTCTATGTGTGGTTGTGTGCAATTTAGATATCCAACTCCTCGTCCGCTTGATCTTCGAACTGATAGGTCAAGTAATCGTCCGGAACCTTATACATTCTCAATTGCGGTTTGTTTGGATCTTTGACTAAAATGTACGTCCCGTCGACTTGCTTTTCGACGACGTCCAAAATGAAGCCCAAAGCGCCCCAGATGTTGTCGTAGTTCAAGTTAATTTGCGCCGCAAAGTCTTTCGGTTTGAACGTTTGCGTGTTCAGGATAGAGTGCGCGTTCGGATCTTTCGGGTGCACACGAGACACGAAACCAAGTTTGAGCAAATCTGCCCCAGCCAAAATAGCGCAGCACGTCCACTTCGCCAATTTGTTTGAGTTGTTTTTCAACTCTGTAGCGATGACAGCACCTCTTTGCGTCTCGATTTTAGCTCTCCAATCGACGGTTTGCGAGACCTTGGAATCGTATTCGAGCAATGCGCGCGCACACAGTAGAGCATTTTGACCTCGCGACTCTGTTACGCCGTTAACTTCGGTTCGCACTATCGCGTCTCTCTTGTCGTTCAACTGCCACTTTCTGTATCTGTACGCGACGCCGCTCGGAGCATCTTCCACTGGCACCTTTCTTTCCCCACCTAAAACAACTTCCGGTTCTTCCGACGCGACTTGCGCGGAATACGCGGCGGACATTAACGTAGCTTCCTCTGCTAACTTCTGCGCGCCGTTGATGTTATCTTTATCGTCTGAAATTGCCTCTTGCGCGGTTTCAGAAACCGTGTGCGAATCCACCACTCCTCTTGGACGTTTATCAAACGTAATCGTATTTCCTCTTTTCGTGATAACAACGTCCCAACCAAAGACAGAACGCGTCGCGCACATAATGGCAGCTAAAGTCGTATCCGTCGTCATGAGCGTGACTTTGTTTGGATTCGCGCTCGCGTTTGCCTTGCCCAATTCGACCATGACCGGATCTTTCGACGCAGTCGCGCCGTTCAAGCTCGAAATTTGTGTCAAACGCTTCACGGTTCGTTCTGTTTTTGGCGTGATGCGGTCGATTGTTTTATCGAACGATTTCAAAGCGCCAAACTCTTTCAAAGTCTCCGGAGCGTCCGTCGGCGTGGCAATCTTCTCCGTAACTTTCGCAAACGCCGACAATTGAATTTGCTCGACCACGTTCCACGTCGGTTTGATTTCCACGGACGCATCGTACGAAACTTGATTGCGATCGTTCCTGTTGAATCCCCACGAGCTCCACTGTTGCTGCTTCTTGCTTTGTTTTCGCATTTGTCTGGCGCGTTCTCTTTCCGCGCCGATGCCTTGGTCGCCCAAAACTCCGGCTTGGTCTTGCGCCCCTCTCCCTCTGCCGAATCCTCTTCCACCGCCCGGTTGAAAGCGTCTCTGTTGACCGCCAAACTTCTTCTGCTGGAACCCTCCTTTCGAAGTATCCACCAACGAAAAGCTCCCTTCTTCTTCCTTGTTCTCGAAGAAGTTGAACGAAGACGTCGGCTCTTGCTCACCGCCTTGCTGCTGCGATCCACCGTATTGTCCACCGCCGCCGCCGCCGCCGCCGCCGCCTTGTTGTTGTTTCGATTGCACGACCCCACCGCCGCCAAAGTCTCTCTGGTGTTGCATTTCTCGTTCTCTCTGGTATCGTTGTTCGTTTCTGTTGTATTTCCCTCCCGAGGTGGTCCAGTCGGCTGCTCGCCCAAATTTGTCCGTCTTCAAAAACGGAGAGTAAATGATCGCCTCGATACCAGTTTCCCCGTCTTCTTTGCCGTAGCCTTTACTGCTCGGACCCCATCCGTCCTCGTCGTCTCTGCACTGCGGCGCCACGAATGCCATATTTTTATCTACTATTTCTTCTTCTTCTTCTTCTTCTTCTTCTTCTTCTTTTAATTTCGATCCGACGTTGAGGATGCAATT
>Ga0209090_10001760_pt1 | contig 13859 bp, 3 predicted proteins | sample ArcticOcean_MG_C_9_FD_187432 | JGI IMG/M metagenome (GOLD analysis project Ga0209090, IMG submission 187432) | Marine microbial communities from western Arctic Ocean - ArcticOcean_MG_CB2_152 (SPAdes) (version 2) | ecosystem: Environmental > Aquatic > Marine > Oceanic | place: Arctic Ocean... | reverse complement strand
CTTTATAATTACAAAATGCAGGTTCTTTTACACCGCCTCTCTGAACAACAGGCTTAAAATTATTTATTTCTTTAGGAATTTCATCTGGATTGTTTTGTTGTTGTTCTGGTGCTTGTTGTTGTTGTTCTGGTGCTTGTTGTTGTTGTTGTTCTGGTGCTTGTTGTTGTTGTTGTTGTTCTGGTGCTTGTTGTGTTAATTCTATTTCCCCCTTTTTAGAATTATCTATAGATAAATCTTCTTTTGGTGGTTGTGGTGATTCTACGTTAGCCATTAGTTTTTCGTCAAATAAACTTTTCAAAATTTCAATCCTTAAATCACAAATATTTTCTAATTTATGAAACTTCATATTTAAATGTGCCGAATCTTCATTCATGCGATATGTGTCGGGGTTTATGTTATGAAAACCAAAAATATCAAGTTTTTCTCCCGAACCTTCCGAATATGTGGGATTTAATGTTTTTGATATGGCAGCATATATTCTTAGTATTTTAATAAAATATTTTGCTAAACCAGCACATAAGCGGTTTTTTCTCGTCTGTTGGTTTTTTTTAAGATTTGTAGCATGTTTTACATATGTAGTATCGTTAACTTTTGTAAAATCGACATCAACTCCTTTTTGTTGATGTTGTGCCAGATATTCTATTTGAACGGTATTTAAATTTTTATCTAAAACATCCTTTGTTAAAATTTCGATTTGACTACAATAAGTATCGTCAAATAAATTTGTAAGTTCTTCGAAATTTAATGATGAAGCATAATTACCAGCAATATCTCCTATTTTTTCTAATAGATCTGTTTTTCCTGTGTCAGATAATAATTTACCTGAAGATTGACTATTTCCCATATATAAATACAGTATAATTTTTTTATATGCAAAACGTCGATAATTTAATTAATTAATTAATTAATTTAAACTAAAATTGATATATTTTATTATAGATTAGAGTATAGCACATATGGAACGGGTAAAGTATAAAACTAAGAAGCAAAAAAATGCAGGAATTAAGGCTGATTTATGGAACCAATTTGATACAGAGATAAATAATACACCAAATACACCGATTGAATGTGTATATAGAAGTGTAGGTCAACGTGAAGAATGCGATGTATGTAAATCATCATTATGGTTTAATGAAGAACGGTTTTTAACATGTACTAATTCAAAATGTGCTATAATATATAAAGATGTCATAGACTTTAGTGCTGAATGGAGATATTATGGAGCGGATGATAATCAAAATTCAGATCCTACTAGATGTGGTATGCCCATAAATCCACTATTAAAAGAGTCCTCTTATGGATGTAAAATTATCGGTACTCAGTCTAATTATGAAATGAGAAAAATTAGAAGATATACCGAATGGCAATCGATGCCATATAAAGAAAAGTCACAATATGACGAGTTCCAACGCATAACAATGATGGCAACAAATGCAGGTATTAATAAATATATTATCGATGAAGCAATTAATTATCATAAAAAGATTTCTGAACATAAAACATTTAGAGGAATTAATAGAGACGGTATAATAGCCGCTTCAATATATGTAGCATTTCGAATTAATAATAATCCAAGAACGGCAAAAGAAATCGCAGACATCTTTCATTTAGATCCATCGGGAGCAACCAAAGGATGTAAAAATGCAGTAAGTATTTTAAATATAATTGAAGAAGATTTACTCGAAAGTGAAAAAACCGTATTTGGAAATACTAGCCCACAATCGTTTATTGTTAGATATTCAAGTAAACTAGGTATAAATAAAGAATTAACAAAACTGGCAGAATTTATTGCATTTAAAATCCAGAAAGACAATTTAATTCCAGAAAATACACCTCATTCAATTGCTGCTGGAATAGTTTATTATATTTGTTGTTTATGTGAATTAAATATAACCAAAAAAGAAATTCATGTGATCAGTCAAATAAGTGAAGTAACGATAAATAAGTGTTTTAAAAAACTAGAGGGATATACAGATATTCTTGTACCTTCTACTATTAGAACAAAATATGGTATTAAATAATAATTTAGCAATTTATATAATTATTTTTGTATTATCATTACAAAAATAAATGCAATTATGTTATATTATTTAATTTAATCTATTAATATAACATATTATGTCTCCCAAAATTGTTTTTGTAATACCGTATCGCAATCGAGAATCACATAAAGAATTTTTTTTAAGATATATGAATTATATTCTAGAAGACTATAATAAGGATGATTATGATATAATATTTTCTCATCAAAAAGATTCTCGCCCCTTTAATCGTGGAGCTGTAAAGAATATTGGTTTTAAATTTATAAAAAATAAATATCCAGATGACTATTCAAATATAAATATTGTCTTTCATGATATAGATGTTATGCCAAGTCGTAAAAACTTATTACACTATGAAACAACAAAAGGAGTTATTAAGCATTTTTATGGATTTAATTATGCTTTGGGTGGAATTATATCTATTAAAGGATCGGATTTTGAAAAAATAAATGGCTATCCGAATTATTGGAGCTGGTCATTAGAAGATAATTGTTTGCAAAAACGGGCATTAAATGCTGGAATCGTAATTGATAGGAGTAATTTTTATAAAATAGGTGATCACAATATATTGCATATACACGATGGTTTTTATAAAGATTTTTCTGACACAAACGTTAGATTATATACCCAAGATACAGGTAATGAAGGATTAAATACTATATATCAGTTATATACCAATGAAATAATAGTTGATAGTGAAAATAATAAATTAAAATACATGTATTGTGATATAAATAAATTTGAGACTTTATATAGTCATACTACTCAGAACGCAATTGAACAGCACGATCTAAGGAGTGGTAATAATTTAAGTAAGAAAAAATCAAAAAAAATGACCGGCGTGTTTAATACATTAATGTATAACAAATAATAAATAAAATTATTTAATTTATTTATTACTTAATTAAGTTAGTTGATTGGGAATATAATATTTTATTCTGTTTTCACCTCCCATATAACCATGGAAATAGCAATGGTAACTAATTATACCAATATTTCCTGTAATTTCAAACGTTAGATTGCCCGTATAATGTTGTACATCTACCGGTAGAGTTACATTTCCATTAATACTAGAGTTAGTAGGTTGTCCATGTATAGTTCCCGAAATAATTTTGAAATTACTGGATCTTGTAACAAAACCTAATGGGTGCGATGTGGGTATTCCAGTTATAGTATATGTTCCATTCGTTAATCCAACGTAATCGTTATTGCTATATGGAATTTCATTAAATCTATATACACTTGCAACATCTAGATTAATTGTATTTGTTAATGGGGTTTGTTCTAATAATTGAATATTTTCAGTTGTAATATTAGGATCAATAGCTGTTCCTGTACCACTTTCTACTTGATCTTGCGAAGCAAATGCTCCAGTTGAAGTAGATGATGTATATCCCGTTCCATAGAGATTTGTATTAATATATGAATTTGCTTTTTCATCTTCTATTAATGTCCCAGTTTCATTATACATAATAGGTAAAGTATTTGTTTTGGTATTATCAGGAACAGCTTCTAATGCGATTCGGTATGTTCGTTTAGTTAGTTGTTCAACACTAGTAACCTCATGTTGATTTTCATTTGGATTAATTACAAGTTCAAAAACGAATTTATCTCCATCTACGATCATAACAGGTTGGGGTAAATATGTTGCTCGTAATGAATAATCATTACTTACTACACCATTAACGGTTAATGGTGTTCCTGTTTTAAATCGTTCTCTATGTATAGCACTATCCGCCATTTGACCCAATAAATGTCTTGTAATATTGGTATTTCCTTTATTTAAATCTGACAACGGTATTGTTGGGGTTCCGGATGTATTAAAAACAGGTAAAATATGTTCATCATATAAATTATATCCAGATTTACCCAATTCTTGAACAACTTCTGCTTCATTCTTGAATAAATCTACACCATGAACAGTACCGGTTAATTTAAATGCGAGATATTTAACAAAGTCATATCTAATTAGGTTTTGTCCAGATAAATCATTAATAGTGTTATTATCAAGTCCTCTAACAAAGTCAAGATTTGCATTAAGTGGGTTAATGATTTTCTCATAATTAACATTTGTTGAAGTAGATAAATTACCGTTAGTACTTACAAAATATTTAGTATCTGTTGCAAAGAAATTATCAACACTATTTGCGTCAGTTTGAAATTGGAATATATTTCTGAGAGTAGTGGTTTTAATATAGATTGATGCGTCGACATCTTGACCCGATACGTCTTTAAAATCTTCTTGGTATAAATCGATATATATCGATAATGAACTAACATCCAAAGCTCTAATTGAGAAAACACCAGGTTGTAATGGTGGTTCGGGTTCGGGTTCGGGTTCGGGTTGATTTAATGTATACAAAGTTATCGCTTCATCAATACTTTCTATGGGACCACCATTCTTAAAAAATGGTATTAATTCCGAATATGCATCAATAACTTCATAAGTTTTTATATAACTATATGCTGTTATTTTTTCATATCTTCCTAATATTTTTCTTCTTACGGTTTGTAAGTTTTTAAAATTCGTATTTGTTACTATAGTTTGTAGTGCGATTTCACCATTATTTGTAGTAATTTGTGCCTCTTTTGCGTATTTTGCACCATCTGTTAAACCAACTAGTTCTGATTTAAGCGTTGAGGCTTGTGAAGTTAAGTTATCTAAAGTGCTTTTGCTTTCTGAATATAATGCTAATAGTGTGGATTCACGAGTTAATCCAGCGGGTATTTGTTGATCAATTATAGAATACATACTTTTAATGTACTTTGAAATACTATATGTACTACTAACTGCTCCAAGCGATAATGATCCAGCTACAAATAACATAGCAGTTGTAGCATATCCTCCGCCAATATCATTAAATGCCCAATTATTATTAAAGTTCGCATAATTAGACTGTGAATTCGGATTTTTCAATTCATTTGCAATTTTAAAATTGCTTTGTGTATATGTTTGTACTTGCGATAAGATATTTATCAACACATTTAACTTGGCATGTGCTTTTCCAAGACTTGTATTATAATTATCAATAGAGAGATAATCTGTATAAATATCATCTAACTGAGAACTACCATCTGCTTTTGTAAACGTATTGGGAATACCGAACGCCTTCTTAATAATTGCTAAATTATTAACTAATGCTGAGTCTATGTCTATATTTACATCATTACCTATATCAATTAGAACCATCTCAGTTAATATTGTAGTTAATGCGTTGATATTTTGATTTTTAACAATAGATGATGCTTGAACATAAGGATTAATACTCGAAAATTTCTGAATACTTTTAAATGCTTTCTGTCTAGTATAATTTAATACTGTATTATTTGCTTCAAAAGAAGTATTGGTTGCGATATCTGTTCCACCTAAAGATTCTACTATAAAATAATCAGTATGAGGTATATTATCGGGAAGTATATACGTACCTTGAATTGTATCGGTATAATGTGTTATTGTATTTGGTATGACTTGGCCAGATAAATTCTTAATAATTATAGATGCATTAGAAATATAACCATCAAAAACAACACCTGAAATGGCTTCAGGTTCAGGCTCAGGTTCAGATTCAGGTTCAGGTTCAGATTCAGGTTCAGGTTCAGGTTCAGGTTCAGGCTGTGGTTCAGGTTCAGGTTCAGGTTCAGGTTCAGGTTCAGGTTCAGGCTGTGGTTCAGGCTCGGGTTGTTTTACACCAGCGATGTTTATATTAATAGTAGGATTAATATGAGTTGTAAAACTCAACGCCTGAATTGTAGTTGACGAATCGAATAAAGGATATTTCTTTGTATATGCTATAATCTTTTCAATATTGATTAATATTGTTAAATTATCTGTTCCACTGTTTAGTTGTTCAGTTACTAATAAGATAACACGTTTTATATATTCTATCATTAGCGTAGCATAATATTTAGATGCACCTAAGATTTGTCCAACTATAATATCAATATTAACTGTATCAAGATATGATCCTGATAAGTCACCGTTATTTAAAAGTGTGTTTGTATTAATATCACTTGTAAGTGTATTTGAAAATGCATTAATACATTGATCATAAGTAGCATATCCTGTTATACTGGTTGTAATATTAATAATTACGGTTAGTATTGCATGATGATATGCAATTTCAATTGTATTGTATTTATAATTTGCTAGATAATCTGTATAAAGACTTGTTGTGCCGTTATATCCATGATTAGAGGTAAGACCAATATTTCGCTTTAAATTTACATCCAAATTAGCAATAATATCTATAATTTCACTATCAGTTGATGTGGTTGTAATATTTAATTCTGCCGCTTTTGTAAGTATAGTTGTTAATATATTTATATTTGTATTTACGCTATATGGATTATCCAGATTTTGTATAAGTGTTTTAAAAGTTTTTGTATTTGTTAGACCGGATGCTATATCAAAACCACCTGTTGCAATTGCCTTCATAAACATATTACTTTCATTAAACACTCCTGTCGGTAAATCAAAATAACCAAAGTTATTTGAAGTAGTTTCGGATATCTTATTTGAATATGTTAAATCAGTTAATGCATAATATTTTATTGTTGAATTTGAAATATATCCATCAAAAATAAATGATGTTATTGCTTCGGGCTCAGGTTCAGGTTGAGGCTCGGGTTGATTTACAATACCAATTATAGTAGCCATAATACTTTGCATCTGAATATTATCAATATCTGCAGTACTAGTATAACTAGTTACTGGATTATTAGCAACGAATGTTTTGATTTTTTCAAGAGTGTCTGCTTGTGTTTCACTATCAATTAATCCCACGATTTTTACAAGATAAGCTCTTGCTTTTTCCATAAACGTAACATCAGTAAATGTAATTCCTTCCATAATTCCATTAAATGTTGAAGTAATATTTGCAGATGAAAGTGGTAATGTTGGCCAATTATCGGTGTTTTTATCATGTGGCCATAAATAATATCTTATTTTGGAAAGGAATTCGTCATATGTCACTAATCCTGATGATAATACAATTGATAATAAGGATGTTAATAAAGTGATTGTTTTTCCAACAGGCATATCTGGGATAAATTTACTTAAATAATCACTTGTAAAACTTTCTTTGGGAATTCCAAATGCGATTGATGCCTTATCTAAATCACTATTATATATACTCATAAAATTACTAAAATCAGGACTGAAATCTGAATTAACATCCACCCATGAACGCATAACTAATTCAGTAGTTAATGTCGTAAGTATATTGATATTGTAGTTATCGTTATCAAAATGAAGATTATGCATTTCATTATTTACTGTATCAATCATAAATATCGTTTTATATTTCTTTGTACCCATGCTGTTTCCAGAACCGAGGTTTATACCACCTTCACTTTCTACCAAATATGGAACATTATGCAAAATGGTGCTTACATCATTAACACTATTACTTGGTAACCGATAGTTACCATATTGGTCTGTAGTTGTTTGATCTACTAAACTTGTTCCTCCATTAATACCTACTATAACAAATTTGTAAAATTTGATTGTTGCGTTTGCGATGTAACCATCAAATAATAAACCTTCTAATGACTCGGGTTCTTTGAATTCAGGTTCCGGTTCAGGTTCAGGTTCAGGTTCAGGTTCAGGTTCAGGTTCAGGTTCAGGTTCAGGTTCAGGTTCAGGCTCAGGTTCAGGTTCAGGTTCAGGTTCAGGTTCAGGTTCAGATTCAGGTTCAGATTCAGGTTCAGGTTCCGGCTCTGGTTCCGGTTCCGGCTGTAATAATTGTAAAATGGTAATATTATTTAATTCAGTAGTAGCATTTACAAAAGAAATATTACTATTTGCTGGGTCAGTAAACGATGCAATTCTTTGTAAGTCTACCAAGCTTTCTAACGGGCTTTGGTCTGTTCTTGTGGTGTCATAACTACCCGATGTTCTAACAGTATTAATAACTGAATTGACTTCTAATACATAAGTATATACACTATTATCTTCAGGTGGTGTATTACTATCACCAGTTGCTGTCTGATTAATAACTTTTTGAATTTTGTCGGTGTTACTAGTTCCCTGTGTATAATTAAACGTATTCTGTCTGTCTGTTAAAACATTACTATCAGTTGGATTCATGAAAGTAGATAGATTATCAATAGCATTATCGAATGTACTACCAACCTTTTGCATTACAATATTTACAATCGATACTACATTCATATTTGCCGCACCAACATCTAAATCTTCAGAATCCTTTATCAAATAATTTTTATTTAAGTCTGTGTTTTGATCTAGACCCAACGTTGTCTTAATATTACTTTCAATTATAGAACTTGAAGTTGTTATTCCGGCAAGTATATCAGCTTCGGTTAATTGTAAATTAGTCGCCTTTATATTATTAATTTCTTTTTCCAATTCATTTGAAAAAAGAGTAGTTAATATGTTCATGTTATTATTCATTTGATATGCCGCATCTAAATCAATCTCACCCCCTACGGCAGTTGGAATTCTAACAATTTTCTTATATGATTTTGGTCCCATAGGAATACCAGTTGCAATATCTGTACCACCCGTTGTTTTCATTAAATATGTTTTGTTGGGGAGTAATTCATCGGGGAATATAAAATTACCAACAGAATCAGTTGTTGTTATAATATTTGTTGTAGTATTAAATTGACCGGATGTCAGTAATATATCATAGAAACTTAATGTTGCATTAGAAATATAACCATCAAAAATAATACCTTTAAATGGTTCTGGTTCAGGTTCTGGGGCAGGTTCAGGTTCTGGGGCAGGTTCAGGTTCAGGTTCGGGTTCAGCTTCAGGTTCGGGTTCATAATGTATGTTAAGTAATATATTTAAATCTTCAACAAATATGTTTTTATTACCATCAGAAAGAAGTGCCTGAAAACCAGGAGGTGCTGTTGGTCTTAATCTTGTTATATCAGCGTCTGGTTCAGGTTCAGGTGCTGGTTCAGGAGCTGTAAATGAATAAGTTTTATCCGAGGCTGACCAAGATTGTCCTATGAAATGAAGATGGCTTCTGTTAAAAGCAGTAGCATAATATTTACTTTCACTTATTTCTTGAACCTTGAAATCAGAATTATTCAAGAACTCAAACTTAATATTCTCAAATTGTGGATTTACTGCACCACCTGTTGCATAGGCATTACCATAGAATACTAATGATTGAATATCACTAATAAAATGATCTTTATCAAATACGAATTCAACAAAACCACCTGCGTTGGTAAATTGTCCTGATGTCATCAAACTACCATCAAAAAGCAAATTATCAGTAGTAACATAGGTTCCAGGTTCATAACCATGAGGGGCGGTATTAAACTCAGTATTAAATGTCATCGTAACTCCATCTCCAAGAGATAAAAAAGTATCTTGAATATCTCCTGTATTTAAAGTTACAGGTTCAACATAAGTTGGACCTTGATTCGCATAAATAAGCTTTGTTAATATACCACCACCTAATTCTACCCATTCGGCATGAGTATAACTAGGAACACCTCTAATAATATCAATACCATTTATCCATAGCTGTATTTGACCGATTGCTATACCACCATATGTATCTATAACTCTTATTTTTCGAAATGGAATATTAGCTTCTGGTTCAGGTTCAGGTGCTGGTTCAGGTGCTGGTTCTGGTTCTGGTGCTGGTTCAGGTTCTGGTTCTGGTGCTGGTTCGGGTTCCGGTTCCGGTTCAGGTTCAGGTTCTGGTTCTGGTTCTGGTTCTGGTTCTGGTTCTGGTTCTGGTGCTGGTTCTGGTGCTGGTTCAGGTTCAGGTTCAGGTTCAGGTTCAGGTTCAGGTTCTGGTGCTGGTTCAGGTTCTGGTGCTGGTTCAGGTTCAGGTTCAGGTTCTGGTTCAGGTTCTGGTTCAGGTTCTGGTTCAGCTTCTGGCTCAGGTTCTCCCATCGGTTCCGGTTCAGGCTCTGGTTGATCTCCAAGTGCAATTAAGGCGGCTGTTTTATAATCTTGGATATGAGAAATTTGTATTACTTTAACTTGAGTAGCATTATCTTCTATTGCTCTATCGGTTGACGGCGTTGATCTTGTGCTGCCCTGTGGTATTAATGCTGTTTTTAATTTTAATATTCGTATATTATTTTCTATGAAGCTATGTAACGAAACGTTGTATAATGATGTTTTATTAAAATTAAGTAATTCAATATCTAGATAAGTGTAAAGACCTTGATTAGTAGTAAAATATAATATAATTGAATCAATATCTTCAATATCTAATTCATCACGTAAAGTTATTAATACATCAGTTGCATTCGTAATATCTGCATCTGTAGAAAAGACATTACTAATTATGTTTTCATAACCAGTCGTAATACTTTCAACAATATTTTCATTTATTTTCCATGCTTGTATTTCCTGTATTGGTACTGGAATAGAGGTTGAATTTGTAAGTTTGATATGCTTTATTAATACGTTATCTGGTTCAGGTTCAGGTTCAGGTGCTGGTTCCGGCTCGGGTTCCGGCTCGGGTTCAGGTTCAGGTTCGGGTTCAGGTTCAGGTGCTGGTTCAGGCTCGGGTTCAGGTTCAGGTTCAGGTTCAGGTTCAGGTTCGGGTTCCGGTTCAGGTTCCGGCTCAGGCTGTAATAAAATAGAATAATAACTTCTAATGGTACCATCTGTTGTAGTATCTGTATTTGAAAATGTATTTGCTGTAATAGTGACCATAGAACCATTTTCTGTAATGGCAACATTTCTTCCTGAAAATTCACCACCATTTTCACCATCCAAATTTTCGGCGGTATGAACCCAATCCATAACAGGTTGACTTGCCCCATCATATAATAGTGCATTATCCCTAGTAAAATCTTGATAAATATTTACAGACCCGCTATCTACACCTGTTGTGCCATCATTTGCGGCTGAACCAACAATAATGAATTTACCATTTTTAGATAACGCCATATGTTCTACAGAATATACTGATAAATCAAATGAATTTTCTAATTCAATTTCTGTAAATGCACTCCATGTTTGTAGATTACCTGTAGTATTTACAAAATCATCAATTTTCATTTTTGTGATGTTTACTGTACCATTTTCGGTTTCACCTCCTAATCTACTTGTTCCTGCCATTACAATATCAAAATCATATAAACTATTATTTTCTGTAATACCGCCAGTAATTGATACACAAATACCCATTTGATCTCTGTTTTGGGTTCCTTTCATCGTAAATCCTTGTGTTTCAAAACTAGTAGTAGTCGTAAATGTATTGCCATATGGATAACCTAATTGTATCCAATTCATATTTGTTGTATGATTTTGATCAGATGTTATTTCAGTTTGATTTGTAGTAGTGTTATATATTAATGCGAAAACTGCAGTAAAACCACTTGCACTAATATTTACACTATTGAGCGTCGCATCGTCAAAAGAATCACTTGCTAATACACTAGGAGCACCTATTGCTATAATACGTTTATCAGTTGGACTGATAGAGACAGAATACCCAAATTGGTCATATGCACGTGGTCCTGCTCTGGTTCCACCAATTGTTAAGTCACTTTCAATATAAGTATCTTGTAATTGTGTATCAGTTAGACCAGTTATTACTTTATTAGGATTATATTTTGTTCCAATATCTACCCAATTGTTGGTACCTTCATCGTAATCAAAAACCATAACTCTACCACTATAATTTAGCGCTATTGCATCATCTAGTTCTGATGTCCCGATATAATTTCTATCACCAATAACAATACGTTTACCATCTGAAGATAAGGAAGTACTTAAACCGAATTTTTGGGAAACTGACGCATGACTTGCTTGAGCTCCAATTAAATCTTGTCCAATCTTGGAATATGTATTATCATTTTGCAATTTATATATTTGTACCATTCCTGCAATACCTACACCACCTAACCCATAATCTCCGGGGGCAGCCCACTTGGGAGCTGATACTGCAATAATAGTTGCATCTTCATTTACAGAAACAACACCACCGAAATCCATGCTTGTTACACCAGTATAGCTATCGCCGCCAGAATAATCAGATGTAGTACTATAGCCTTCTTTACCTGGTAAAGTACTATTATTAGTATTTTCAATTAATCTAGATAATATTTCGGTCCATCCGCTGTTTGAATTTCGTTCGTACACATGAACTCGTCCTTTCGATCCATTTTCATTTGGTGCACCTGCAACTAAATATTGACCTGAATGTGTCATCGCTATACTTGATCCAAACTGAGAATTATTAGCGCCAGTTATATCTATTGGAAATTTACTCCAACCGAATAATGCTTCAGGTTCGGGTTCGGGTTCAGATTCAGGTTCGGGTTCAGGGGCGGGCTGGAGATCAGATACGGAAACACCAAGATATTCATCAGCATTTAAATAATTTACATTATAACCTAAATCTTCTAATATACCAACCGTAATTCTACTCAGCGGCATATCACCGTCTGATGTACTATTTTCATCCTCTATTTTTGCAGTCATTAATTCTTCGTCTAAGCCATAATATTCAACAGGCGTTGTTATACTCGATGGTATGATTGCATCTGTATATAAATCTTTTACTTGAAAATATCTCTTTACACTAGTTGTATGCTCGCCTTCGTCTAAATGTACTGTAGCAGAACCAGGGCCAAAATCATCTTCTATTGGAATACCTAAATATTTATAAGACGTTCCATGTAATGAATTTTGTAGTTTTGTATATTCAAATATACCCTTTTCTCCTATATATAATAGACTTGTTGTATCTCCATGACTATCATCATCTGTTAGCTGGTAATAATATGCTCTTAGAGAATTAGTTACCCAATGAGGACCAATACCTAATATATGTCCTAATTCATGTAATATAACCCAGTATAATATGCTATCTCCCGATTTTGTATAGCTATACGCTAATGAATGTATTTCGGCCTGTTGAATTTCAACATTACCACTTACAGGATATACTTTTGCATCTAATGGATCCTGAATAGTAGATGTTATTACAGCACCAGCTAATGCACTAGAAACAGGTATTACTTTTAACATTATGGACGTTGTTATTGAGGATGTCATATTTGAATTTAATGATGTAATTATAGACCCCCATTTATCAACCGCCGATTGGAATATTGATATAAAATTATTATCCATTTTAATATGTTGGGAATCTTCATATAAAGTTGTATTAAAAACATGATTTGTAATATTAAATGATGTCTCACCATTATTTACAACACTAATATCATCAACTATATCAATAAGGGTAGTATATATATTCGTACCATCATTATAAACTGCTTTATATACCCCACTTCCAGTTACACTTGGTATCCAATCAATATAAGTATCATTAGAATAATAATGAGATGCTCCAGTAATTGTTGTTAAAACATTATCATTCGCATCTTTGATTACAACTTCACCATCTGATGTAGCCAAAAACATTCTATATGTTATATTTTTTGTTAGAATAACATGACCTATAGCTGGATCTTCGGGTGCTTCTTGTATTTTATGAAATGGTTTTTGTGATTGGTCTGTGTGTCTAAATGTTGGGTAATTATAACCCGCAAATGCGGTTGTTGCTGTTCCACCATGTTTATCTATTAGTAATGGAACAAAGTCGCCTTTATATCTAGTATTTACAGTTATCCGTTGACCTTCTGACGACATATATATATAATAGATACAATTTTTAATATATATAAATCAATAAATATTAAAAATACTTAAAATCTTAATTCTTAAAAATCTTAAAAAATCTTAAAAATCTTCGTGAATATCAAACGCATCATCTGTGTTTTTATCCGCTAAAGCATATTCACTTACCCTTTTTTCAAAGAAATTTGTTTTAGACTCAACTGATATCAGCTCCATAAAAT
>Ga0209090_10001757_pt1 | contig 13870 bp, 10 predicted proteins | sample ArcticOcean_MG_C_9_FD_187432 | JGI IMG/M metagenome (GOLD analysis project Ga0209090, IMG submission 187432) | Marine microbial communities from western Arctic Ocean - ArcticOcean_MG_CB2_152 (SPAdes) (version 2) | ecosystem: Environmental > Aquatic > Marine > Oceanic | place: Arctic Ocean... | reverse complement strand
CGACGATAAGGATTTGGACCATCGACGAAGGCTTTACGACGACGGCGACAATATGGCGCATGTGGTGAAACCATTGGCGAGTTCTGGTCGAATGTCGAGAGAAGAGATTGACAGAGCGGAAGGCGCCGAGGCAAAAATTAAAGCCGCCAACGCCGATTGGCTCAGAGAGTGGTTCAAAGAGGAAGTCGCACGCGACGTGGAGAAAAAAGGCGTTCGGGTGAAACTCACCATACACGACGTGTTTGTCATGCAACGCGAAGGAGAAGTACTTTTTAACGTCTATGGCATCGACGACCCGGACCCGCCTTCAGATTTAGGCGACCCGGAGTTGCCGAAAGCGTGCTACAATCGACATTTTTTCCGGCCTCGAGAACACGTGCGAGAGGCGATCGAGGAGGTGTTTGAGAAATCTTCTTCAAACGGCGGCGGGGACATGCGAAAGTGGCGCTCGTGCGCGGCGATTCATTTAAGGACTGGGTTTGCTGATCACCAAGCGCAATGGGTGGCAAAGTATCGTATGCTCTCTGAAAACAAACGCAAGGAGTTGGAGGCAAAGTATCCGTGTTCGACCGCCGAAGGGAGCGAGAGAACCGCCGAGCGATTCGTGGACGCTTTGGACGAAACCTTTCGCAAGTGCGAACCGGATTACTCAAACGAACGAATATGCACGCTGTGGCACCAGAAAAATGAAATCACGAAACACGTGAATTTGGATATTGAAAACGAGAGCAACCTATTGAACGGGCGGCTGAAAACGTTCGATGTCGTTCAGGATTGTTGCGGCAGTTCCTTTCGCGAGCCGGACGTTGCGGACGCGATGGAACGTTGCGGGTTTGTTCCGGAAGGGATGTATCCAGAGTTGGAACTGAAGAAGAAAAATGATGATTTTTCGTCAACCAGTCCAGTGAGAGCAGCGCTTACCTGCGCGTTGCGCGCGTCCAAATTTCACTTGGAGTCTCTCGTCGAGGAGGACAACGACAATTCAGACGACGATTCAGACGACGACGAAGGGTTTGGCGTCTTCCTTTTAGGGGATTCGCCAACCTTCATCAAAGCCGTTCCAAAATTACCAAACATCGGTAAATATTTCGCGCATCAACGAGATCCAGACACCGTTGGCGTCACCATGGGAGATAGCGATTGTTCTGGAACCTCCTGCGTCGTTCGAAAAAAGGGCGAGAAACATTTGAGTTGGATGCGTTCCGTCGTCGACGCCTACGTCGCGAGTTTATGCGAGGTGACCGTACAGCTTCCCGGGAGTAGTTTTGCCAACGGCGCTATTCACCAACTTCGCGCGCCTGGAAGAAACCGAACGTCGTCGGCTTTTCTGTGGAGTGGCGAAGTCGTCTTGGGACAGCACTTAGCGACCCGAGACGAAACGACGAACGAGATTGCGAGAGAGACAAAAATCGGGTACGACGGGAAACTCGAAAATTACGTGGCGCTCGGCGCCGCGCATTGTAAAACAATAGATTGAGATTTAGAGAACGAATGAAAGTAGAGGTCAAATAGAGACACAACATAGCGTAAAAGTTAGATATATAATCATACAGATAGCAATAACAACAACATAAACAAAACCGTCTTCTTAATCGATTGATTCCAAATCGCGATACGCAAACTCCCCCGCATTCTCTTCGTCCAACTCCTCGTCCTCGATTCTTCGATCCGGCAGACGCCCGATGGTAAAATCGTGTTCCATCCTTTTCGGCGGACGTTTCGTGCTTTTCACCATGTACATCTTCGCGTCGTCCTTTTCTTTACCTTTTCGACGAACGGCAACTAAAGGCATATCCATGGCTCGTTCCGCGAGAGATGGAGTAATCGCCAGCGGATTCGCTTCGTCTTCGTCTTCGTCTAAAACGAACGTTTTCAACGCCTTTTCCAATTTCAATCGGTCTCCTTCATCTCCGCTTCCTCCTCCGTCGTTGTCTAAAAAATACCTCGCGTTCTCCGGGTACGTCAAATACTTCTCCCCTTTCATCGTTTTCCCTCTCCTGTCTAACTCCTCGATGCGTTTCTGGACGTCTTTACCTCCGATTAAATCCGCGACTTGATCTCCGCAATCGATTTCTGCGTAAATTTTCGCCAAAGCGTGTTCGATGTCCTCCAACTCCCTTATGTGTTTATTCCGTTCCGAAACTTCAGTTTTATACCCGTGGTGTTTCGACGAAGACGTGGACGCGTACTCCTCGGTAAATGCGCGTACATCTCGTTGCTTTTTGTGCGTCGTTTACGTCGTTTACGTCGTTTACGTCGGTCAAAGTGATCAGAGTTTTTGGAATTTCTTTTTGTGGCATTTTGCAAAAAAAAAGCGTTTTCAACCGGTATTTATTAGTACAAATTATACAAATTCTACGCGTAAAAAGAGTAATCTTCAATCTCTCTCTCTCTCTCTAATTTCCTCTCCACTTCTGCTACTGTTTCTACGATTCGTCTCGCTTTCAGTTCAACTTCCTCCCACTCTTCGAGCGGGTCGCTCAAACGCGTGATGGCGCCGCCGGCGCCGATTTTCATTTCGCCGTCTTTATACGTGACCGAACGAATGACCACGTTCGCGTCGAACGCTTTGTTGCGACAGGACCAAAAGCCGACGCTCCCGGAGTACATCTCGCGGGGTTGTTCGTTTTCGAGTTCGTGTATGATTTGCGTGGTTCTGTATTTCGGCGCGCCAGTCATGGAGCCGGGAGGAAAGGCGAACTGAAACGCGCGCATGGGCGAAATCCTTTTGTTGTTGTCGTCGTCGTCGTTGTCGTCTGCATGATTTTCACCAGAGGACGTCGACGGTAACGTCCCGACCACCGTGGAGACGAGTTGGTGTACCGTTCGATAACTCTCAATCTTTAACAAACCCGGTACTTTCACCGTGCCCACCTCACACGCCAAGGACAAATCGTTTCGCAAGAGATCCACAATCATTAGATTTTCCGCGTTGTCCTTCACGGACGTTTGTAAATCGCGCGCAGCTTTGACGTCTTCCGCACACCCGAGCGGTTCCACGCGCGCGATGGTTCCTTTAATAGGTTTCGCTTCCAAATTGCCATTTTGATCGCACCGTAAAAATCGTTCCGGCGAGGCGCAGCACACGTACATGTCCGAAAAATGCGCCTTCTCTTCGCCCGTGCCGTTTGAAAAGTCAAAAAAAGCCGCATACGGCGCTGAATTGCGTTCGCGCAAAGCGTAATACAACTCTCGATACATGTGACGGGTTTGTTTGTACGCATCCATATTTCTGCGCGTTAACGCATTCGTCAGACAAACTTCGTACGTGTGTCCGTCTAAAATGCGTTCTTGCGACGTTTTAATTTTCTCCATGTACTCCTCTTTATCGTCGCGCCATTTGAATCCAATAGACTCTGCTAACTGCGTGCAGTTTTGAGTCACCACCGTCTTTTTCGGCATCTCTTCGGCGACGTGTTTCACTTTATTCAAAAGGCTCAGATTAATATCTAGAGTTGTGGTCGCGAGCCATTCCAACGCCTCGAAGAGATCCTCCGTTTCTGGTCCATCTTCGGTGAGCGTCATCGCGTACACCATCTTCTTCTCGTGGTCGACGACAACCGCTTGGTCTACGAAATATAACACCGATTTCACCATAGTATTACTATTACTCGAGTCGTTTGCAAAGAAAATGGGCGAATCGCACTCCTCACGCGTTTCGTACGACAGCGAACCAACGAAGCCGCACGCGAAAAGCAACGCCTCTGGCAGCCCTTTCACACTTTCCCCATCCTTCACCGCGTTCACCTCGTCCACGATGCACGTGGCAAAATTCTCTTCGGAGACGTTAAATCTCTTCAACTCTTCGTCCATGTATTCTAGAATGCTGCCGTTTCCTCCATGATAATAACTTTTCACGATTTCGTCTTGGTTATTCATGACGACCAGTTTGCCGTTCATTCGCGCTTCTACGCGTCGCCACAGAGGACCACCTTGGCACCCCATGACACTAAATCGCCCTCGCGGCGTGTCGTTGTCGCCGTTGCTGTTGTTAGCACCACTACCGCCGTCTGCGGTAGCAGAATCTAGCCAAAATGCATTTTTCTTATCGCTAAATAACGTCCTGAACACATCTTCAGAGCGCGTGGGCGAATCAAGAAGCGAAACTTCACGGGCGTGTAATCTGTACGCGCTTTTCTTCTGTTTCTTGTTACTACTTTTGTTGCTACTCTTCTTATCCTGTGTCTGCCTCGATGCGTTTACGAGCTTCATCAAAACAGTCTTCCGTTCCTCGCTTATTGTTGTTGTTGTTGTTTCGTTCCCTTCTTCTTCCTCTTCCATCTCGCCTCTCTTCTCTTTCCAATAGGCATCCGCGATGTCCATGAAATTCTTCACGATTGTTTTCCCGTGCGGCTCGGTACAAATAGACTCCGGGTGAAACTGAACGCCGTATTGCGGATACACCTTATGCCTCAACGCCATCACCGTCCCTCCTTCCTCTCCTCCTCCTCCTCCTCCGTTTTCTTTCTCGCTCTCGACGACATCCGCCCACGCCAACGCCACGAGCTCTTCTTCTCCTCTCACTTCCTTCTCCGCCTCCTTCCTTTTCCCAGGGAACAACGCCTCGAGCGAGTGATACCTCGTCGCTTTGAACACCCTCGGAACGCCCTTAAACAACAAACCTCCTCGACGACTTTCTTCTTCTTCTTTAACTGTCACCTCGGACACTTCCCCGTGCTTCGGATGTCTCGCGCGGACGACATCCCACCCGTATCGAAACGCGATCGCTTGGAATCCAAAACAGACGCCAAATATGGGCACTCGTCGAACGAGTTCGTCTTTTGCATTTAACAACGCATCCACAACTCCCGAATCGCAAATGCCGCTCGACGGCGTCCCCGGACCCGGGGAGATGACGATTCGGTCGATTAATTGCTCCTTCACGAGAAACCGAATATCGTTGACAGAAATGGCGTCGTTCCTTACCGTCAGAGGGAGAGAACCATTATCTTGACACTCGGCGATGACGTGCGCGAGAATGTTCGAGTACGAGTCGTAATTGTCGATGAGTAACGTCCGAGAGTGGTGCTGTTCATCATCATCGAGACGAGACGAGGTGGCGGCTTTGTTGTTGTTGGGGAAGTCATCCGTTATGGTGTCGACGCTTTTAAAGCCGCTCATACTGTTTCACGAAGACAGATCCCCCACGATCTGATTAGTACTGCCACTGCCCTATCTCAAAATGTGTTTCGTGATGATGATGCATCGTAAACGCGCAATAAAGAGCCCGCGAGCGTACTCATATTAATGCGGTTTGTTGCTTTATCCAATGTAAAGTTTTTTCCTCATTAGATAAAACTCTCTCTAACTCTCTCTCTCAGTCGCGATATTGAAGCAATTCTCTCCTCCTTTTGCTCCTCCTTATCATCTCGACGTAAACGACGGCGAAGACCACCATCCACAGAGAACGCGCACAGAAAAGTCATCGCTTTTATCAGTCATCATAACAGACACAAAATGGGTGTTTCCCCAACACCGACGAATCAAAACGTTGGGGAAAAACTCGTCTGGATTGCAATCTATTCGCTCTGCTCTTCCTCCATGCTCGTGGTGAACAAACTCGCAGTCGCGGCGATCCCTTTACCGACGGTCGTCTCCGGCGCGCAGCTCGTGTCGTCCGCGATCGTGCCTCTTTTGATGCAACTGTGCGGGTATTCGGTGATTGGAAAAATGACCTACGCGAGGTCTCTCCCGTACGTGGTGTATACTTCCATGTTCGCGGCTGGCTTGTTTGCGAACATGAAAGCATTGTTACTGACAAACGTCGGTGCGGTGATTGCGGCGAGGTGCTGTTTGCCTCTGATTGTTTCAGTGATTGAGTATTTCTTCATGGGGAGAAGTTGGCCGAATAAACGATCGATGGTTTCGTTGGTGAGTGTTCGTTGTTGGTGTTGGTGTTGGTGTTCTTACTCTCTCTCCTTCTCTGTCTTTTGCTCTTTCGGTCGTTGACACTCACCTCTTCTCTTTTTCTTCTCAAACAACGTTATTACGCATTAGGGTGGCGTCGTCTTCTTCGCCTACTTGTACGTTTCCCAAGACTCGGGCTTCGCCGTCGAAGGTTCCGAAGGGTTCGTCTGGCTCTTCATCTGGTGGATGCTTTTGGCGTTACAGATGACGTATGGAAAATGGATGACCAGCGCGATTGAGATGACCCAATGGGAGCGAGTGTTTTATACGAACGCGTTTGCGGTGCCTCCGAATATGTTGATTTGGTATTTTAGCGACGATTCGAGTCCGGCGAAAGCGCACGTGATGGACCGTTTGGACTCGTACCAGAAGAACATGTTGTTGTTGTCGTGCGTCATTGGGGTGTGTATTTCGTACAGTGGGTGGCGGTGTAGAACGGTAGTCACGGCGACGACCTTTACGTTAGTTGGGGTGGTGAATAAGATGGCCACGATTGCGTTTACGATGATTGTGTGGCCGAAAGAGACGACGTTTGCGAAAGTCGTCGTGTTGATTTTTTGCGTGTTGTTCGGTTTGTTGTATCAGGAGGCGCCGATGAAAACGAGAAAGGAAGGGATGATAGAGGGAGGGAAAAGCGCGACGGAGAGTAACATCGTGAGCATCAGGTCACCTAGACACGTGCACGCAAAGTGATAGATTATATGTACTACTTAATTATATGCTACTACTTTTTGCTTTTTTATCGCCGTTTTCTTCGGAAACAACGGCTTTCCTCTCTCTGTCTCTGTCTCTGTGTGTGTGTATGTGCGTGTCTTTTATTAAAGCAAAGTAATCTTCTTCTTTCAACAACAAAACTTTATTATATTGTACTAAATGTCTTTTTTTTATTCCTCGGGCTGCGGATTTTGGCTCTCGTCCATATCGCTCGTCCAAAGCGTCAAGTTATCTCTCAACAATTGCATAATGAGCGTGGAATCCTTATAACTCTCCTCTCCTAGCGTGTCCAATTCAGAAATGGCTTGATCAAACGCTTTTTTAGCCATTTGACACGCGCGTTCCGGCGCGTTTAAGATTTCGTAATAAAACACGGAAAAGTTCAACGCTAAACCGAGTCGAATCGGGTGCGTGCTCGCCAACTCGGCTTCCGCCGTCGCCTCCGCGGCTTTATATGCCAACAACGTTTGTTCCGCGGCTTCTTTTCGCTCCGACCCACCTTTAAACTCCGCCAAATATCGCCAATAATCACCCTTCATTTTCTTATAAAACACCTTCGACTCTCCATCCGCGCACCCATCCTCCAAATGCTCTTTAATCAAATCCAATATCCTGCCGCAAATCGTCGTCAACTCTTCCTCCACGTTTGCTTTATAATCTCTTATTAACTTACACGTTTCCGAATTCGCGCCCGATTTACTCTCTTCTTTCGTTTCAATTGATGACATGATTCTCCACGACGCTCTTCGCGCGCCGATGACGTTTTTATACGCCACCGACAACAAGTTTCGCTCCTCCACGGAGAGTTGCTCGTTCGCTCTCGTTTTCGAGGCGACCTCGGACATGTACTCCATCATTTCATCGTATCTGTTGTAAAATATTTCCGAGTTATTGTTTGCGCGTTTGCAAAGAAAGAGGGAGAGAGAAAATTTGTCAGCCTTTCGTGCTTTAAGCAAACGAGGAGAGAGAGAGAGAGAAGTTTGAGAGGAATAAAAATGTATCATCCCTCGCGAAACGCGCGAATATATGGGCAAAGAAGGTTTTGTGTTGGTTCACACGTGGCCTTTTCACACGTGGCCTTTTCAGCAGAAAAAAAACATTTTCTCGAACGTTCTCTTTCCTCTCGCTTTTCGGTCGCTTTGAAACAGACATCTCTCTCATCACCCATCAACACCTCTCTGTGTTCAATCGGTTGTTTCAATATTCCCTCTTCTTACGCGCAAAAGCGAGAACACAAAAGCCGGCGCTTCCGAAAAAAAACGCGCGCGAACGCGGTTTCGATACATGGAAAACTAGTTCTCTCGCGCGAAATTGCACTCGCACGCTACGCGTCCCGTTCGCGTTTCCCTCTCACTCTACTACGCCGCATCATGAAAAGTCGTTACGAGGAGTTGACTTCCGTGAAAAAAAATGAAAATGAATCAAAATCGTCTCTCGAAATCCACCCTAAAAAACCAACACGCGACACGTAAAGGCGCATAAAAGACGCACCTCTCCGCTTGCTCGGCCAGTTTCGCCTTGAACACGAGATCGTCGCGTTCCATTTTGACTATATGGTGGTGTTTATATATATATTTCGTTAAAGCGCGCGATGTGTTTTAGTATTTGAGTTTGAGCTGAATAAGGAAAAAAGTTGTACAACTGAAGCATATACGAGTGCAAGAGCAAAAAAAAGACAAAAAAGAGGCAAAAAACACTACTGGAGTAACTCCGGTGTTTCCGGTGGAGTTTTTAAAGCAAATTTTTGAGGAAAAAAAATTCAAAATCGCTCGCGTCATTTCTTTTGGTTTTTAACACAAAACCAGACTATAATACACACGTTTAAAAAGATGACGACAGAGAAGAAAGAAGGGGAGATTGTGCCCACGAAAACGAGCGGGACGATCTTATTTTGCGGATGCACGGATTTCAAACACGTCGGACGGACGAAACAAATCGACGAATCGGTGTATGCGAACGTGAACGTCCCTTCGAAAATTTCCACGTTTGTAAACGATGAAAATGCTGATTTGGAGTTTACATTCATCGCGTCCGGTTCCGCGGCGGCACACAACGTGGCCATCGATACGAAAGGGAGATTGTGGGCGTGGGGGAGGAACGAGAACGGGCAGTTAGGGACCGGGGATAAAAACAACAGGAACGCGCCGAGTGTGGTGAAAGGGATTCACTTTGGCGAGAATGCAGACGGCGAGGGCGACGAAGCGGTGAAAATCGTTTGGGCGGCGTGCGGGAAGAACCACACGATTGCGGTGGATTCAGAAGGTGGGTTTTACGCGTGCGGGTCGAATAAGTCTGGCCAACTCGGGGTTCCCATCACGTGGTCTAGGCAGAAGAAGAACGTGGACGACGAACGCGTGGAGTTTGTGAAGAGCGCGAGCGCGACGCAGGCGAAGTTCGTGAAAGCCACGTGCGGGGTGGATTTTACCGTGTTGACCGACGCGGATGGGAAGATGTGGTCGTTTGGATGCCCACAATACGGACAGCTAGGCCACGGGGACGATCACGAGTACAACATGAAGGAAGGCACGGTGAAGTTGGCGTACGAGCCGCAACCGACGCCGAAGATGATTAGGAGCGGAGATTTGAACGCGGAGAAGGATTATAAAGTCGTCAAAGTGTGCTGCGGACACAATCACGTGGCGTGCTTTTGCGAGGACGGGAAACTTTACACGTGGGGGAACGGTGGTTACGGCAGGTTAGGCCATCGCGTGCAAAAAGATGAGTTTTCACCGAAAATGGTAGAAGTTCAAGGGGGCGATAGAAACTTGATCCCGAAAGACGCCATTTTGGCGTGCGGGAGTACCGCGACGCACTTTTCCGCGTGCATGGGCCAGTTGTACGCGTTCGGAAAGTTGAAAGTGAGCGGCGATAACACGATGTACCCAATGCCGCAGATGGATTTACAAGGTTGGGTGTTGAGAGATTTCGCGAGTGGCGCGGTGACCTTCGCGACGTGCCAAGACGAGATGACCGTGACGTGGGGCGCCGGCGGGTACGGCGAATTAGGCTACGGGCCAGAAGGAAAAAAATCGAGCGCGTGCCCGGATGTGGTGCCGTCTTTGCAAGGGAAGAGAACGATTATGGTCGCGTGTGGGTTAGGACAGACGCTGTTTTTGGTGAAGAGCGAAGACGTGAAGGAAGGCGTGCCGGTGTTCGAGCCGTTGCCGGAAACGAAAGGCGGAGAGAAGAAGAAACAAGGCGCGCATTTGATCAAACCAGGGGGTGCGAAGAAAGCGAAGAAGTAATCGCCCCCGCGCGTGTTGATGTGTCGTCTCACGTGTGTGCGTGTGTGTGTGTGTGTGTGCGTCATCATTATATAAAATGGACGAATTATTATTTTAATTAAAAATTTTATGAAGTCAGTTGAAATAAACACCCGTGGTCTACGCACGGACTATTTACCAATAATATAAAACGTCATCAGTATAGTAAGTAACCACACACACACGCACGCACGCGCAAACGCGTTCATTCGTTCGATGCATTTAACTCAAACCCATGATTTGTTCGGTTTCCGTGTCGACGCTAATCTCGTAATACGCCGGTCTGGTCGGTAACCCCGGGATGGTAGGGAACGCGCCGACGAGCGGTACTAAAAAGCCAGCCCCGGCGGATAATCGCAAGTCACCAATCGGTAACGTGAATCCAGCCGGCGCGCCTTTCATGTTCGCGTCGTGCGAGAACGAATATTGCGTCTTGGCCATGCACACCGGCAAGTGGCCGAAACCTTGTTCCGTGAACAAAGCAATCTTCTCTTTCGCTTGCTCGGAAAACTCCACCGCGCCGGCTCTGTAGTATTCCTTCGCGATGTGTTCCACTTTCTCTTCGATGCTCATGTCTTCCGTGCTGTAACCGAGCTTAAACTCGCTCGCGCTCGCGTTTTCCTCGCACACTCTCGTGACAGCTTTGCCCAACTCAGTGGCGCCCAACCCGCCTTCGGCGTGGTGTGTGCAAATTTCAACTGCAGACGCGCCCGCCGCTAACGCAGCTTGTCTAATCGCTTCGTGTTCCGCCGGCGTATCCGTCGGGAACGCGTTAATCGCAATAACCACTGGAATACCAAACGATCTCGTGTTTTCGATGTGTCTGGTCAAGTTTGAGCACCCGTCTTTGACCATGTTCACGTTTTCTTCCAAGTACGCGAAATCGAGCGGCTTGCCCGCTTGTACCGCCGGCCCGCCGCCGTGGCATTTCAACGCACGAACCGTGGCAACAATCACCGCACAGTTTGGTTTAAGCCCTGAGGATCGGCACTTTAAGTTGACAAACTTTTCCAAACCAATATCGGCGCCAAAACCGGCTTCGGTGACCACGAATCCGTCTTTACCGACCATCGACAACGCAATCTTATCGGCGATAACGGAGGAGTTCCCAGTCGCGATGTTCGCGAACGGACCAGCGTGAATCAACACCGGCGTTCCTTCCAAAGTTTGCATTATCGTCGGTTTAATCGCTTCCAACATCAACGCCGTGACCGCACCAGTGACGCCCAAATCGTCGCAGTTCACCGCCTCTCCCGATTTGCTCGTTCCGACAATCATCTTCCCGAACCTCTCGTCCATATCTTCCAAGCTCGTGCACATGGCCAACACCGCCATAACTTCCGAGGCGACCGTGATATCAAACCCGGTTTGTCTCGTTTGGCCTTTCTCCGTCGGCGACTCACCAATCGTTATTTGTCTTAAAAATCGATCGTTCATATCGACGACTCTTCTCCACGTGACTTTATCGGCGTCCAAATCCAATCGAACAAATTTCGATCGTTCCTTTTCCGACCATTCGTCTGGGTTGGTCTTCTCAATACCTAAACGTTTCAATCGTCTGGTCATGTTTCTGGCAATCTTTCTCTCGCCTTTCTTGTTTGGCGGAAACAACCTCTTAAACAAAGCCTCGTCGCTTTGCGTGTTTTCGTGAAACATCCTCGTATCCACCGCGGCGGCAATCAAGTTCGTCGCGATACCTATCGCGTGAATGTCTCCGGTCAAGTGCATGTTCATTTCTTCCATGGGGACGACCTGAGAATACCCGCCTCCAGCGGCACCGCCTTTGATACCAAAAGTCGGACCCATCGACGGCTGTCGAATGCACGCCACGGCGAATTTCTCCAAATGCGCGCCCAACGCTTGCACCAATCCAATCGTCGTCGTCGACTTCCCTTCCCCCAACGGCGTCGGCGTAATCCCAGCAACGACCACGTAGTGTCCTTTATTCTCTTCCGTCATTTTCTTTGAGATCTTATCGGAAATTTTCGCCTTGTAATGCCCGTACGGCTCGTATTCCTCCATGGAAATTTTACACTGCTCCAACACGTGCGCGATGCGAAGAGGCGTCGCGGCTTGCGCCACCTCGATATCCGACGGCACTGGTTTCACGATGTTCTCCAGCTTCTTCCCGGGTAAACTCATATTTGCCGTTGCTCGAGTAGTAACAGAACTAAAACTTCTTCTTCCCGCCGCGAGTAAAAAAACTCTCCGCGTCGACGACGATGAAAACGACTTTGGATACGATGAGATTTTCGCGATTTTAAACACCGCTTGTTGCGCGCTCATTCGACGGAGAGAGAACAAAAAAGCGCTCCTTTGCTTTCTTTTTCTGTTGTTGTGCTCGCGCGCGTTTGCGTTTGCGTGTGTTTTGTGCGTGTATGTGTATATATAAACCGCAAGAACCGCGCAGAAAGAAGTGAGGATTAGTATGGATACATTGGAAAAAAGTCTCTTTTCGCCCCCTCATCAGGACCTCTCGAAAGGACAAAGGAGTCTTTTGTGGCTTATGGACCATACCAGTAAGTAATTAAAAATACTCGTCGAAATGAATTTTAATACTCGAAATGGAACGACACGTCTCTCCCTTATTAACGTGCGTAAAAAAACTTTCCTCTTTTTCGAAAATATCTCTTCGTCTTCTTCGCGCGAGCGTTTATTATTCTTATATTGCAACATCTTATTAATATATTGCAAACTTAATATCGCTCCATTATTGTCCGTTCGTTCTCCTTCTTAAAGGATGACGACGGAACCCCCACCCCCGGCGCCGCAAAGGCTCGAGAGGAAGCTCACTAGAAGCGACAACTTCGGGAATAAATATCTCAAAGCCGTATCGTTACCCGTCGCGTGGTACGATTTCGACACGTTGAATCCGAACACCGTCCATCACGAAAAGCCTCTCAAACTCGCGTTGATTCTCATTCACGTCGTCGGCCTCGCGGCTTTTGTCGGTCAGTGCGCGTATCATTACCTGGACACGATGAAGGAAACGACAGTTGCGGCGAAGGATGTGGACGGCGTGTCGGGTTGGCGGTGTCGAACGCTCGTGCCGGATCCTATTTATAGTTTAAACGTGTCGTATAACGAGTGCGTGAACGAACACTACGTGAAGCCGACGGTGGAGAACTTGGTGAGATACGGCTTATTCGGACCGTTGGTATTTTCGGGCTTCGACGGTGGTCAGCCCGAAGATTCATACGATGGTCCCTGGAATATGAGTACTGGGTTGAGATGGTCAATCAACACGATGACTCTGTATCACAAACCGTTCCCGAGTCTTTCCGACGTCGTCTATACGTACCCGTCTACGTGTATCGTTCCGTTTTACGCGGGGTACGAAAAAACTGAAAAGTTCAATCCTGAAGATGGGTACACATCACCGCTGGAAATGCCTCTCTCTGAGGCATACAAACGAGGCTACGATTTTTTTAACGGCTACGGGTTCATCGGTTTGGGAAACAAAGAACCGGAATTCGATGAAACGTGCAACGTCAATCAACCCTGGAACTGCGGAAAGTACGTCACGTTTCATCCGTCGAGCGAGACTGATTATGTCGCTCAGTGCAACGGTACCATTTCTGAGGAGGAGCAAGCGGACCTTTTCGCCAATGGCACCTACGCGTTTCCGCATGTTTTCGCGCAAGAGTTGAAGTGGAGCGCACCGGCTAACGCTCAACCGTATGTCGAAGAAGGCAAAGGAGATTACTTTGTCGTGTACAAACCAAAAACGGTGGGCATCACGCCGCTCTATCCGAAGACAACGACTCTTGAATTAGTCACGAACACGGCAAGTCCGAGAACCGCCGCGACGTTTTTTGGCAAAGAGCGATGCAACTTTTACGAAAAACAAATCGCCGTCAAGGCCTTTGAATACATTTTTTCGTGGCCAAACTGTCATCCGTGTTCAATCTTCAAGCAAAATTCGCCCTTCTTCTGCGAACGCGACGTCCAAAAAACGTGGCTGAACATATTCGCCCTGAGCATTT
>Ga0209090_10001754_pt1 | contig 13877 bp, 18 predicted proteins | sample ArcticOcean_MG_C_9_FD_187432 | JGI IMG/M metagenome (GOLD analysis project Ga0209090, IMG submission 187432) | Marine microbial communities from western Arctic Ocean - ArcticOcean_MG_CB2_152 (SPAdes) (version 2) | ecosystem: Environmental > Aquatic > Marine > Oceanic | place: Arctic Ocean... | reverse complement strand
GAGCACACAACTTGCCTGTTCTTACTGCAACATTGTTGTTACCTAATATAGCACCTATATCACCTGGGTGTGCTTTAGATACAAAACTAATTACATTTGTAGTGTCACTGTTTACAGCGGTTACACCTGGCATATTATATATGCCTAATTCTTTTAGATAGTTATGTATACTTACCAATCTTATCTGTATTGCCTCGTAACCTACAAATTTAATCCATTCAGCTGCAACACCTGTTCCTATGATACCTGCAATGTTACATGTACCTGGTTCGTGTTTGTGTGGACCGGATACCCAATTAATATTACCGTTCATGTCGTAATGATCAACGGCACCGCCGCCCCATCTAACAGGTCGCATATTATCTGTATCGTGCTTACAATATAATATGCCAGTGCCAGTAGGTCCAAACATTTTGTGACTACTGAATACTGCAAAGTCAACACTTGGACATTCTTTCATATCTAGTTCATGTGAACTAATAGTTTGGCATGCGTCTATGCAAACTGTCATACCATATTGCTTTGCCATCGTTGCAAGTGTCTTCCATGGTGTTGTGGCTCCGGAGACATTACTTGTTGCAACTATACTTAACAATGAACCTGGGTGCTTTGCTAATGCTTTATCAGCAGCTTGTAAATCTATATCACCGTCATTGTCAGTTGGTAATATAACTAGTCTACCGTTCTCTACTGTTCGTCCGTGTCCAATCCATGGTAGTATGTTAGCAGTGTGTTCGGTGTCTGTGATAAAGACATGTTCAACTGATCGCGACCAACTAGCAACCATGTTAAGTCCATCTGTTGCTCCAGCAGTAAATATAATTTGATTTACCTCTGCACCAATTAGTGTTGCTACTTGTTGTCTTGCTGTTTCTACTTTATCAGATGCTGTTCTACTAATAGGGTAGTCGCCTCTGTGTACATTACAACGTTCGTAGTCGTAATACTCGTTCATTGCTTTAGTCACGCTGTAGTGCGTTTGTGTGCTTGCAGCACTATCGAAATAAGCGAGTTTAGGGTTATTTGCTAGTGTGGGAAATACTGCTTTGATGTTGTCGAATGTGTTATCCATTTAAGAAGGCTTCTGTTAAAAGTTGTTTTGCGTTATTGCTATCTATACCTCTAGTATTTAACAAATAAAGTTGTTCTTCGTCAATAGAACTGACTGTGCAACCATGTGTACATGCAATCTCTTTTGTGCATATATCTAACTTTGGTTCTGTAATAACTGTTGTGGTATCTACTAGTTGTAAATTTCTATTCTTTAGATGGGCGTCTGCACCTTCTGCTTCTTTCCTTACAGTAAGATTACCTGAGAATGTAAACTTACTTTTATCATCTGTTACTGACCTCACATCAACATTACTGCTACAGTTAGTACCTATGTGATCAATGTCCGTTACTACATGTACACTGTTATCATCTTTAATATCGTAACGGCCTTGGATATCTGTAACTGTGTCTTGTAGTGCTTCTACAAAATATAAATCCTGCAAGTAGTTTTGCTTGTTAGACTTAGTTGTAATATATAAGTTACTACCAGGGTGTTGCACTATATCACTTTCTATAATCTGTACAGTGTTATGCGTACCACTAACATTAATATTTCTTTTAATGTTTAGTGTAGAGCCTTCTCTGAGTACATATACAATTTTATGTATCTTAACATCAGCATCGTTGTGAAAGTCTTCTTCTAATAAGATATTACTAAATGGTGTTACTTCTATATACACTGGTATGAGATTTTTGCCTCCACCCGGATTAGCTGTGTAACATACTTTTGTAGGTTTAGCTTTTGTACTTTTATTACTTAGCTCTAAACCTAAAGGTCTATCTTCACCCATAGTAACATCGCCAACCATATTCCTTTGCTTAAAAAGATGACCATAGTCCTGCCATCTTGGGCGCCATGTTTTTACTTTGCTTAGATAGTAGTCATTTCTAATACCATCTGAATCAATTTGCACATCACCTACTGTTTGATATTCTTGTGCTAACCCAGTATCAGCGTCCATAGCATTAGCCAAACGCTTAATGTCCATGTGCTTGTATAGATAATTTGTTTGGAAGTTATGCAAAGTCTTTGAACCCATCTGCTAGTACTTTAGTAACAACACTTATGTCGGTTGTCTGTGTAGTTGTGCCGTTTGCTACAACTGTTACAGTACTTGGTTCAAAACTCTTTAGTAGTTTCTCATAGTGACTAACAATGATTATTGTTTTATCTTTGTTGTTAAAATCTGATAGTTGTTCTATTAGACTATTAATAGCATCCACATCTAAACCACTGTCCGGCTCGTCTAGTATTGCTACACTTGGATCTAACATCTTCATTTGTATAAGCTCGTTTTTCTTTTTCTCACCACCACTTGCTTGTACATTTAATTCTTTCTTATCCCAACCTTCTGGTAGGTTAAGCTCTTTAGCAAGTCCTCTAAAGCCATTCAACTTGTCCATGATAGAACTAGTAGTGCCCATGTTCATTGCTTCTTTTATAAGTCTAAAGTTACTCATGCCTTCGATAGGCGTAGGGTTCTGGAAACTTAAAAATATTCCTAGTTGGGCTCTTTCCCAAGTAGCAAGTTCGTCTAACTGCGTATCGTTATATTTCATTCCACCAGTGATGTCATACTTTGGGTTAGACATAATTGCGTGTGCAAGTGTACTCTTTCCTGCACCATTAGGCCCAACAATAAAATGTATGCCTGGACCAAACTCTAGGTTAACGTTGTTTAATATTTCTTTGCCTTCTGTTGCTATAGTTACGTCTTGTAATATTAACATTAGCCTACTGCTCCTTCGAGTGTTACACTCAATAATTTATTTGCCTCTGCAGCAAACTCTAATGGAAGTTCCTGGAAGACACTTTTACAAAATCCTGTTACTAAACAGTTGATCGCATCTTCTTCGCTTAATCCTTTACATTGTAGATAGTAAAGTGCTTCCTCATTTAACTTACCAGCACTAGCCTCATGCTCTACAACACTTGTACTATTATACTGTGAAACCGTGGGTAATGTCAAGGCCTGACTGTTATTTAACATAAGAGAATCACACTCAGTATAGTTTCTACTGTTGTGTGCGTTCTTACCTATTTGTACTAAGCCTCGGTATGTGTTAACACTGTCGCCACTGCTTATACCTTTTGATATAATTGTGCTTCTAGTATTCTTACCTACGTGAATCATTTTAGTACCAGTGTCGGCCTGTTGCTTATGCTTTGTTACTGCAACACTATAAAACTCACCAACGGAATTGTCACCTCGTAATATACAGGATGGATACTTCCAAGTGACAGCACTGCCTGTCTCCACTTGGGTCCAAGATATTTTAGAATTATCACCTTTACATATACCTCTCTTTGTTACAAAATTTAATACGCCACCGACCCCATTCTCATCTCCTGGGTACCAGTTTTGTACTGTACTATATTTAATCTCTGCACTATCTAATGTTATTAGTTCTACTACAGCCGCATGTAATGTATTCTCACTGTATGCTGGTGCAGTACAACCTTCTAAGTAACTTACAAAACTATCATCGTCTGCTACGATAAGTGTGCGTTCGAACTGTCCTGTGTTGCGAGCATTGATACGGAAGTATGTGTTTAGCTCTAGTGGGCATCTAACGCCTTTTGGTATGTAACAGAAAGTACCGTCTGAGAATACAGCACTGTTTAATGTAGCAAAGTAATTGTCTCTATATGATATTACACTACCTAAATATTTTTTAACTAGCTCTGGATGATTCTTAACTGCTTCACTAATACTACAAAATATAATACCGTGCTCCGCAAGTTCTGCTTGAAATGTTGTTGCAATGCTTACACTGTCGAATACAACATCAACTGCTACTTTAGGTGCTAGTCCTAATAGTGCATCTCGTTCATGTAATGGTACGCCTAGTTTCTCAAATGTATCTAGTACGTCTTGTGGTATGTCGCCTTCTTCTGTAAACTTAGGAGCGGAATAAAAACGCATGCCCTGATAGTCAATGGGCTTATAGTTTACTATACTCCATGTGGGTTCTTTAATTGTTTGTAAATGATCAAATGCTTTTAATCGAAATTCGGTAAGCCACTGTGGCTCTTCTTTTAGGGCACTTAATTTGAGGACTATATCTCTAGTTAGACCAGGTTCGAAATCTTCTGATTCAACTGGGGTAACAAATCCTTCAGGGTATAAGTCATTCATTACTCCACCTTTTCAATAATGACTTTAAGTGGATGGCCATGATGCCTTGCAATAATTGTTGCTTCTTGTTGCTTCTGTTCAGCAATTTCTAAGCCGTACATACCAGCAACACCTTTGCCTTCTTCGTGTACTTTAACCATAACGTCTTTTGCTTCTTCGATACTAGTATTAAAAACTTCGATTAGAAGTTGTATCACAAACTCCATAGGTGTAAAGTCGTCGTTGAGTAATACTACATTGAACCTATCAGGATACTTGATCTGTGTTATGGTTCTTGTTGACTGTTGTGTCTGTTGACTCATGTGTGCTTTTTCCTGTTAGAGATGCAAGGGTATTACCCCTTGCAACTACTTATTACTATATTAAGAAATCTCAATCTTTTGTGGTTTTAATGCGTCAGGTACATTTCTAAAGAGCTGTACTTTAAGAATACCGTCCTCTAGTTTTGCGTCCTTCACTTCCACATATTCCGCAAGTTTGAAAGTCCTAATGAAGTTTCTCTCTGCAATACCTTTATGCAGGTATTCTACTTGGTCACCTGTATCATCAAGTACTGCTGAAGTACCTGAAATCTTTAGTGTACCATCTTCAAGTTCTAACTCAATATCAGATTTTTTGAATCCGGCTACTGCAAGAGTAATCTCGTAGATGTCGTTTTCGTCTTTGCTGATATTGTAAGGCGGATAACCTGTTAAGTTATGGTTTGCCTGCGGTTCGTTAAAGAACTCGTTTACTAATCTATCGAAGCCAACTGAGGCTTTAAATAGGGGTGATAATGAATCAGTCGTGATTCTAATTTGCTTTGTCATAATAATCTCCTTTGTTAAGCAAGTTTATAAAATGTAACATTTAACAGTACCCTATTGGCATACTATTTGTTACAGTGTTATTTATCTCAATAACTCGCACATTATACATATTCTTGTAGTAAATGTCAACCATTATATAACAAAATGGACTGTGCTATCTTTAAATTTTGTTTTAGGATAATCGCCACCAAACCGTAGTCTAAATAATGCTAAGTCATCGTTGGTAATAAACACTGCATGTATTTTATAAAGTAATCCATAGCCTGACTTGTCGTAACTTTTTTCGTACGACACATCAATGTCATTCTCGTCCTTGAATTTAAAGTATGGTGCAAGTGTGTTCTGTGTTGCTTGTTCAACTAAATGATCATAGTCTGAAGAATCGTTGATGTGTGTTTCTACTAATAATTCTTTATGCACGACTATAAAACTTCCATAGCCCGTATACACTTATAAGGAACCAAAATATTTCTATTACCCAACTTGCTAAGTTAGGAGTATAGTATAAACTAACTGATACTAAAATAGCAACAATCATATTATTAAAACTATACCAAAAGCCTTTAGGATCTATGCGGTCCAATTGTAGCATAGCATACGTTACTATTAATAGTGCAACTCCTATAAAGCCTATAAGGTCTGGTGTTGTCATTTCTTCCAATGCCTTTCTAATCCGTTTGGTAGTGCTGGTTTGTTGTCTTTAACTGGTGTTGGCTCTACTTCTTTCTTTTCTTTCTTTCCAAAGACTGCATCGTAGTTGTCAGTATACTTTTTTTGATCTGATATTTTAGTTTGTATCGGGTCACCAGTTATATCATTCTTAGTCGTCATGTATTATCACCGTCTCTATATTCTACTTTGTACTTATCGTACGGTTGTTGTCCGCCAACATCATGATGTCTGCCTCTAATAGTCTGATACTTGATTCTCAGACGGTGCATGTGAGCATAGTAATGCTTTAACACTTTTGCTTTAATTTCTTTAACAGTTTTTCTTTTGCTTCTAGCCTTTTCAGACTTTGCCATTCTTTCTTCTTTTGTCATGCTAACCTCCGTTAGTCTTATTCATATTCTTTTGCATTTCTGCAAAGTACATTTGATTGTAACTAAACGCACAATCGTCTCTGTGATACCTAACACTCGTTCCGCAAACATGACATTCATCTCTTAACTTCCATTGTATGATATCAATGCTTGATAGCGTGTTGTCGTATAACCAGGGGTTTCGACTTATGTGTGTTAATTGTTCTGCATCTTCTAATGGGACTTCCATCATTTTCCTATATGCTTGATTTCGTTGTTAGGCACTACTTGGTATGCACCTTTGTTGTATGCTGGTGCAATAGTGTATGTGGAACTAATCCTTTGTTTTTCTTTCTGCCACTCTGCGTTCTCACCATCACCTTTGCTAGTTGCAGTTATTTGTTTGCTACTAGGATATTTCTTATTGAACTCTGCTATGCGTTGTTGAGCATATGATAGTTCGGGCTTATAGTGACTTCTGTCACGCCTCAAGTCTCTCTTAGGCCGGATGCCATGACAGTAGTCGACATACTGCTCAAAGTTTAACTTAGGCTCACCTAAACGTTTACATTGTCTGTTGTGTACGATTAGACCTGCTTGCCATTTAGTAATGTTTGCGTTAGTCATCTTAGGCTTATACTTTCTATTACGAATAGTAGTCATACCTTGTGCTAAGTGCATAGTCATTATATCAGTCCTGTGTTTAAATACAGTTACTATTATACGTGATTATTTACTGCGTGTCAAGTAATTTGTGCCCTAGTAAATGCTGATGTAGTCCGTCTGCTAGTGCTTTGTGTCCTGCTTTACTGAGATGAGCACTGTCGTATACATACGGACTTTGTGACCCTCGCTGGCGCTTAGAGTCAGTACGGGTGCCTGCTTGATTGATCCAACCTAAATCGTGTGGAGCTGGCAGAGTTTCGTTACCTTGCAGTATGACAGTATCTTCGTGGATTGATCTGTTTCTTACTTGTTCACCTAACACTGACGATATATCTAGTGGCATATCATCATTAGGTCTTAAATTAGTGTACCTGTTAAGGAGTACTACTAACTTAATGTTATTTACTTCACATAGTGCTTCAAACTGTTTGTGCTTGGACACAAACATTGCACAATCGTATTCTGTGCATATTCCAAAATCTTCAAGTGCCTTGTGTAGTATTTTGTTTTCATCTTCTTCTTGCCAGGTATGACTGTGCATTTTGAAATCACTAGTATGCATTTTTCCGTATGCTGTGTTGTGAATTTCTATCTGTCCTGGTGTGTTAAATAAACTGGTTGGATTTTTGTATGGGGGTGTGCTAGGTAATAGTTTTCTAAATAGATCAGTGTATTGCAGTATTACAATATCGCTAGAAGTTATTTCACCGTGTATTATTTGCATAGATAATTTATGCCAACTTCTATCATTGCTACCACAACCGCGAGCTAGGTGTATATACTTGTACCCTAACATCTTAGATAGGTAGTCACCGTAGCATAATTTTACTTTAGTTCTATCTGAATAACTACATCCGGCAACAACTAACTTAGCCATTGTAATACTCTAACCTTTCGATATCGTCTTCGGAAGTTTCTTCACCGTATTGTATTTCTATAATATGGCAAGGTTGGTCTGTGGTGTTTACTATTTGATGCCATTCGTTGCGTCTAACAGTAAGAGACTCGTCTGTGTGTAATGTTTTTGTGGTAAACTTTTCTGGGTACTTTGGATAGATACCATGCTTAATGTCGCATTGTCCTTTACTAACAAACCAAATTTCATCTCTTTTAAAATGTCTTTGGTAACTAATGCCTTTGCCTGGCTCTATTACTAATTCTTTAACCTTAACTGCTGAGTCCTGGAACAAGTCACTAAACTCTCCCCACACTCTGCGTACACTTGGATATTGCCATTCCTTTAGTATCCAACTGCTACTGTTGGCTTTGCTCTCGCCACCTACAGCAAATTTAAACTCGTAACCTTCTACATCCATTTCTGGTATGTTGTCTTTGCCTCTGTCGCCACCATTACAAAATACATATTCGTGTTGATGTCCAAATGCATTTCTAATTTGTATGAGTCCATGCGTTACACTATTGTCTTTGTCGTTGACGGCATAAACATTATCTACCATGTCCATGCGTTGTATGATTAAGGAACGTTCTTCGAAAGGCATAAATGGTCTACCTTTCTTTCTAGTGAGCCACTCGTCACTATTTACTAGCACTACAAGTTTATCACCATATTGTGCTGCTGATTCTAAATAATTTATGTGTCCAGAATGTAGTGGATCGAAACCTCCACTAACAACGGCTATACGCATTTACAGTCGGCCTCTAGCCTTTATCTTCTTCTGTAAATCTTCGTGAGCTCTACGTTTCTTCTTAGTCTTCATCCACTTGGTGCCACCACCATTTGAATCAATCCATGTACCAGCTCGTCTCTTGTTTTCAACTTCACGGTTCCATCTAGACTTTGCCGCCGCTTTCTTACGTTTACGTTTAGCACTAGGCTTCTCGTAAAACTCTTGTTTGGCTAAGTCTTTTTGTCTATCGTCACGTTCGAGAATTTTCTTTAAACGTCTAATAGCACCGTTAACATCATCGTTGCGTACTTCGACTGAAGCTCCGCGGAATTGTTTTTCTTGAGGCTTATGGAAAGGCTTTCTAGTTTTATTGAACCCTTCTTTAGTACTCTTACTCCAATTGGTGTTTTTCATTTATTTCCTGTGTGTAAAAACTTTAGTTTTATGTCTAATTATACAATACTTATTTAGCAGTGTCAAGTGTATTGCTTCTAAAAAATCTGTAATCTTCTATATGCTTGCTCTCGCCATTTGCATAAACAGCCATAGGTTTTTCTATTCTACTTGGGTACTTATCAAATATTACCTTAATTACATTATCTTCCTGGAGTTCTGGGGCATTATACATTAAGTAGAACAAACTATTCTCTACTATGCTTTTAACTGCTCTAGCACCCATTCCAGTATTACTGGCTCTTTTAGCAACATCAATATAATATTGTTTACTGAACTCTAACTCTATATCATTATATATCATAAGTTCTTTAACTTGATCTATAACACTGTTCTTGATATTCTGCATTATCTCTACTAATTGATCTTCTGATAAAGTATCAAGTGTTGTTATAATTGGTAAACGTCCTACTAGTTCAGGTATCAATCCATACTTAACAACATCACTAGGTTGTAATATTTTTAGTATACTGTCAGATTGATCTTTAGAAATAACATTACCGGTAAAGCCAACGCCTGTTTTATTTTTTAATCTTTTAGTAATAAAATCTTCGATACCGACAAACGCACCACCCACTATAAATAACACATCTGACGTATCAAACTCTGCTGTCTCATCAGTAAACTTCTTACTGTTCATTCCTAGTTTAACTTTAGTAACAGTACCTTCTATTAGTCTTAGCAATGCTTGTTGCACACCTTCGCCGCTAACGTCTCTGGTTGTAGTACTGCTTTCACTCTTACGAGTTTTTTTATCTATTTCGTCAATGTATATAATACCTTTTTGAGCTCGTTCAATATCATAGTCTGCTACAGCTAGTAATCTTTCTAACACTGACTCTACATCATCTCCAACATAACCTGCTTCGGTTAATGTAGTTGCATCTGCTATTGCAAATGGTACATTAAGTTTCTTAGCAAGTGTTTTAGCAATCAGTGTTTTACCAGAACCAGTTGGGCCAACCATTAGTACATTACTTTTTTCTATAGTAATATCATTGTTACTTTTATGGTTTATTCTTTTATAATGATTATATGCAGACGTACTGAGTATCTCTTTAGTCTCTTCTTGCCCAGTGATATACTCATTTAAGTAGTCATGGATTTCTCTAGGGGTTGGTATTACACTAGTATCTTCAGGTAGCAGATGCGTATCGTCTACTAGTATTTCGTAACTAATTGATATGCATTCATTACAAATGTATACGTTAGGACCAGCAATAAGTTTATCTACTTGGTCCCTGCCCTTACCACAAAAATTACAGTTTAATTTTTTGTCTGTCATTTTTTACCTATATACCTTTTAGTTGTTGCTGGTTTATCTGGAGTCGGTAGTGGCTGAGCCCAAAAGCCTATTTTCTTCTTAACTTCGTCTTCGGAACTTTTCTGTAGTAATTTAAATATTTGTCCTTCTGACAAATCTTCTTTATTCATTTCGCTTGCGGCAAGTAGTCTAGCCGCTTCTTTTAAATCACCAGTTGCTTCTTTCTCAACTGTGACTATCTTTTCTTTTTGTAATTCTAATTCTTCTATTCTAGACTTGAGTTGTTTATTTTCTCTTCTAAGTCCAGCGTCAGCTGGATTGGCTTTAGTAACCACTCGCTCGGGTCCTGGTACTTCTTTTTCGACAATGCGAATTGTCTCCTTCTCGACCTCGACTGGTTTCTCAACTGTGATGATCTTTTCCTTTTCAACTTGAACTTCCTTAATAATAGTTTTCGGTTTACGTTTTTCCAACTTATCAATCTGGTCTAATGAGTCTGACAATAACTTTAGTGTATTGCCGTATCTCTCATAAAGCTCATTGAGGGCTTGTTGTAATTCTTTATTAGTCGTCATCTTTACTAAGCCTCTTACTTAATTTCTTCTCAAGATTTAGTATGGACTTAGGTACTGTTAAATTTATGTCTAATTCTTTTGTGTTATCTATTATAACTTCTTTTGGCTTTTTAGTCAACTCTTTTTCTAACTTTTTTATTTTTCTTTGCAAAGCCGCTTCTGCTTTTTTAGTAGCTATGCTAGAAGGTCCATCGTACTCACTGAGCTTGTTATCATCTGCCCCTTCTCGTTGTACAGGTAAACTATCGTCTGCATTGCTTGCCCCTGGTTCACTACCTTGTGAATCTCCTGAGCCCTCACCGTTGTCCGTTTGTTGGTCATCATCATTGATGCTGAGGTTACTGGTTGAATTTCCATTACTATCTTCTCCTGGTCCTTTCTTCTCTAGGTTAATTCCATACCTAAGTAATGTTTGGTTTGCCGCTATCACTAGCATAACTGCTAATGGGTCAAACACAAATACAAGTAGTAGTATAAACACTTGTACAGCCTTGTCAAGTAGGTCCTCACTGTCGCCACCAAATAATAGTTGTGCTACATACTTAATTGGTCCTACTTCTTTTTCTAATGTTCTAACTTCGCTTTCTGCTTCAAACTTTTCATCTTTGATTACAATAAGTCCATCATAGATATTGTCTATCTGTGTATTATAATCATCTATCTTAATTAGTATACCGTCTTGATCTTCACTACTAGAACTACGCAAATTGTTTACTTCTGCGTTAGCATTGTCAATAACAGTTTGTGCTTGTGTTCTATACTTGTCAATGTTTGCTTGCTGGCTGTTGATATCTCTTTGGGCTGATGTTCTAAGTTTATCTTTTTCAGTTGATATTGCATCACGTTCTGCTTTTTGTGAAAGTCTTACTTCGTTTGCTTTTGCAACATTGTCTACTGTTTCTGTTTCAGCACTTCTAAATAATCCGCCACCGTCTGTTTCAGTTGTAACAGTGCCTTGGTTTGCATAACTGTCTACAATTCTATCTAGTGGTTTTAATTTGTTGTCTTGTGCTGTAAGGTCAATTACTAATTGATCTCTTATACTTTGTATTTGTCCTTGTGCATAATCAATGTCGCCCTGTACTCTATCCCAGGCACCATCTCTGATTGTTTCTTGTTGCAGTATGCTAGTGCTAACGTCTAAGCCGCCACCTGTTTGCAGACCTGCAATGCGTTGCTCTAGTATCGCTATCTTGTTTTCTTCTCTAGCAACCTTGCCTTCAATCCTTTCCACAATAGCAAATGCATCTCCACTTGCGCCTGCTTGATCCAAATGTGCTTTACTTAGATATCCAAAGATACCCATTGAAGTTATAAGCATTAGGATTGCCACCGCAATACACAAATATGTTTTAAGTAGTAGTGTGGTTTCGTCCCAGTAACGATATAGCCAACTAGCAGTAAGTAACTTGCCTACTTCTAGTGTGCCTGCCATTACTGCAATAGGCAAAGCTGCCGCACTGAAGATAGCCATTAGGCCTGCAATGCTGAACCATGCCGCTACCCCAGCAATAGCCAGAGCGGTGATTAATGTAAGGATTCCAAAGAACATATACATATTTACCTGGATTTGTTTTTGTAGCGACCTAATATTGTCTATTAAAACATGTGATAAATAGCAGTATGACATTAAACATAGAGACAGTAACACCAGTTGAACGCTGTGTTGCAGGTATAGTTTCCCAGATATGCGGACTGGCTCCACTACCGCAGCCACAAATGGATTACATGTTAGGATACCAATATAGACATGTAAAAGAAGTAATAGGTGATATAGTAATCGATGCGTTAACAGAGCAAGACATAACATTAGGCACAGAATACGGCGGAGCTGGTATTGATCCTAGGATATTATTAACTAAAGACCCGGACGATAATTATTATGAAATATGTGCAAAACAATTATTAGAACTTCCATGGTCTAAGAGGAAACTTAAAAAATTATTTAATAAACATAAAATGATTATAGGTGACATGGGCGAAGGTGGTTTTTATATAAGCAGAGTATTAAATGAACTTACCGAAGAAATTGCTGATGCTAGAGATATTATATATTGTCATGCAGTATCTACTAACAACACAGGCGACTGGAACTTAGATAGTATACCTGCAAATAAGAGGATAGAAATACCTCACATGATTTATAGTGTAGGTACTTATTATCAAAAAAATAACTTTATAGATACAGACCATAACGTAGTAAAAAAATATTTGGTTCCAGTACATAAAGCAAGAAAATGGCGGATTGAAGTACTTGCTACTTTAGAAGAAAATGGGATATTGGAAGACTCTGATTGGAGTCTACATTATATTACTAAAGAGCAAAGTGGTCGAATAAACTCTTTTACAAATAGCCTAGCATTAGTTAATATTCTACATGATACTGTTAATGAGAACAGTATTGCTAATACATTTATTGATAAACATAAAGATGTGTTACCAAAAAGTTTACCTGATAGTAAACCAATTGTATTTAAAGATCATATGCATTTAAATAATAGTTGGAAAGATTACGAATGGTATATAGGTTTAGAAACACACTGTGACAAGTTTGTAATTACTGAAAAATGTTTAAAAGGATTTGCTTTAGGAGTACCAAGTATTATTATATCAGATAAAAACTTTAATAATTATCTATCATCGTTTGGTTTTAAAATTGACGGCAATTACGATTATGCTGATACATTAGCAGAGCGAGTTAAACTTGCATGTGATTTTATAAAAAATAATAAGGGCGATAAAGATATTGTAAAACATAATTATGAACTGTTAAACAATAATGAGTTCTTAGCATCCTTGATTGTAGGACCACTTGTTAAACTAAAAAGGGATATGTAGCTGCCCACTCGTCAATGGGGAAACTACACTTTCTAAACTTGTTGTCGTCTTCATTATAGCACTGTGTTTGGCGTCCCGGGCTCACAGTGAAACCTTGATTGTTGTTATCTGAACGTTACTTTTGTATGGTCATTTAGTTCAACCGTTGCACTATTATGCTCGTGTTCTCTTACTGTGGTCCTTTGTACCCAACATCTTCCATTTGTTAATTCCTTAACAATTTCATCTGCTTTGTCAAAAGCCATTTCAGCAAAACGCTCACAACCAGTGTGCGATACAACTCTCATGTCAATAAGACCTTTGTCTTGTAACATTTGGATTGTTTCCATCTCTGGATCATTTTCTGCTACCAAGTAAGTATGATCAAACATTTGTTTCAACCATTCTTTAAGTGGCTTCAGTCCACCAAAGTTTACAATCCAATTACTG
>Ga0209090_10001747_pt1 | contig 13893 bp, 9 predicted proteins | sample ArcticOcean_MG_C_9_FD_187432 | JGI IMG/M metagenome (GOLD analysis project Ga0209090, IMG submission 187432) | Marine microbial communities from western Arctic Ocean - ArcticOcean_MG_CB2_152 (SPAdes) (version 2) | ecosystem: Environmental > Aquatic > Marine > Oceanic | place: Arctic Ocean... | reverse complement strand
TTTTAGTAGCATTATAAACATGTCTTTGCGGAAAAGCCTCTTGGGAGATCTCTCGCTGAAATTCAAACCTGTTTCGCACTTTCGGCTAAGCGAAAAAAGACGTTATTTTCAGGGTTCCAAAGACGGTATGATCGGAATTTCCGCGCCCTTAAATCAAAAATTCAAACCCTAGAGCCAGCAAAAATTATTAAGACAAGCTCAAGAGAGTGGTGAGATAATCGCGGCATCAAGCTCGTCATCTGCTAGCGCCTCTTCAATATCTCCCAACAAAATAAAATCATTGTTTTGAACAATGTCATCCTGTGTCGAGAGATCTGAATCCACGGCATACTTCAACTCAATAGAATCAAGGTTCTTAATCGAAGCTAAATGGAAACGACCAGCTCTTCCGAGCCCCACAATACAAACCTTGGTTCTATTTTTCTTTCTATTTACTCGCGCTTTTAAGTATTATTCTCTTCCCTTAAAATGCAATTGCGTCGGGTAGATACTTGGCAGCGAGGTCCTCATAAAAAGGGCGTAATTCCGCCACATTAGGAGGAGTTGGTGACTTGGAATAGAGATCATAGGGATTAAACCGCTTTACCCATTCAAAGAGTTTATGGTCATGCTCATTCATCAAATGGTCATACGCTCCTTCTTTATGTTGAGCATAAAATGAGTGGTAGCGAATCATATACAAGGCAGGCTCAGGTAAATATTCCTTGAGAACGTGGTATAAATACTCGTCATGGCCCCATGAAAGCTGGACCTTATCGAGACCGCAATTTGGCTCATAAATCCCATATTTAGTGTTGAAATTTTGGTCGTGAAAATCGGAATTTTCCTTGAAGAATTCGGGGTAAACAATGGATTGGGAAAATTGACACCCTACTGGAAAAGTATCTCCCACTACCGCCCATTGAGGCTCCCCAAAGAGGCAGAGAACTTTGCCGAGGTCATGTAAAAATCCGGTAAGGATAAACCAATCGGGATGGCCGTCAGCACGGATCGCTTCTGATGTCTGCAATAAGTGCTGAGTTTGGTCCAAATCGGTATCAGGATCGGAATCATCGACGAGGGTGTTTAAAAATTCAACAGCTTCCCACAAACCCATCTTCCGTTTTTCGAGCTTCGTATATTCCGCTTTTTTTTGAAGCACGAAGTCATAGTTCTGATAGAGATGATTCATGCGGTAAAACTCCCGCACCGTATCTCTTGCCGGATCTGTATAATCGCGAAAATCCTCTTCTCCTTTATCTCCATTTTCAGGGTAGCGACTGCGCAAGTCCTCCTCCCATAGGTCTTCAATATCAGGTGTTTTATCTTTTAGGTTCTTCATGATGGGAGCTATGGAGGTTGAAATACTGGCTATGACGCATCAGAAGATTTTGTAATCTTAAGAGTTCGTTTTGCGATCACTCAGGACATACTGGTAAATAGACTCATGGCTCACAAACATCTTTTGCAACGCCATTTTTTCACTAATTTGATCAGGACTGTGTTTTAAGAGCAGCCGGGCTTCGACCTGCTCTCTGACCTCTCCAGTAATCACTTTGGGCCGCGTCTTTTTAAGCTTCTGTCTCGCCCTCGCGAGATCTTGAGCCTGCTTGGATCGATAGCCTTTCTTTGCCCTTATTTCGCGACAGCTCCTTGCTCACCGTCGGTTGCCCAAAGCCAATGAATTCTCCAATCTCAGCCTGGCCAAAACCGGCTTTATTCATGTTGTAAATTACTTTACGATCTTCCGCACAGAGGCGGCGGTATTTTTTGCTTTTAGTCAGCTTTTCGCAAAACCAGCCTAGAAAAATCCCCCGCCTTTTTACCTCTAAAATTTATGCGCTAGAATTCTGAAACCGCCGATGAATCGATGCTAGTAATCCACAAAAAAGCCCACCTTGAAGAAATTCTTCAATGACGGGCTTTGAAGAAAAAGTGATCTAACGTCGGCGGCGAAGAAATCCGCAGGCTGCGAGACCGAGCAACACGACTGAAGAAGGCTCGGGAATCGGAGCGAGAACTGTGTTGTAGCGTGAAACTGCTCCCAGTTGACCATCGAAATTTGCATAGGAGCTAGGCACGTTCTCGCCGGCAGATCCTCCAGCTGACCCTTGGATATTAAAAAAGCCGGTACCATCAGCGCCGGCCCAGATGGTGCCGGTATAGGCAATAGAATTATTGATGCTCAGGCCAGTCGCGAGATTTGCTGCAGATAGGGTGATCGTATCATTCGCCATATCGATTCCGAGCCGAACGTGAAGCATATCATCTGTGTTAGGGGTGCCCGCATAAATCAAGTTCAGATCCACGTTTGTGTTCACGGCAGTGGCAGCATTCTGGGCAGCCGCAAAGGTCATGATGCTACCGTTCATGTTTAAGCTACTTCCGGCACCATTCCCACCGGTTTCAAAAATTAGCTGGGAGACATCATCGAGCTTGTCTGGGCTAATAAAGAAGTCGATTGTCGTATTACCTGCGTTCCCACCGCCAAAGGCTTGGAAAGTAGGGCCAATCAACTTACGGGTGGCACCACGAACATTATTCAATCCCTGAGTAATAGAGAGGCCGGCTCCTGCGAGCTGTTCCTGCTGGGTTGTGGTGAGCTCCACGACATCCGTAAAGTCCGTATTAGTTGAGGAGGAAGTGTATTGCACTGGATTTCCACCGATATTGACGACTGGACTGGGGAAAAGCTGGACGGTAGCGGCGCCGGGATCACCCAGATCAGCGGCATTTTGCGAAGCTGTCCAGGTTGTTACAAGAGCAGCAGATGTTGTCGTGGGAATGATCACGACTAGAGAAAGAAGGGAGAATTTGATCATTATTAGTCTGTGTTAGGGGGCCCAGTATTACTCAGCAAGAACGTCCTGCCAGACCTCCTCCGATTGGTAGTTGACTTGTCGAATCACTCGGAGAAATCGCCGGGAAATATCAGACCAAAGGCAAAGCGATCGAAGCTGCCATCCCTGATTTCCTTACCTTCCGCCTCGGCCTCAATGTCGCCTCCGCGGACCAGCGTGTTCACGTCCTCGTCACCGGTCGTGACGATGAGATAAGGTCCGCCCGCAAGACGCTTCCGGCCCTCGGTAATGACGCAGAAATCCTCGGCAAATTCCACTACGATTTTGAGAATGATCCCGAGACTTAGAACGGAGCACTCAGCGGCAATAAATCCGAATCGAAAATCAAGATCATCGTCCCTGACGAATTCGACCAAACGGGGAAAGTCGTGAAGTCTCTTCCTCTTAATACCGAAATCGAAGCCCTTCTAGAGGCCAACGAGATAACCCCCTTTCACCCCTTTGCTCCGGTCCAAAGACAGCCTCAAAGCCCTCCCGCCAAAAGCAAATTCCTAGCAGTTCAGTCAGAGTCTACCGGGCAGGAGGTCTTCGAGGCGGTGGCGTGGTTTAAGAATGCCCGGTCTTATTGCCGAGCCGATTTCAACTCCGAAGTGCGCAAGTTGGTCATTCAAGAACGATCTAGTCGAGATAGCAGAATTTGAGATCGACGAGCCGGAGTGCCCCGGCTGACACTTCAAAGTGATCTCATAAACGATATTCTGCCCCGCGTCCTTCTTCGGAATGGGATCACTTGAAGACCAATCACCACTCACTCCATGATAAGCAACCGCCGAAAAACCTCCCTCTTCCGACGCCACACTCTTCTCGGGACAGTTCTTTCCTGCCTGCTGGCTCTCTGGCTCAATCTGACCGCAGAGGACACCCCAAACATCAAGCCCCAGCTCAAAGCAGGTGCGTTCGTTCAGGATGTCACGCCTCCCTTCGACTCGCTCCTCATCAGCGGTGGATTTTTGGAACGTCGGCGCGGCAAAATGAACCCCGGGGATCTCAAGGCTCGCTGTTTTGTTCTGGAAAGGGGCGACGTGACCATCGCCATCGCGGTGGTGGACAGTTGCATGATTCCGCGTGACGTGTGCGATCAGGCGAAGGCTCTCGCCTCCAAGGCCACCGGCATCCCGCTCGAGCGTATCCTGATCACCGCAACCCACACCCATAGCGCACCCAGCACGATGGACTATTGCCTCGGAACGATGAAGGACCCCGCATACACGAAATTCCTCCCCTCAAAAATCGCAGAGGGCATCGCAAAGGCACACCAAAAAATGGAACCAGCCAAGATTGGCTGGGAGCAGATCAAGGCTTCCGGCTACACCAACTGCCGCCGGTGGATCACTCGACCCGATGAGATGCTGACAGATCCCTTCGGAGAACAATCCGTGCGCGCTATGATGCACCCCGGTTATCGAAACCCCAAATACATCGGACCGTCCGGCCCGGTTGATGACGAACTCTCGCTTCTCTCAATCCAAGCCCTTGACGGAAGTCCCCTCGCCGTGCTTGCCAATTTCTCCATGCACTACCACGGGGGCGGCGGCCCAGCCGACTACTTTGGTCTCTTCGCAGACCGTTTGGCAAAGCAATTGACCGTCGATGGAAAGAGTCCGATTTGCGCCATGACCCAGGGCACGAGCGGCGACCTCTATCGCGTCGATTACAGCGGGGAAAAGAAATCAGATGACCTCTCGCGCTACACCAACGAACTCGTCGAACTCTCAGTAAAAGCGCTCAAAGAGACTACCTATCACCAAGCTCCGTCGCTCGATATGGACCAGGAGATCCTAACTCTGCAACGCCGCCTGCCCGACGAAAAACGTCTGGCTTGGGCTGATGAACTTCTCACTCCAATGAAAGGACGGCGGCCTAAAAACCGCCCGGAAGTCTATGCCGAACAAGCACGATTCATTCACGAAAACCCAAGTGAAAAGTTGGTGCTGCAAACGATACGTATCGGTGATCTCGCCATCACAGCAACCCCCAACGAGGTCTATTCCATCACCGGATTAAAACTCAAAGCACAAAGCCCGTTCTCATCCACCTTCAACATTGAGTTAGCAAACGGAGCCGCCGGATACATTCCTCCTCCCGAGCAACACGCACTTGGCGGCTACACCACCTGGCCCGCCCGTACCGCAGGGCTCGAAGTCGAAGCAGAACCCAAAATTGTCGAAGCGGTTCTTACCTCGCTGGAGAAACTCTCGGGCAGGCCACGCAAACCTCTGGCCGTCCACGAAAGCACCTACGCCAAAACCATCCTCGCAGACAAGCCCCTCGCCTATTGGCAATGTGAGGAGTTCCAAGGAGGTAAACTTGCTGATATTTCTGGCCATAATCACAGCGGGATAATCGATGGCATAGTCGCCTACCACCTGCCCGGTCCCGCGAACGAATCCTTCTCAGGGAAGGCGGTGAACAGTTCCCTTCAACTCGTGGGTGGCACCGTTTCGGCCACCGTTCCCGAAGCGCGCAGCCTCTCTTTTTGGTTCTGGAATGGCATGAGTAATTCTCTCCGAAACAACACGGGTGACCTTGTCAAAAACGGAGCATCGCTTCGCCTCCGCATTGGAGGGAAAGCCGACTCTGCCGCAGCTGGTGCCCTGATCATCCAGAGCGGAGATCAAATCTTCAAAAGCTCCACAAAACTCGCTCTCCGCACCTGGCATCACGTCATGGTTTCAAGCGATGGCGACACCATCAACCTCTATCTCGATGGTAATCCGAAAGCCGAAATCTCCACCGCCCTTCCCAAAAAACCATCCAACGAATGGCGCTTCGGTGGCGACCTCTCCTTCGAAGGTCGCCTTGATGAAGTCTCATGGTTTGGCAAGGCTCTCACCGGAAAAGATGCCCAGCGCCACTACACTGCCTCCGGAATGACACCCCCACCGAAGCCCGCACCACCGCGACCAAAATTCGAACGGGGCGCCATGACTGGTTATCAAAAAGCCCTCATTGCTTCCAAACCTGTCGCCCAGTGGCCCTTGCAAGATTCCGCAAAAGATCAAGGCCTGCGAAAACATCATGGATCGTTTGAAAATGACGCCGTTCCCGCCACGCAAAAGCCGCATGGAAACACTTTTAATGGCGGCCGCATGCGCACCGATGTACCTAAGATTGGCGACACCTACAGCGTCGGATTTTGGATTCAAAACACTCTTCCAAACCATAGCCGCCCCATCACAGCCTACCTCTTTTCACGAGGTGTCGACGGGATGAAGGATGCCGAAGGCGATCACCTCGGTATCGGCGGAACTCACGCGGCGGCCGGACGCCTCATCGTCTACAATGGCAATCAAAGTGGAAATTTGCTCGAGGGCAGAACGCAATTGGAGCCGGAAAGTTGGCATCACGTGGTCATGATTCGTGAAGGCGGACGAGTCCGGGTGCATCTCAATGGCAGCCCCACGCCCGAGATCGATGGCAAGCTCCCCCGCACGTATCCCGATCAGCACCCACAGTTTTTTTTTGGAGGCCGCAGCGAGAATTTTGCCAACCTGCAAGGTCAGCTTGACCACATCGCCCTCTATGATCGCATCCTGAGTCCAAAGGAAATTTCCTCCTTCTATCAAACCGTCAAACTGATACCGCCCGGAAAAAAGAAGACCCCAGCCGATCGCGGTCCTCTCTCTCCGAAGGCCGGACTCAAGTCCATTCATGTGCCGGAAGGCTACGAGGTTCAATTGGTGGCAGCCGAACCACTGGTGCAAGATCCGGTCGCAATCGACTGGGCTCCCGATGGCAAACTCTGGGTCGCGGAAATGGCGGACTATCCTTCCGGAGTCGATGGCAAACCCGGTGGTCGCGTTCGCTTTCTTGAGGACCTCGATGGTGACGGAGTCTATGACAAATCCACCCTCTTCCTTGAAGAGGTTAATTTCCCGGCCGGGATCATGAGCTGGCGGAAAGGAGTTATGATCGCAGCCGCTCCCGACATCATTTATGCCGAAGATACCGATGGCGACGGCAGGGCCGACTTCCGCGAAGTACTCTTCACCGGGTTCAAACAGGGCAACCAACAACTCCGCGTCAACGGCTTGAGGTGGGGGCTCGATAATTGGGTCCACGGAGCCAACGGCAGTCATCATTCCAGCTATGCCTCGGGCCTCAAAATTAGTTCTCCGCGATTCAAGAAAACGGTCGAACTCGGCAGCCTCGACTTTCGCATTCGACCCGATGAAGGCCTGATGGAGCCGCTCTCCGGTCCCTCCCAATTCGGCCGCACCCGCGATGACTGGGGGAATTGGTTCGGGGTGCAAAACAGCTTTCCTCTTTGGCACTACGTTCTGGAGCATCGCTACCTCAGTCGTAACCCCGACTTCGCAGCGCCCGATCCCCGACGCCAACTCCGGCCTCAAAATCCGCGTGTCTACCAAGCCACCTCTCCCCAAAAGAGATTCCACAGCTTCAACCAAGCCGGCCGCTTCACGAGTGCTTGTTCTCCCATGATCTATCGTGATCGCGTCCTCTTTGAGGACGACAAAACACATGCCTTCATCTGCGAACCATTTCACAATCTCGTCCAGCACATGATCGTAAAAAAAGAGGGTTGCAGCTTTACCGCAGAGCGGGCGGAAGCAGAGACCGCACTCGATTTCTTCGCCTCGGAAGATCGCTGGTCGCGCCCCGTCATGGCACGCACCGGACCCGATGGCACTCTGTGGGTGGTCGACATGTATCGCTATATGATCGAACACCCCGACTGGCTTCCAGATACCGGCCGGTCCGAAATGCAGCCCCACGAAAGGTTGGGTTCCCAACAAGGCCGCATCTATCGTGTTGTTCCGAAGAAGCGCGCACCACGGTCCATCCCCCGTCTCGACAAAGCCACCTCCGAACAACTGGTAAAGCAACTCGCCACCTCCAACGGCATCGTCCGCGATCTCGCGCACCGGCTCCTTGTGGAAAAGAAGGCGGTCTTCGTCACCGACTCCTTGTCGGAAATGGCCGGGGATCACGATTCACCCAAAGCACGTCTCCATGCTCTTTGTGTTCTCGATGGCATTGATCGCCTCACGCCAAAGCTTCTTGAATCAGCACTCCTCGACCCCCACCCCCAAATCAGACGCCACGCCCTTCGCCTCGCCGAAGCGCGATGGGAAAGCCAGCCAAATCTTCTCACCAAAGCCATCGCGCTCACCAGCGATCAAGACGCCGTCGTGCGTCTTCAGGCCGCCTGCTCCTTGGGCACATCGGCAAGTCCGCAGGCCGGACGCGCCTTGGCCCAGCTCGCGGTGGAAGATTATGATGATCCGTTCATTCGGGCTGCCGTATTCAGCTCGGCTCACCTGCACTTCGATCACCTTGCCAAGGCGGCCCTGGAGAAAGGTGAGCTCATTAAAGAACTCCTCAAGCTTGGCGGCAAACAAAGCTCACTGGAAGCCTTAGTCTCCCTCCTGGCAACACCTGGTAGGGATAGCTTCACACCCGCCCAACTGAAAGGGCTCGGCCTATGGTTGGATCTCAAACCAAAGGCCTCCAAAAGAATGAGCGAAGTCATTCAAGAAGCCCGAAGAATGATCAGCGATCTCGATGCCCCAATTGATCTCCGAACTGCCGCCGCCGGACTTCTTGGCAGGGAACCAAAGCACCTCATCTCCGATCAGGCTCTGCTCACAAAGCTGCTCTCTCCCCAAACCCCTGGCCCGCTCAAACTCGCAACAATCGAAACCCTAGCCCGCGAAAAATCAGCCGATCTCCCCGCGATTCTTCTTCAAGGTTGGTCCGGCTACCTCCCCAAGGAACGCACCCTGGTCCTCGACACTTTGCTGCAACGACCACAATGGACAAAGGACTGCCTGATCGCCCTCGAAAAGGGTGAGATCACGCCCGGTGATCTTGATGCCTCACGACGACAGCTCTTACTCACCCATCCTGATCTCGCGATTCGAAAGACCGCCGCACGTGTTTTAGAAACTGGCACCGCCTCCGAACGACTCGAGCAGATCAAACCATTCCGTAGCGCCTTAAAACTAAAAGGAAATAGCGGGAGTGGCGAAAAGATCTTCGCAAAATTGTGCGCCGTCTGCCACCTCCCTCCGGGAGAGCTTCCCATGAACGGACCCGATCTCCGATCCATCACCGATCGAACCAAGGAAGGACTTTTTAATTCCATTCTTAGTCCCAACCAATCGGTCGACCCCTCCTATACCGGTTACACCGTCACTCTGGGAAACGGCACTTCGCTCTTCGGCCGTGTGCTCTCGGAAAACGCCAACCACCTGACCCTTCGCCTTCTCGATGGCACCGACCGACAAATCCCACGCAAGTCCCTCAAGGAATTCAAAAGCACTGGACGCTCCCTCATGCCCGACGGCCTCGAAGCGGCCATGACCCATCAGGATCTCGCTAATCTCATTCACTTCCTCGAGAAGTTTGGACAGACTAGACAGTAGCACGAAATCAATCGCTTGCATCGCGATTACCATTTCTCTACCAAGTTTAGATGAAACTTTTTTTTAGCACCCTCTTAGTCGCCCTACCGCTATCGCTGATGGCAGAGAACAAATTCGAAGGCGGACTGAAGCCCTTCCTCGGCGCTCCTAAGATCGAGAGCCAGCAAGTGTTTGAAGGAAGCCGCTTCCCCAACGTCGCGGTCGCGACCGATGGAACCGTCCTAGCAGTGTTCGCGCAGAACGGGGTAAGCGTACGGCGCAGCGAAGACGGTGGCACGACTTGGGGTGATCCGATTGGCATCGCCAAGGGATTCATGGGCGGCGGGGTCACCGTCGATGAGAACAGCGGCGACATCCTGGCATTCATCGAAGAACACCATCCGCCAGCGCCGCTGACCGTTTACCGCAGCAAGGATCACGGCAAGACCTGGACGGCACAGAAGACCGAGATCAAACCCGACAGTCAAGGGCACGTGCCGTCGATGCACATGAACGATCACGGCATCACCCTGCGCCACGGCGAGAAGAAGGGCCGTCTAGTGCGCCCATCGCGCTGGTATGGCAAGAAAAACGCCCGCGAGGAGTGGCCGAAGCACTACACCAACGCGATCTTCAGCGACGACGGCGGCAAGAGCTGGCAGGCAAGCGAGCCTTTCCCCGAGATGGGCACCGGCGAAGCCTGCATCGTGGAACTCTCCGACGGGACGCTCTACTACAACTCGCGCGTCCACTGGGACAAGCGCCCGAACTTCACCAAGCGCCGCGAGGCACGCAGCAAGGACTCCGGCGCCACCTGGATCGACTTCCGGATCGTCGAGGTCCTGCCCGACGGCCAGCAGAACCGCTCCTACGGCTGTATGGGAGGCCTGACGCGCCTGCCGGTCGCCGGCAAGGACATCCTCCTTTTTAGCAACATCGAAACCCCGAATGCGCGGCGTGAGAACGGCACCGTGTGGGCAAGTTTTGACGGCGGGAAAACGTGGCCGGTTAAGCGCCTAGCCAACCCGGGACCGAGCGGTTACTCATCAATGAACGCAGGTCGCCCGGGCACCCCGAGCGAGGGCTGGATCTACTTTATGCCTGAGGCCAACGGCGCCAAGGTCCTGCGTTTCAATCTCGCGTGGGTGGTCGCGGGCGAAGCAACCGGCGACGGCAAGATCCCAGATTGGGTGAAGTAGGAACTCCCTCTCCCCCTCCCTTCAACGGCGCCCCTCAAGCGATCAACCCAAAAAGCAATTTCCTGGCAGCGCGAAGGAAGCATTTAATGACAGCTGACGGGAGGCTCGCAATGTGTCCGCCCCCTGAAGCGCTACTCTTCGCGAACGCGATGAAAAAGTCGGGTAGTTTCAGCGGTAATCCCCGTGACAGTGAAGGTGGTTTCGATGCCGCCGGATAACACGCTGTCGACCGCTTCCGCCCATGAATCGCTGGTGAGATCTTTCGAGGAGTCGATGGCGTAGGTTCTTCCGGGGGTCGAGTTCCAAGTCAGCGTGACCGACCCTGCCTCTTCGTCGTAAATGGCGGTAGTTATTTGGAACGGAACAGCCGCACCGCCGAACCTCGCTTTTTCGATCTCTTCCAGGGTGAGCGCGTAGTTGTAAATCCTCACATCGTCAATCCAGCCATCCCATTTGCGGCCGGAGTGATCGTCTCCGATCCTGAGGTCGATCCCGTTGGTGCTATCGGTATGAATCACTTCGTCCAGAGAGGCGCTGGGAGTCTCGAGTTGGCCGTCCACATAGAGAAGGATGTCTTCGACATCGGGAGTCCCATCGTCTTCGAAGGTCATCGCCACGTGGTGCCAGGACGCATCCACGATGTTCGTAGTACTGACGATATATCCGCCGTTGACCTCGACTCGCAGCCCCCCGGGAACAGCGCCGTTGTTATTCTCTGCACGAAAGATCCACTTATCTCCAAGCTGATCCTGTCCAAAAGCAAGGATCGCCATGTTTTCAGCGCCATTGGGACTGACTCCGCGCGATTTGACCCATGCCATCAGAGTGCGCGCCGTCGTGCCCGAGAGTTCTGGTGCCTTGTAACCGGTGACGATAATCCTGTCCCCGATGCCATCAAATTCAACTGACGCCGAGGTGCCCGCCAGCAGTGGCGGAACATCTGCTGTATCCCAAGCTGGCCCAGTGCCATCGCTGGGATCAAAATTGCCGACGAGTCCGTTTTCGCTCACCTCAGTGGTTGCCACTCCGGTCCCCTCTTCGAAGTCGAAGTGCGCAAGTAATCCCGGAGGGACGGCGGTCAACGTGACTTGAGCCACACTCGAGCCGGTCGCATTGGTTGCGGTCAGGGTGTAGATGGTCGTTTCGGTCGCACTGACCACCACAGTGGTCTCACCAGTAACATCGCCCGGCACTGGAGCCAGACTCAGAGAGTCAGCGCCGAAGGTGCTCCATTCCAGCGTAGTGCTATCTCCGGTAGTGATGGTATTCGGTCCAGTGATCTCAAAACTGCTAATCTCAGGAAGTTCTCCAACATGGATGGTGAGCGTCAAAGTCTGAGCTTCGCCGCCGAGGGTCGCGGTCAAGGCGTAGGTGGTGGTGTCGACAGGCATCACCTCGATGCTGCCGGATCCGTCCGTCGTGATTGGGGCCACATCCCCGACTCCGTTGTCGATGACAAGTGTATCAAGAGCAGGATCGACCTCCCATGAGAGGGTCACGGTTCCGCCTGGTGGAATAGATTCGTCATCTGCGGTGAACGTGCTGAGGATTACCGGAATCCCGGTCCCGAGTTCCAAGATCTTCTCGGGGCTGAGCACTTCATCGTAGATACGGATGTCGTCAAGCCAGCCATTCCACTCGCGCTGGGAGTGGTCGTCAGAGATCGACAGGTCGATCCCATTCACGGTGTCGGTATGGATCACCTCGTCGAGCGAGATACTGATCGTCTCCAACGCGCCATCGACGTAGAGCAATACATCAGTAACGTCTGGCGTGCCGTCATCCTCCCATGTCATCGCGACGTGGTGCCACTCATTATCGATCACCACCGTGCTGCCGATGATATAGCCACCGTTGACCTCGACCCGAATGTTGCCATCAATTGGGCCATTTTGGTTTTGCGTGCGAAAATTCCACTTGTCTCCTGCCACGTTCGCTCCATAGCCGAAGATACCCAAGTTACTATTCGCTACAGTGACTCCGGGTGCCGACTTAATCCAGGCGGCGAGCGTCCGGGAGCTAGTACCTCCGACCTCATCCGCCTTATAACCGTTCATGAGAACGTGGGCGAGATCGGTGCCATCGAAGGCGATTGAGGCGGTTGATCCCGTGGGCACAGGGGCGAACTCGCTCGTGCTCCATGTCGCGCCCGTTCCGAGCGTCCCAATGTGAGCACCAGCACTTTGATCGACCGTCGTTGGGCCGGACCCCTCCTCAAAGTCCCACCAGCCAACAAGCTCGGCATGAGCAAGCAATGCAGATGAAAGCAGAGCCGCGGCGATTAGCGCCGTGATCCGACTTGAATCCCCTGTGGATGAAAATAACATTTCTAAGATTGAGCAATTTCCTGCGGGGCTGGCAAGAATTATATATGGGTAAGGTGATAGTTCTTCAAAAAATCACCAAAAAAGAGGTCGGCATATTACCGACCTCTGGAAAGAGCTTAATGCTCAAAAAAACCACGCGTCATCGATGTTACCCGAACCACAGGGGGCCCGTGTAGAGGCTTCTATCTAGCGGCGGCGCTTCAGGAACAGAGCCCCTAGTCCGAGCAGACCAAGGAGGCCGCTTGACGGTTCCGGGACAGCACCCGCGAGTGTGGCGATCTCATTCGCGCCGAGCACTTCATCGTAGATACGGATGTCGTCGAGCCAGCCATTCCACTCGCGCTGGGAGTGGTCGTCAGAGATCGCCAAGTCGATCCCGTTCACGGTGTCGGTATGGATCACCTCGTCGAGCGAGATACTGATCGTCTCCAGCACGCCATCGACGTAGAGCAGGGCATCAGTGATATCTGGCGAACCGTCATCTTCCCATGTCATCGCGACGTGATGCCACATGTTGTCGATCACAACCGTGCTGCCGACGATATAGCCACCGTTAACCTCGACCCGGATGTTGCCATCAATTGGGCCATTTTGGTTTTGCGTGCGAAAATTCCACTTGTCTCCTGCCACGTTCGCTCCATAGCCGAAGATACCCAAGTTACTATTCGCTACAGTGACTCCGGGTGCCGACTTAATCCAGGCGGCGAGCGTCCGGGAATTAGTACCGCCAACCTCGTCTGCCTTGTAACCGTTCATGAGAACGTGGGCAAGATCGGTGCCATCGAAGGCAATTGAGGCGGTCGATCCCGAGGGAACCGGGGCAAACTCGGCCGTGCTCCATGTCGCACCAACTCCAAGCGTCCCGGTGTGGGCACCGCCACTCTGATCGGCAGTGGTGGTTCCACTTCCTTCTTCAAAGTCCCAAAAGCCAACAAGGGCGGCTTGGCTGAGGGCGGTCGAATAAAGCAGGGCGGCGGCAGTGGCGGCAGGATGGATCATTGAATTTAATGTTTAAAATTAATATAAAGGATATCGTTGCGAAAAACCGACGCTGAAGTCAAGGCAATTGTTCTGCTCCTGCATCAGGCATGCTGCCTCATAAGAAAGGACACCACCGTGCCAGCCATGGAATTGAGCGAAAAGGGTGATACTGATTGCA
>Ga0209090_10001745_pt1 | contig 13905 bp, 13 predicted proteins | sample ArcticOcean_MG_C_9_FD_187432 | JGI IMG/M metagenome (GOLD analysis project Ga0209090, IMG submission 187432) | Marine microbial communities from western Arctic Ocean - ArcticOcean_MG_CB2_152 (SPAdes) (version 2) | ecosystem: Environmental > Aquatic > Marine > Oceanic | place: Arctic Ocean... | reverse complement strand
TTTGAGACCTGGAGTGTTTGATTGTTAAGAGATCAGTGTAATTCCCCTCAAGTTTCTTCAATGTCACAACATTGATGTCTGGCATCAAATGAGCCAAAACTTTTTCTACAACAACATCTAATGCAAGTACAAAAATTGATGATTTAGGTGAATGTTTTTGCAATGATTTACAAAGAGATAATCCATAGATTATAAAGTCGCTATTAAAATATGTACAATAATTCAAAATTAAATTTTCCTCAATTTATGTATCATTTTTTAGAAAAAAGCCTTTACAGGTTGAGGTTCCTTGCCCGAAATCATATATAATAGATGTATCATTATCGAATTCGAAAACATTTTTAAAATTAGTGATTTCACTTAAAATCATTGCTTTTGATAGATGCCATGCCGGATAAGAGGCTTTATAAATAGGTTCTCTAACATTTTGGATTGTCAAATAATTGTTGTCGTCCGATGAAAAAAATGTTTTTTCGATGAACATGTATTGTGAATTTAGATCGGTTATTTCTCTGATTAGTTTGTAAGGATTTTCTACATATTGAAGAACACTAGAAAAAATAAAAAAGTTATTTTTTCTTTCAATTAATTTTGGGATTTTAGATTCAAAGCAAAGTACATCATCAGCGTAATTTTTTTGACCTAAATCTACATATGATTCCTGTTCAACAATAACCCATTTCTCTATACAGGATATTGGAAACAGTTTTCGGTGTTGTAAATAGGTACTACCTAATGATCCTCCGAAATCAATAATATTTAATTTTCCAACTATTGAATAAGCATAGTAAAGAGCACTCAGCAGATGAAAGGAAATTTGGGGAGTATCAAAGGCTACTGAATCTCTTTCTCCCTTTATTTTATTGTCCCTTAAAAGTAAGCATGTTTGATGTGTTTTTTGCAAAATATTCTTTTGAGAATACCCGTCCGAATGCTTACATGCATCAACCCAACTATCATAATTACCATCGAAGGATACAATTGGAATGTTTTTTTTTCTTTTTAAAAACTTAAACAATTTTCTAATTTTGATTTATTGTGGAAATTTTTAAATTTATCTTCTTTTTAGTAGATTTTTCAAAAGCTTTATCTTTGGCACTTTGGATAGAATTTGATCAACATCATTATCATCTAAAGCGTCACATGCTTGACCGATAGGCCAGTTTTCAGTACTCGAAGCATGGCCAAAACTAAGTACTTGTTTTTGTTTTTCACTCAAATTAGCTAAATCTCTTGAGTGCAAAAGGATAGGCTCCCCGGTTGGCATCCATGAGGGTGAATATTGACCAAATAGCGACATTCTTACATTCCCGTGAATATAGGGTGCTGCCCTATGTATGGTGGCGTAATCATAAGCTATCAATGTTCCTTTCGGTTTATGGTTGAAGGTAACAATGTTATCAATGAAATCGGGTTCAAAGTCATCAAAACTCTCTATGCCAGTATGCTCTCTTGACCATTTATGACTGCCTTTTACTAGTTGTACTCCTCCTTCTTCTACATCAACTAAATACATAATAATAATCAATCCTTTATCAGCTGAAACTACCTCTACATCAAAACTGTTAGTATCATAATTAAATTTGTCTATTTTATTATCGACATGCCATCCCATGTTGAAATCTTTTGACGGAAGTGTTTTATAGATTCTGAAGTTCGATAAATGAACTGGCTCTCCCGTATATTGCTCACAAAGGTTTATTAATTTGGGATTTGTGTAAATATCTATGATCTCTTTTCCCCAAGATAAAGTATTGGCCAAGAAATGCTGGTTGCCCATTTTTATGTAGCCTCTTCTGCCGTTATTATGTGTTACTGAAAATGGTCTTGATATAAGTTTAGATAATTTGCCGATAGTGTCACTCGCTATCAAGCCAGTTAGATCAACAAATCCATCTTTGGTAATCTTTTTAATAGAGTCGTTGATATCGATCATGAATTTGTCATATTTCTTATTTTGCCAAGCTTAATCTTAATCAAGCATATCATATTATCACAAAACTCTGGTAAATATAATCTTAGGAGATCAATTTTTCTCAGTATGTTGCACTTAAAGAAACAGAGTTTCATTTTTATGATCCTAAGATAAGAGGGATTCATTAGAATGATTTTATGTCTTTTTGTTTCGCTTAGTACGTAGTCAAACAATTTAATGTTTTTTTCGTACACCCCCCAACCTGGGCTATTAACTTGGTATTTTAAACCTGAGAATTTAGGTTCATTTTTTTTTCTTGGTGTAGCGGGTCCGTTCCTGTCCTTGTAGGCAGTTAAACTTGGGTAATGCTCTAAATGATATAAGTCATTGCCTATGCAATCCTTAAAATCAATAAGTAAATGTTTTTGATTCAATCTAAGTGCAATATCTCCTTCCATCCAACCCCAGTAAATTAGCGTTTCATTATAACCTCTGCAACTTATCCATATCTTTTTATGGAATATCATAATCCCAACTGGGCTCCACCAAAATGGGAATCCCCAGGTTCTAGCAGTCTCGACTACCAGTTTTTTTCCATAGGATTGTATATAGTCATAAACATAATTTAATGGATATGATTGTGAACTAAACCTGTATGGTATTGATCGCCTTTCTATAAACATAAATGCATTTTCCGGATCAAACCAAAGAGAATTTTTTCTTTGTATTAGGTTGTTAAAGTTTTCAAAAAAATCTCTGCCAACTATTGTATCATTGTCAATTCTTCCAATATAGTCTCCCTTTGCTCTTCTTGCAGCTGCATTTAGAGCAATTACTTCTGGGAACTTACTATCACCCTGCAAATTAACCGCATCTGATGGCGGAATATGAACAAACTTAACGCAAATCTTCGCCTCCTCAATTAAATTAAGTGCATCTGATAGTGGACTTTCACTTCCCCAATCTGAAACAATAATTTCTAACTTGTCTAAAAAGTTGACCTCTTTTGCATGCAGGAGGGCAAGATTAATAGATGTTTCCAACCTCCAACGAGAATTCCCCATGTATGAATCATTACGAGAACATAGAATCAAAGAAAGTAATGGTGAATTATTGCTCATTATAATTTAAATGGTTTTACCATTATGACATATTTTTTCTATCATTTTAATTAAAAGACTTACAGCGAGTGAAACTTATCAAAATCGCTCAAAATTTTTAAAATAATAATTAGTTATGACTAGAAAGATAATGTAAATGGCAAGGAGTTATGTTTACTAAAATGCAACACGAAAATATTTGAAATGATCTTTTCAATAATTTAATTGATACCTCTTATTTTTTTAAAATAGTTTTCACTTTATTAGCTACATAACGAATATTCTCATCGGAAATAGCCAATCCACTGGGCAAATAAAAACCTTTTTCAGCTAATCTTTCAGAATGTGGGTGGCATTCATTAGCAAATAGTCCCATTTTAATAAAGACAGGTTGTAAGTGCATTGGGTAGAAAAAAGGACGTGTCCCAATATTTTCATCCGCTAGTTTTTTCATTATAGATTCAGCGTTATCGAGGACATGATCGCAGAGAACTACTCCATAGACCCAAAAAATATTTTCTGCATAATTTGTTTTTGCTAATGGTAGATGCAGTGCATCGCAGTCTTTAAGAATCTCATTATACAGTTTCCCTATTTGACGTTTCCTTTTGATGAAAAAATCTAAGCGTTCAAGCTGTGCAAGTCCAATCGCAGCTTGTAAATTAGTCATTCTAAAGTTCCAGCCAATATTCTCATGTACAAACCTTTTCTTTTTTTGAAAATAAAGATTACGCAAAGACCTGAATTTTTCAGCAAGAATCCTATCATCCGTTAACAGCATCCCGCCTTCTCCCGTTGTTATATGCTTGTTGGGATAAAAACTATAAGTGCTGATATCTCCTAGGCTTCCACATGGACGATTTTTATAATCAAGTCCGATGACTTCAGCTACATCTTCAATTATTTTAATTCCCTTACTTTTTGAAACTTCAATAATTGGATCAGCATCAACTGGTAAACCATATATATGTACAAGGATAATTGCTTTAGTATGTTCATTTATAGCATTCTTTATTAATTCGGGTGTCGAATTGAATGTAATGGGATCACAATCAACAAGAACTGGTCTGGCACCAGCATTTAAGATTGCGGAAACACAAGAAATAATTGTGAAAGTAGGCACTATAACTTCATCGCCATCTTTTAAATCAAGAGAAAGTAATGCACATTGTAGTGCTGCCGTCCCGTTCGTAACAGCTACCCCGTATTTACATCCATTTCGTTCCGCAAATTTCTGCTCAAATTCCTGGACGAAGGGACCCTCAGAAGAAATCCAACCAGAATCAATACACTTGTTGAGGTAGAGCTTTTCGTTACCATCTAACAAGGGTTCATTGACGGGTATATGCTTCATCAAATATTTTTTTCTGAAAATTTATTAATAGGAATATTTAATCTAAATGTGTCTTTTTCATAGTCGTTACCACTCCTCAAACCTGATGATAACACTAAAAACAAAGTATCTTCAATTGCCTCAAAATTGTGTGCTTCATATGCTTCGTGAGTAATCAAATCTCCAGACTCGACGATAACTTCAGCTAGAGGTTCGTTAATTTTTTTTGCAGAGCATTTCATTTTTCCATTCAGAATATAAACAAATTGGATTGTATGTTTGTGGTAGTGGTTACCCCTGACACTACCTTTTTTACTTTCAATCATAGTAGCACCATTAAAGCTCAAATGATTAACAATATCTGTAATAGAACCTCTGTGATCTTTAGTTGAAATGATGACTTTCTTTATTTTCACTTAATATATTTACTGGTTTTAGATAATCCTAGGTTTGGGAATCGGAATAATAAACTTTCCTCCATTAGCTTTGTACTCTTGTAAATTCCCCATTATTTCATCAGAGAAATTCCATGCCAAAAGTAATGCATAATCGATATGATGTTTCACCAATTCAGAATCAGCAACAACTGGAATATGGACACCAGGACACAAGCGACCTATTTTTAAATTACTTTTTTCTGTAATAAATGTCAGTGTGTCCGTTCCTATGCGACAATAGTTTAGAAGAGTCATTCCTTTAGCAGGGGCACTAACTGCTGCCAGTTTGCATCCTTTTTGTTTTAGATCGTGTAGTAAACTTACTAATTCTTGTCGGTTTTGATGTACTCTATTTGCAAACTTTTTCAATTTTTTTTCATCACGCCATTGTTCATTTTGTTCTCGCTCTAAAAACTTAGCGACTCGATCATGGATTTTGTATTGTCCTTCCCTAGCAACAAATACCCTGAATGAACCTCCGTGAATATCTCTTTCTTGGACATCTATAATTTCCAATCTGAATTTTTTGACAAGTTGCATAACTGGTTCAAGTAAAAGGTAGGATAGGTGTTCGTGGTAAATCGTATCGTATTCTAAAAAATTAATTAAGTTTCCGAAGTAGGGTGCTTCAAAAATGAAAATTCCTTTATCATCTAAAAGGACTTGTACTGATTGCATAAAGCTTTTGAGATCATCTACATGTGCAAATACATTGGTTGCGGTAATAACTTTAGCAAAACCTTTTTTTTCTAATATAAGTTTCGCTACATCGGGAATAAAAAATTCATCCCAAGTTTCGATTCCCCTTTTCTCTGCGATACGTACAATGTTGCTTGCAGGATCAATCCCCAATGTATTTAGCCCGAGTTTTTTAAAGGATTCAAGTAGAACGCCAACATTGCTACCTATGTCAACGACTAGATCATCATTTTTCAAATGATATGATCTAAATACTGTTTCGGCAAACTCATCCCAATGTTTTTGTCCAGATTTAGTTATCGAGGATTCGTATGGATAGTCCCTTTTATACAATATCTCACCAGGAACCACATAGCTTAATTGTGGTAATCCGCAACCCCTACACATTAAAACTTCAAGTGGGTAATGAGTTTCAGCTTCTTTGAGTTGGTTAGGTCTCAGGAATTGATCTGCCGGCGGCGTAAAACCTAGGTTTAGGAATTTAAAAAGTTCTGTTGAATCACAGATTCTGCAATGCGTTACCATAATTTCATCCTCTTACTTCTTAATGAAATCTATTACAGTTCTGAAGTACTTAGAGAATTCATATTCCTCCTTGTAGCATTCATAGGCATTTTTTCTATAAAAATCATAATTATCTAAAATTAAATTGATTCCAACTTCAATTTCATCTAAATCATCGAACATTACCCCACATTGATATTTTTCGATTATTTCTTTAAATCCGGGCAGGTTTCTACATATCACCGGTTTACCACATCGTAAATAGTGGGCAATTTTTCCAGAACCTTTTGCAAGACTTATCCAACTAGTTCCGTACTTTTCATAATAATCATAGATGACAATGCCAATTTTGGCTGAATTTACAACATCATCGATATCGTTGTAGTCTACAGGGTTTAAAGAGAGTAGGGTTTTTTCGTCGCCAGATTTCAAAACCTTTTGAATATAGGGTTCATCGATTGACCGTTTCATCCTTTCGTGAAATACTAAACGCCAATCTTTTGGCCAATTTCTGGATTCTTTAGCTAGTTCACTTGAACACATTACATCATGAATCCAACCTGAATGTAACATTACGTGATTTTCATCTTTCAAAGAGTAGAGGTTTTGGAAGAAATGGCTTTCAGTTTTATTACAAAAACCTCTTGGCGAATGAGGAACGCAAAAATATGTTGCGTTTTGGAAATCCACTTTATTTGCCTTACAGACATCTTCTGCCCTTGATTCATCAGTAGTCAAAATAGCATCTGCAGTTTGACAAGCTTTTGTTTCAAGAAATTTGATTAGTTTTTGCACTAATAATCCCTGTTCTGGTTCAGTAATTTCTAAACCCCAATAGATGTATTTTCGAATATTAAAAAGTCGACTAGATAAATAGGATGCGCAACCCCCTCCTAAATCTATGCCAATAATCACATCATATTTATTTTTTCTTACTAAATTTAATACAAAAAAAGTATATTTCAACTGATCCAATAAGACCTTTCTTTGAAAAGAAAAGTTTTTTATATTTTCTTTTGCATTATTTACTATGGATCTTGCAATAGTTTTTAAATTTTTTGGGATAAGTTTTTTGAATACTGAACTTCTGCGTTCAATTATTGCATCTTTACTACAATTTTCCGCTAATTGATAATCTCTACAAATTTCATTTTCTATTGGCGATAAAAACATTCTAACATTTTCGGCGAATTTTGGTGGTTTTGGAAAATTACTTTTTCTAAGTGTTCCAAGTATATCTACTTGAAATCCATTTTCAGATAAAATCCTAATTGCTTCGACAAAACTAGGGTAAGCACCGAGGTAATCTTCTTCAAATATAATTGCAATCCTCACTTTAAAGATTGTAATTTTTTTGAAGGACGCAAGTAATGCCCCAAGTATTTTCTGACGATTGCTTTTTAGTTAACCATTCTTCTGTGTGTATAAGACTAAATCCATTTTTAGCTGAAAAATATTCAATTTCCGGTATACTGAAATAGCGAATAGAATGGGACTCTTGAAGGTAAGACCATTCTGATGTTTTTTTATTTTTAATGTAAAACTCGTAATGGACCGTAACGATATTTTCGAGAGTTTTGTGTTCAGGGTTGGAAATTCGATTTATAAAAAAGTCATCATTTTCAAATTTTTTTATTTTGACTAAAGGTTTCAAGTTTAGAACAGCTGGTGTATACCATATATCGAAAATAAATATTCCGTTATTACGAAGATGATGGTTCACACTCGCAAAAGCTTGGTCTATTTCGTTATTTCTAGTTAAATAACAAAAAACATGAAAAAGTGATAAAACACTGTCGTAGGTTTTATTTGTCTCATAAGTCCTAATATCTCCCTGTTCGAAAGAAAGCTTACAGGATGAAGTACCATGAGGAATTTTATATTGTTGATGTGCTTGATTCAGCATCTCCTGACTAATATCAACTCCATGAACTGTATAACCTTTCTCAGTTAGTAAATTGGCATGCTTTCCTGTGCCGCAACCGAATTCTAATATGTTATTTGATTCACCATAATAATTTAGTAAATTGTCTATATAATCAACTTCAGCAACATATTCTTTTTCTTGGTAAAGTAGATCATAGAACTGAGCATATTTTTCAAAAACCATTACTCTAAATTGAATCTTGTTTTAGATACATCGGCGTGCATTTCCTTTTCTTTTTAATATGTGATTTAATCATTATACATTGATAAGCTTTTTATTGAAGAGCATAGTTTTTACGAGACATCTTCCTGTTGGTCTAATCTAAAATATTTTATTAGATTTTAACCAAAATATTACACAGTTAGGGAATGAAAATTGAGAATGTATAGTCACAATTTATTTTGTTTAAGAACTTTAATAATTTTTCTATGCTCAATTTTTGTAAAATAGGAGCAGAGTTAACTTTATGTAAATTTATATTATTAATTTCAAATAATTATTGAGTCGATCAAATTGATTTTTGGTATTGTGCTTTGAAATTGTCTGCTGTTGTAATTCCTCAGATATTTGATCGGTTAAACGATGATTAGACATGAGGTGGTCAGTTTTTGTTATCAGATCTTCTTTGCTATCGTAACTACAAAAGTTGTTGAAACGAGATAAAAAAGAACCATTTCCGGTTTTTTTATCCGTAATCAGGCATGTACCTACTCCAGTTGCTTCTAGTAATCTGATGTTACATGCATAGTTGCCAGTCTGTGCTATGTGCATATTAAATGTAACTCTGTATTCGGAGAGTTTTTGAAGCATATCTATCCCATAAACAGGTCTTTTAATTATCTTATTAATGGGTGAGTTATCCAAAAAACTGAATTTCGGCAGGTTATCTGGGTTTGCATAGTTTTGGAATATCGAATCAGATGAAGTGTATTTAGCGATAAAACTAGAAGTCCTTTGCCGAATTTCAAATGTTTTTTTAAGTAGCTTATTTTTATGGCTTAATCGGTTTACATTGGAATAAATCTGAACATCAAAATTTTCAGCAAGTGACTCGAGGTAATTAATTCTTTTGTTATGCCATTCATTTCCGGGAATTAGGCTCCCTATAAAGCATATTTTATTGATTTTTGGCTTTTTTTGAATTGCATTAATTATCTCAGGTTCAAATGCGTGATCTAGTTTTTCAGATTTACCCCCTTTTTTTCTAATTGAGTCCCTTAGGGAAATTGAGTTGGTTAGGACGAGATCATATTGACCGAAGATGTTTTCATTTCCTTCGGGAGCACCATACCAGCAAATCTTTTTCTTAATCGAGGTGCAATTATTGGTAATCCTGTCTAACCTGTTATTTTGGTCATAGTAAGATGCACCAAAAATGAATAAAATATCAGGTTGAAACCTTTTAACTTGTTCATTTAAAATATTGAATTCGTAATCCCCTGAATTATCGTGGAATTCATTTTCCTTACTCCACATTTCCTGCATGTATGAGTTATTTCTTATTAGCATGATAGATTCATGGCCGATATCATTGAGCAGTTTTGGCCATTTGCTCATTGAACAAATGGCTTCTCTGTCTATGAATTTTTTTTGCTCGGCATAATTTTTTGTTCTTAAAATTTTGTTCTTGGCATATAATAATTCTAGATGATCGGGGTATATTGAACTTAGAAATGCTATTTTCATTCTTAAACCTTTTGCCAAACAGATGTGTATGAATCCCAATCATAATCATAGCATAACCCATAAAAGTTAGTTCTTCTCCAACCCAACTTGTTCAAATACTCCATTCCGTCAGCATAATCTCCGCGATCTGAATTATCTAAAAGAATGTATCCACCAAGCATAACTTTAGAAGAGGCGATAATAAGAGAATCTGACCTTAGTCTTCCATCAATTGAAACCAAGTTATATGTGTTGTCCTGTTGCCTCTTAATTTCATTTAGGTAAGGAGAAAATTCGTGGCTAATTGTATTAGAGTTGAACAAATTGCATCTTTTATTTTTCCATTTGCTGGATAACTCTATTATGCGCTTTTTCTTATTTAAACTATTTAGCCAGGATTCGTCATGTTCTATTGAGAATAGGCTAGTACAGTTATTTAAAAAAAATATGGTAGATCCTCCGCACCCAGTTTCTAGAATATTTAATTTTCTTTTACAAATATGATTCAAAAAAAAAATAGCGTTGTAGGTCATCCAAGGTAAACCAGCGTCCAATGGAGATCTTTTTAAAAGTTTATCATTTATCCAAATCTTATTAAATAAATTAAAATCAAAATAATTAGAATCATTTTTACACCTAAACTTTCGATAAAAGTAATCTTTATAAAGTTTAAGCATTATAATTTAGAAAATTTAACATAAGATCTAATGGTAACTTCAAAAAAGTTTTTCATCTAGAGAATTATTCGATACTGATGGATTAATTAGATTTAGTTTTTTGATAAACGCTAAAAGGTAATAGAACATTTCCTTGACCTTCACGAAGAAGCACCCCTGACCCATAAAAGTCACCATTTTCAATTATTAATTCGAATGCATTAATAATCCAATCCATAGGTTCACCATCCCCCTCTAAATAAGTATTAATAGTGTATGTTCCAGGTTGTAAATTTAACTTTTCAATTTTCAAGCATAAAGTAAAAGACTTCTTTGGGATGATTTCAAAATTAACAAAGTTTGTGCAAAATTGGGATACACTTTGACCTATACTATTTGAAATACCTACACAAAAAACTAATTTTTTATTTGTAAATTGTATAGTTTTAAAGACACAATCAATTGCTAAGAAAGACCCTGTTCTACACAGATTACTTTCACTTCCTTGCTTATCTCGAAAAGAAACCTTTTCTAAAACTAATTCGCCAGAACCAACTCTGTCAGTGCGGTCTTTAATTTTACACTTTCTTTTCGGGGTAACATCTTCGAGGTAATTTTTAATCGTCGAATGTATTGATCCAATTTCTGTGATAATGCCTTCTTTTAAGCAAATTCCTTTGCTACATATTGTCTCAATGGAAGCCATATTATGAGATACAAATAATATTGTTTTACCACTTTTTGAAATACCTTCCATTTTATCTAAGCATTTTTTTTGAAATGCCGCATCACCTACTGCCAAAACTTCGTCAACTATTAGAATATCAGGATCTAAATGGGCAGCGACAGCAAATCCTAATCTTACCGTCATGCCCGATGAATATCTTTTAATCGGAGTCTCGATAAAATCGTCAATACCAGCGAAATCAACAATTTCATCGAACTTTTGTTTCACTTCTTTCCGGGTCATGCCAAGGATAGCTCCATTTATATAAATATTTTCTTTTCCAGTTAATTCGGGATGGAAACCGGTACCAACTTCCAATAGAGCTGCTACTTTGCCTCTTACTTGGACTTGTCCAGTTGAAGGTTCAGTTATCCGAGATAATATTTTTAGCAAAGTAGATTTACCTGAACCATTCGAACCAATAATTCCAACAATCTCCCCTTTTTGAATTTTAAAATCAAGATTATGAAGAGCCCAAAACTCCCTGTCATTAATCATTCTTGAATTTTCAACTGCCATTTCCTTTGAAAAATCAAGTGCTGTTGCATCTCTGCTCCTTTTATTCCACCACCTGCTTAAGTCCTCCCTAAGACTTGTCATTCCAATAGTTCCCAAACGATATTTTTTTGACAATGCTGAAGATTCAATTACCGATGAAGAATCCATATTATATATAATCTACTACTCTTTTTTCTGTTCGTTTGAAAAGGTACATTCCTGATAATAAAACTAGTATAGAAACCGCCCCCGAGTATAGTAGATGGTAAGGTAAAAAAGTACCTTTTCCAAGGAGGGCGAAACGAAAAGCTTCTAATATAGGTGCCATGGGATTTAATGATGCCCATTGTCTGTAATCGTCAGGGATTTCAGATAATGGGTAAATTATTGGAGATGCATACATCAAAGCTTGAACAAGAAAGCCAGTGATTTGGTTGAAATCTCTATATTTGGCAGTTAGAACTGACATCCATAATCCCAAGCCAAGTCCTAGTGAAGCGACAATTGGAATTAGGACTGGAAGTAGTATTACTGCCCAAGTCATTGAAAAGGGTTCTGTTAATGGAATGAAAAATTTATAAATGCTAAAATATCCCAAAAAAAACATAGCTTGTATCGCAAATCCAAAAAGTGCTGAAATACAATTGGATATAGGGTTTATGAGTCTTGGGTAGTATACTTTTTGATAAATTCCGGCGTTCGTTGTGAAAGTACATGCGTTTCCTATGAAGCAGGATGAAAAATAACTCCAAACTATCAGACCGGAATTATAAAAAAGTAACGGAGGAAGGCCATCTGTCGGGATTTGAGCAAAACCACCAAAAACAAGTGAAAATATAACTGTAAGGAAAAGTGGTTGTAATACAAACCAAACAGGGCCTAGAACGGTTTGTTTGTATTGTGATAAAAAATCTCTCCTAACTAAAAGATATAAAAGATCACGATATTTCCAAATACCAATAAAATCAAAACCTGACCAACCGGTAGAAGGCTTAATTGTTGTAATATGATTTTTTGTGTAAATATGGAATTATAATGAAAGTTTAAATAATCTCTATCTCTGGAAAAGGAAAAATCAGAGATCCACCCTCTTTTAGGTATTGCTCTTCATTTTTGAGTATTCCGGATTTAAAATGCCAGGGCAAAACAAGATAAAAATCAGGCTTCATTTTCTTGGATTCAGCGTCTGATATTATTGGAATATTTGAACCCGGAGTAATTTTACCAAATTTATCCTTATTAATTTCAGCAATAAAAGGGATGTCAGTTGAATCAAAGTTACAAAATTGAAGTAATACATTGCCTTTTGTTGAGGCTCCATAACCATGAACGACTTTTCCGCTAGCATTTAGTTTTTTTATCAAATTTACGAGATCATGTTTATGTTCATGCACTCTTTTTTCGAAATTCCTGAAGGGGTTGGGAGTATTTATCCCCATGTTATTCTCTTGATCTAAAAGCCATTCGATAACTGCACAATTTGAGGTGAATTGTGAATTTTTATGGCATGCAGTAACGGCAAAACTTCCTCCATTAACTGCGTTCATTTTGACATCGATTATTTTTAAATCACATTTTTCAAGTAGTATTTTGATTGGATTTAACGAATAATATTCTAGGTGTTCATGGCATATCGTGTCATAAGAATTAAGCCTTAACATCGATGGCATATAACTTTGCTCAAAATGCCAAATACCATCCAATTGAAGACTTTTAGAGATGTCGTGGACGAAAGAATATGGATCCTCAAGATCATAGAACATGGAAATAGAAGTGATAACCTTAAACTTTTTTCCGGCTAATAAATCAGCAGAAAAAAAATCGGGAATAAGTTCAATCTCAGGGGGATAATAGTCAGAGAACTTCATGCCAGTGGGATCTATACCGATTCTATTTAAATCCTTTACTCTGTAGGAATTTAGCAATGTTGCGTCATTGCTTCCAATGTCCAACACATTATCACCCGCTTTTACATTATATTTCTGGATAATTGAATCGGTCATTGTGTGCAAATGCTCGACCATCATGGGATTTAATCCAGATCTGTAACCATAATTATCTCCGTACAACTCATTCGGGTCATAAGAATGTTGAAGTTGAAGTAAGTTACAATGATTGCACCAGACTAATGCAAGAGGACCTGAAGAAACATCTCTTGAATCTATTGATGGAAAGACACCAGTAAGAAATTGTTCACCAAGATTCAAAACTAATAATAAATCATTAGATTTACAGAGCCTGCAATTAGAAATTTCTTTCATTGATAAGTGTCTCGTTTGGAAGAGGGTTGGTTACAACTAATCCTTTTCCAATGTAAATAGAAGGATTACCCCATGGGACTGGGGGTAGATAATTAGTCAAAACTCCTGCAGAACTAAGATTGAGATAATTATCACTCCCACCAATCCTGCCTTTTACAAAAAAAATTAAGTTTTTAATTTTGT
>Ga0209090_10001743_pt1 | contig 13914 bp, 11 predicted proteins | sample ArcticOcean_MG_C_9_FD_187432 | JGI IMG/M metagenome (GOLD analysis project Ga0209090, IMG submission 187432) | Marine microbial communities from western Arctic Ocean - ArcticOcean_MG_CB2_152 (SPAdes) (version 2) | ecosystem: Environmental > Aquatic > Marine > Oceanic | place: Arctic Ocean... | reverse complement strand
CGCGTAAAGAGCAAGGGGTATAGCCAAAAGAAGAACATTCAATTTGTTCTTCCTTGGATCAAAAGATACCAATAAGTGGTCCATGGCTTCTTCGATTTCATCAGTTAAGTCATTCGATGCCTCGATGACCATACGCACTGGAGGTTCCGACATGTTTTGGTCGAAGGAGACTCAGCCCTTGAGTTCACCGCTTGGGTGTGATTCAATCGTCACTCTTTTTACGACCGACTGCGCGTCGTTTTGGCGCCTTTCGAGGAGCTGCACGACGACCGACTGCGCGCTTCTTAGCAACAGGCTTTGGTTCCTCTTCCTCGTCGTCTTCGTCATCGTATTCACCCCAATCGATTCCATCATCATCGTCATCTTCTTCGACGACGATTTCTGGGACGACCTTCTTATGACGTTTTTTGCGTGAAACAATGTTCACGGCAAAGGGATCTTCCTCCTCTTCTTTCTCCATCGTTTCTTCCTTCTCTTCAGGAGCAATGGATTTTTCTTCAGACTTGTCACTGGTATCTGTCACAGCATTCATGTCAAGGTCTTGTGAAGTACCGATAAATTCTGACATCCAATCTTCATCTTCGTCATCGTCATCACCGCTCTTCTTCTTCTTTGGACCGCTCATGCTGGTTCGAATAACCATCAGCATTACGATTAAAGAGAAGACAAAGATTCCAGAAAGAATCCATACAAGAATGTAAGGAGGGTCCGTCATCGAAGGGTTAATTGTAATCGGTTCTGGCTCAGGCTGAAGCGACTCAACATAGTTACATGAAGTTGTTCCATCGAGTCGGTTTCGACAGTCATCGACCAGAAAAATCACGCTGGTTGAACGTTCGTTTCCTGCGGAATCGATTGCCCGAACAAAGACCGCGTGTTGGCCGGGTAGGAAGTTACCGGCGGAGAAGTCAAGGTCCAGAACAACTGAACTGTTATCGCCGTTAAGATCAGTAACAGAAGTTACTTCAGTCCATGGTGTTGAAACGGATTGAGGAGCTCCATAATTGTAGGTGAATTTGTATTGGAATGAATCGATTCGGACATCATCTTGAGCACCAGCAAGAACTTGGATAACATTACCATAGAGATATTTTGAATTACTATCGGAACTCGATGAAGGTGAATAAATGGTCACTTGAGGGGGAACGGCGTCAACGGCTCTATCGGTCCAATTTTGTGTGGCTTGATTATTCGACTTATCTTCCATTTCCACTTCAAAAACCATGTTGCCAGCAATGGTTGAAGCGGTAATAAAGAAGTCGAGTTGATACACTGGCCCTCGGTCTGGATTCCCAGCATTTTCTTGAATCAAAGCCATTTCTCTGGTACCGCCAGAAACATCGCCCCCATTCACTGTCGTGATGTTTATGGTTGGGCTGACATCGAGGTACTCATCAAACTCAATTTGAACCTTATAATCTCCAGCGACCAAAGATGGGCTGGTAAAGGCTTCATTGTCTTCATTGATGAGAAGAAGAGATGCTTGAGGGGCTTTCGTATCCTCTGTCACTTTAATCGCATTCGAGCCGATTCCAGAATAAGTCTCAGGATTACTGTTACTCCACTTATCCGTGATGGTAATTGCATACCATACCTCACGGTCAATGTCATCGGGAATGTCAAGTTGACGGAAGAACGTAGGTTCTTGGGAAATTCCTGCATTGATATTGTCAATCGCAAGTTCCCAACCTTCTTCATGAATGGAGCTGATTTCGCTTTCATCTTCACCGAATGGTTCGCCATAATGGCGCCATATTTGATAGGTTTCATCGGTTTCTAATAGGTTGTTGAACCATTCGATACTGACTTTATTGAGTGGACCTATCGAATCAACGACTTTCATTCCGACTCGAGATGGTTCTACCGTGTCTTCTTTGTTATCTTCATCGATTTGGTAGACATTTTGATTCAAACCTTTATCCATGTAGGTTCCTGAAAGATGGCCATAAAGAGCCTCGGTTGTTACAAAGTAAAATGGTTGCTCAGCTTGAAGTCCATCAGCGAGGGCTACATCGAACGTGCCGATACCATCGCTCACTGAACCAAGCCAGGTGAGAGAACCGTTGAAAGACGCCCATACCTCTTCGGTGACTCGGAATCCACCGGACCAAATATGGTAGCGCTCCCCTTCGACACCGAGTTGGTCGGTCCAAGTGACTCGAGTGGTCGAGTTGCCAATGAATTCAGCATAAACATCAGTGGGTTCAGCAATCCATGGAGACCACGCATCTTCTTCTACTTCGGGTGAACAAGAGGCTGCAGATATATCTGTGTTGTATGCACCATGGAAATCGACCGTGACTATGCAATAGTATGCGGAACCTAAGCGTCCCGTAGGAACCTCATAAGGAAACGATTCTTTATCTTCTTCAACCGTTGCAAGATATTGAACGTCCCAACGAAGGGTTGAACTAAACGATGTACCGGACATGTAGATTCGGTAAGATTCCCCGTTTGTACCACTCGCATCATTCCACGTAACAGTAGTCGTTCCACCTCCAGTCGTCGCATTTGCAATAAAATCAGCATTTATCAAAATAGCATCGCCTGGGGGCATGTTATCTTCAACGATTGGCGATGTCATGGCGTTGTTTGAAAGGAAACGGATATCCATGTAATCGATTCCAATTTCAACCCCATTTGGAAGCAAGTAGGTAACTGAATAATAGGCAGCACGGTCGGTGTTTTCTGGCACCGCAAGGGCCACGGAAGAGGTCCCAGCAGGGAGCACTGCAATCGGTGTTTCAGTAGCCAGCATAGCCCCATTTGCTCGAGTAACTGGGTATGGTGTTCTGTAGAGGTGGATTTGGTATGCATTTTCGCCCGATACTGGAAGGATTGGGTTAATGTCGTTATAATTGACCCATTGCAATGTAGTGTTACTTGTGCCTGGGTCGAATGAGCCAATGAGGTTGTACGGCGTACGGATGGGCGTTGTCTGTTCAAATACTGGAGTTGCGATTACAGAAGCATTGATGTCCAGATCAAATAATTCACTCCCATCGGCAAGCGTTGTGGTTACGGCATAATAGAAACTGCCATTCACACCTGGGGGTATGAGAAAAGAAGTCGCGTGTGTGCTTTCACTTACCGTCCCATTGATTCCTCGGCAATTGAATGCGATATTGAGAACTGCTGGGGAAGAACAGGCTATGATTCCAGTTTGGAAGGGTGTCAAATTGTTAATGTTTTCAGAAGTAATAAGGTCACTTGAACGATAGACATTGTAGGTTGCGTTAAACAACCCAAGGAGTACTGAACCGTCGGTATCGATGTTTCTCCAGGTCACCGTAGTGGTCTCGGACATTGGATCAAACTCAGCATGGATATCTTGGGCCTGTAAATTAGCAGGCGCACCGAGGTCTTCAGCCGATACATGGCTGAGTGGCGCCAATGCAAGAAGCATGCAAAACACAAGGAAAATCGCTTTTCTCCTGCCTTCAATATTGAGCACACTGTCTGTCATCATCCCTCTTGTCACAAGCAACGGTTATGAGCATGTCGCATATTCAACCGTTAAACAAGGGTTTCAACACACCCCTACGGGGTGACCACGAGGTAGAAATTACTCGTCTTCAGAAGACTGATTTGGCTGAGGTAATGGGTCTTCTGAATCGATACGTGAAATCTCGGTTTTGGCTTGTTGGAAACGGACGAGGAAAGTCCACAATCCGCCAAAGGCAGAGATCAAAACTATCACACTCAACGGATTGATTGGAATGTGGTCGAGGATGCCTGGGAACATCCCAAAATCTTCAACACCTGCAAGGATGAAAATACCGGTGAGGAAAATGGCTACAATCGAAAGAATGGTTCGATCGGCTCTGGAGAAACCACGGTAGTTACGCGAACCGGCTACTGCTTGCGCTTGAGTCCCCATATATGAGCCAAGTAAAGTAAGCCATGCTGCTATTAAACCAAGGGTGAAATCGCCCACGAAAACAGAGCCTGCTATGCAAAGAATCCAAATTGAATCGAGCAAACGGTCAAAGGTATGATCGAGATAGTCCCCCCAGCGACTCACATTGCCGTATTTACGTGCTAAAGGGCCGTCTAAACCATCCAAAATCATGGCCATAATAATCAATAATCCGCCGCCAAACAACATGGACGCGCCAAAAGTAGAATCATCTGCGGTCAAAACGGCAAGTCCGCCGAGAATGCCTATAGGGAGTGCAACCCATGTTACCGTTGCTGGTTTTACACCTGCAAGTGAATCTAAAATTGGATTCAGCAGGCCTTCCCACGCGTCCCGTAGTTTTTCTAAAGCCATGATTCTCAATCACCTGCAGTGAGCGAGAGGTGTTTGTTGTTGCGGTTCATCGTGAGCAAAAATGGTGACTTACATCCATCCAATCGCTTGCGAACTCAATTCTGTAAGTGGTAGGGATGGGCATTTATTTCCCACCCATTCAATAATCTGCGACTGCATTTCTTCAATCGTTAACGAAGTGCTGTCAAGTTCTAAAATGGGTGCTTCAATTTCAAATTCTAAAAGTTCAGACCATGTTCCAGAAAGCAATTCCCATTCCACATTTGCTGCTATTTTTGATGAGGTATACGCTCTGCCTTCCAAACGCTGCTTTAATTGTACAGGGTTACATCGTAAAATAACGATGGCATCGACTTCAAGAAGGTGAGAGAGGTGACCATCGATGAAGGTGATTCCTTCTCCTTCATTATGCCATTTTTCGGCTAAAAGGTGGATGTCGAGCGGCGCTGAATCGTCGGCAGAATCGACCGCATCTAAGCACCCATGCTGCTCTGCTAAGTCTTGCAGTGAAAGCACCGTAAAGGACGTGCTCAATGCTTCACAAAGCGTGGTTTTACCTGTGCCGGGCGTACCTGTAATTGCGATGCTGACTCGTCCGTCCATGTTTCCCCATCACCTCAGCCAAATAAACGCCAAGGCTTGAATTTTGAAAGAAGGTATCGTTCTGAAAGAGTTTTACCTTGGCCGAGGCGAACAAGCAAAGGCATCATAGGTCATCACTCACAGCAGTGATTGTCGCCATGTTTGGAATGAATGACCCCGCTCAAACCCTGCTTCAATTGGAGCGGTATATCGAGGACGGGAGAATGGAAATGTCAGAGGTCATGGCAACCCAATTCACAGAGATGTTTCTCTCTCAGAAAAAAAGAACGCCTGATGCTCAAATTATGTTGGTCAAAGGTTTGCGGATTCTTTGTGATGTTTTTTTGGCCCGGGGTAAAGTTCAACGGGCGATAGCAAGCGTGAAGATTCTCCATCGTGAACGGAAAAAGCTGATTCGTACCCTCACAGCCGGTGCACCTCATTTGCTTGAAAAAATGACTGCACCAGCGGAAGACTATCGACGCGCAGGTAGAATTTATGCAACTGCGGGGAAAAAGGGACCTGCGATGAAGGCTTTTTCCAAATGTGAAAAGCAATCCCCGGGTCATGTAGCCAGTGCAATGGAGGCGTGTCAACTGCTTGGATTCGACAAGAAACTCGTCAGTCGATTCGTTTCAACCGTTCACGCTGCTGGACCTGTTATTTTGGCCAATGGGCGCTTTGTATTACAACCTCCGAGTTTGCCTGAAGCCGACGCTCGTGAGGCAAAAACTACCTTACAATCTGCAGTTGATGCCGGAGTCAGTTTAAGCGATACTTGTCAGCAACAAATCACTCGAATCACGGAAGAAATTGGGGCTATTGAGCGCGGTGAAGCGGCGGCAAACGCTCGACTGCAAGCGGCAATGGATCTGTTAAAACCACAACACGACTACTACAAGTATTGAGCTTGGTAACGAGAGATGGATTTGAACCATCGATCTCCGGGTTATGAGCCCGACGGGATATCCAGACTACCCCACCTCGTTATGGCCTTGGCTGAACCCCTCCCGTTCTTCAATGCACCGATGGCGCTGCAACGTAATACGGGTGGCAATATTCAAGATTCTGAAGCAAAAAATACCAAATCCGGCATTGGATTGATGAAGAAGGAGTGCTTGTCTCTGCATATGCGGGCCCACTTGCCAATCCCCACCTTGCTATGCGCCCTGCTTATTTGCGCATCTTTTGCAGGTTGTTTGGGTGACGAAGAAGAGGAGGGCAAAAACAGTGTTATCGATTTCGTAGTTTACTACGATACAACCTCCGGTGTTATTGAAGAAGTTGTGCAAAATAATCAACAAATTTCTGAAACTGGGGTCGAATTAACCTTTGACTTCTCCTACACCAAATCCTCAGCTGGTGAAATGGTGACCTTCTACTATATTCCGGGAGATGGCTCTAGTATGGTCGAAAATAACGCCGCAGAAAACGGTGAAATAACCTACACCTACCTTACCCACGGCTTGTTTTCTGCCGCCATTGGTGCAATCGATGACCAAGATAATGAATACTTCGAAAACATAACCATTCGTATCGACAAACAAATCACATGGTCTGAAGATAACACGGCGACTCCGGATACCATGAACATCGAGACCACCCCCGACTGTATCTGTGATGCGCCTGAACAAATTAAAATTGATTCTACCATAACAAACCCACCAAATGGCGGACCGGGATTGCCCTTTGGAGGGCAATCGGTTACCGTGACATGGAGATTGCTCAATTCAACCGATGCCATTGCAACAGAATCAGCACCTGAACAAATTGGCGACGGACAAGATGCAAGTTGGATGCACAACCAATACTTTATCGAACCTGGAACTTGGAAACTCGAAATCGATGTTACGGCAGAAGGAGATGGCGATGAACAAGTCACCGTTGACCATACCGTCACCATCGCCTATGTCGCTGACGAAAGTGTCCCGAATCCGATGACAACTCCTGAACCTGAAGAGTAGAGATTACCTTCATCCATTCACTTTCCGTTTTGCGAAAAGTGAACTTAAAGTGAAAAATACCAGTCGGGTCTATCGTTTAGAGTGTTCGTTTGCCGCATTCTCGAGGCCATCAATTACCGCGCCCTGTTTCTGTCTTTGATATACTGTTGGCAGACCAGAGGGAGTTGGAAGTGAACACATATGGCAACCAAAACAAAGAAATCTGCAAAACTTGAAATTGAAAACAATGAAGACCCGAAGGAGGAAGCACCTGTATTGATGCCACCCGAAGAGGACGTACCCGAAACTCTCATCGAAGACCTTCCTGGCGTAGGTCCTGCCACTGCAGAAAAACTGCGTGAAGCTGGATTTGATGAACTCCTCGCTCTCGCAGTTATGTCACCTGGCGACCTTGCGGACCAAGCTGAACTCGGTGAGGCAGTTGCTACGAAGATCATTAACGGTGCTAAGAAAATGGCAAACATCGGTGGTTTCCTCTCCGGTGGTGCACTTCTTGAACGACGACGCGAAGTTCTCAAACTCTCCGCCAAAGTCCAATCGATTGATGATTTACTCGGCGGTGGTTTTGAAACCCAAGCCTTGGTTGAAGTCTACGGGGCATTTGGCAGCGGAAAAACACAAATCGGTCATCAATTGGCCGTGAATTGTACCCTTCCTTTGGAAGAAGGTGGATTAGATGGCGATATTTTTTACATCGATACAGAAGATACATTCCGGCCAGAGCGAATCACACAGATGGCTCGAGGATACGGACTTGACCCCGATCAAGTGCTCAGTCGAATCCATGTTGCACGTGCGTACAACTCTGCTCACCAGATGCTTTTGGTTGATGAAATTAAGCGAATGAGCAAAGGACTCAATGTCAAGATGATTATTGTTGATTCGCTAACAAGCCATTTCCGAGCTGAATTTATCGGCCGAGCAATGCTTGCAAACCGCCAACAAAAACTCAATCGCCACCTCAAGGATTTGAAACAACTTGCAGATATTAACAATGCACTTGTTCTTGTAACCAACCAAGTTCATTCGAAGCCCGATGCTATGTGGGGCGACCCTACAAAGCCGATCGGCGGTCACATTCTTGCCCACGCTTCGACCTTCAGACTTTATCTCCGCAAAGCAAAGGGTGGACGAAGAATTGCTCGTTTAGTCGATTCTCCAAACTTGCCTGACGGTGAATGTGTGTATCAAGTCACTCAAGAAGGTCTTCGCGACTGAGTGGTGTGAGAAAAACCCTCCAAAAACTGCTGGTTTAGCCATCGAGAGGTGCGGCACATTCAAGGTCACTTGGGTAAGCATGACCCTCATGCGACACTTGATTGAACGTGTATTGGAACTTACAGAATCTGAAATTTCAAGTCCAACAACTGCGACTCCTCCTCTGGGAGAAGGCAGTGAAGTAGAACTTCAGGCACTGTTGGAGTCACTCCAACCCCGCATTCGAGTGTATGGTGTTGGAGGAGCTGGTTGTAATGCAATCGGTCGACTTTGCGACGAAGGTTTATTTGAAAATTCTTACGTTACAGGTTATGCTATCAATACCGATGCTCAAGCATTGCTTATGTCACCGATTGAAGAAAAGGTTTTGATTGGTAGAACCGCTCGTGGACGAGGCGCTGGTGGAGACCCCTCCAAAGGAGAAGCTGCTGCACTTGAATCCGAATTGGCACTACGACGAATTACAAATGATACTCAACTCGCTATTATTACAGCGGGAATGGGCGGAGGTTCAGGAACGGGTGCTGCTGGGCAAATCGCTCGACTGGCAAAACAACAAGGTGCCATGACGATTGCTGTGGTCACCTATCCATTCCAATCCGAAGGAGCCCTTCGCAAGCAAAATGCTGAATGGGGACTTGAACGATTGAGAGAACATTGTGATACGATCTTAGTGATTCCAAACGAGCGTTTGTTGGAGATTGAGGGTGTCAAAGATTTACCCATTTCCAGTGCTTTCCGAGTTGGAGATGAATTGCTTGTTCGTTCAATTACCGGCGTTGCAGAATTACTCACCATCGACGGAATGGTTAACCTCGACTTTGAAGACCTTCGTTCTGTCATCAACTTTGGAAGCGGTGTTGCCATGATTGGATTAGGGTCCGCTTCTGGACCTGGACGTGCTGAAGCTGCTACGATGGAAGCATTGCATTCACCGTTACTCGATATCGATACATCAGATGCACGAGGCGCACTCATCAACGTAGTTGGAGGAGCGAATCTGACGCTTGGAGAAGCTGAACGCTGTGCTAAAATCATCAAAGACCAAATTTCACCACATGCCCAAATTATCTGGGGTGCAGCGGTCAAGGAGGAATTGGGCGAGGAACTGCGCGTAATGCTTGTCTTAACAGGTGTCAAGAGTGAACAAATCCATGGTGCCAGTGAAAATCGACAATTACGAGCCTTACGTAATCAACAAATCGAGTTCGTCAACTGATTATTTCACCACAATGTAAAGACAAGTGAGGATGGCAAAAAGCCCTCCGATAATGATTGAAAAATCAGTGAGTGAATACGTTTGGTCGATGTCTGGTTGAAGCAAAGTTCCATCGAAGCTCGAGCCTGGTAGTGTAACGCCATACGAGTTCCAAGCATCACCCATTGGATTTTCATTTCCATTGACTGCGTTCCCATATACAATGAATTCAACGATTGTAGAATTATCATGGGGGGCGGTCCAAGAAAAATTCCACACACGGTATGAGTTTCCTTCACTGGTATGCGTCCAACCATCCTCGAGTTCTTGTGTTTGATTTAGATTCTCAAACTCGATGATACCATTACTTACCAAAAGGCGGAAACCGCCTTGTGAAGCGTCAGTTTGAACTTCAATGCTGCTTTCAATCACAAGTGCGAGGTCAAGAGTTTGATTGCTCTCAAACGATACTGGAAGGCCAATGATAGAAGTTTCAGTGATGTTGGAGGCGCCTCCATGGCAGGTGCAACCATCGTTGGCGAGTTCCCCGACCCCATTTGGAAAGCTTTGACTGGATGACAAGCCGAGAGACGAAAGCAAGAGCAAAAGAAAAACCCAATGCAGCCGACTGAATCTCATCTTTACCCAGTGAGAAGTCATGGTAGGGCCCATATGACTTTTCCCCTGCACCATGCACTTATTCATTGATAATGTATCGGTTCGTTGCGTAAGTTTCACTTCATCGGAAATAAACATTCTTTCATGTAGTAGAGGACTGAAATTCGTGTTGGAAGTGGAAACATGGAACCATGGAATACAGTTGAAAAAGTCGAGGAAGAAGAAATGGATATCTTTGCTGAACTTGGTGCTGTTCAACCAATGGTTGCCCCTGCTCTGTCACCCAACAACTCAATCCTGTCGACCACAAGCAATGACCCTCTAGCAGCATTTATGGTTGAGGAGGAAGAGGAAACGCTTACCACTGATTCTCTTTTTTCTCTTGAAAGTGAACCTGAAGGTGCGTTTGAATTAACTTCGGAACCTCAAACTCCCCTTGAAAATACATCTGACTCATTGGCTGTTGACGCACTTCATGCATCTCCTCAAATTCTCTCAAACGAAGTTATCACTGAATTGTTGGAAACTCTAGTTAAAAATGAACTTAAATCCCGAGTTGAACGTGGGGAAAACTGGTTATCTGCCCTTCCTGCTGATGCTGTCGCTCAAATCGAATCCGCGAAAGTAATCAAGGAACAAGAAGCGTATCACCTCTCCCTCATTATCGACATGGTGGGCACTGGCCAAGTTCGACCGTTTGCAACCGTCCTTACAACCAGTGAAGGCGTCTTACCAGTATCTCCTCCAGCTCACCTTTCACAGTCATGGCATCCGTTGTATAATGCATTACGCGAATTATTACTTCAAGCGATGAATTCACTTTCCAAGGTGAATGTTGTGGTTGGTAAAGCCACGGCTTAACCGCGATGAACAACAACTTTCGATGCCAGAGCAACATCGGTGAACATATTCGAGACACTGCAGTATTTTTCATGGCTCTTCGCCACGATTCGCTCCAATAGTTTTTCAGGAACATCCCCTTCGACGTGATAGGTCATTTCTACTGTTTGGAATACACGAGGAGTGGTTTCTGCACGGGTGCTGTCAAGTTCCACCCAAACTTTGGTGAATTGACGGTCTTTGAGGCCGGTCACAACATCAACTAAAGAGCATGCTCCAATCATCTGGAGGGTGATTTGCATTGGTGAAGGGCCATTTTCCCAGTCGAGTTCAATGCTCTGTTGATTGGAATTTGTGCACATAAGACCATTTCCCCCGGTCCATTCTACTCGTCCTTGCATGGAGGTCCGTGGGGCGGTTCATTCTTGAAGGGGATGCATCTGCGTCAGTTTGATTGCTATGACCGGAAACCCAGTTACACTCAACAACGGCAAACTCCATGTTCCTGATGACCCAATAATCCACTATATTGAAGGAGATGGGATTGGAATTGATATCTCACCTGTAATGATGAAGGTTGTTGATGCTGCTGTTTCAAAGTCTTATAATGGCGAGAAGGCCATTGTTTGGAATGAAGTTCTTGCTGGTGAAAAAGCATTCAATGCTACCGGTGAATGGTTGCCTCAAGATACATTGGATGCAATGCGTACTGGACTGATATCGATCAAAGGTCCTTTGACAACGCCCGTCGGTGGAGGCATTCGTTCACTGAATGTTGCTTTGCGACAGAAACTCGACTTGTATGCTTGTGTTCGCCCTGTACGATGGTATAAGGGAACTCCGTCTCCAGTTAAATCACCTGAAGATGTCAATATGATTATTTTTAGAGAAAACAGCGAGGATGTTTATGCTGGTATTGAATGGGAAGCTGGTAGTGCTGAAGTCAAGAAAGTGATCGATTTCTTACAGAATGAAATGGGTGTTGATAAAATCCGATTCCCAAACACTTCCGGAATTGGCATCAAACCGATTTCCCAAGAAGGCACTGCACGTATCGTTCGGGCTGCTCTCAAATATGCAATTGAGAGCGATAAAGAAAGCGTAACCATTGTTCACAAAGGCAATATTATGAAATTTACAGAAGGTGGATTCCGCGATTGGGGCTATTCAATTGCCAAGGATGAATTTGGCGCGGTTGAAATCGACGGTGGACCTTGGTGCACATTTCAAAATCCAAAATCTGGCAAGACTATCCTCGTAAAAGATGTCATTGCAGACGCAATGTTACAGCAAATAATTACTCGACCTGCTGAATATTCAGTCTTGACGACTATGAACTTGAACGGCGACTACATCTCTGATGCGCTGGCTGCTCAAGTTGGTGGAATCGGTATCGCGCCAGGTGCTAACATCAACTACGACACTGGGATTTCTATCTTTGAAGCGACACACGGCACTGCTCCAAAATACACTGGACAGAACAAGGTCAACCCAGGCTCACTTATTCTCTCTGCAGAAATGATGCTCCGTCACATGGGCTGGATTGAAGCGGCAGATTTGATCATCAAAGGTATGGAAGGGGCGATTGCTGCAAAGACAGTCACCTATGACTTTGAGCGTTTGATGGATGATGCAACACTTCTCTCATGCAGTGCCTTCGGCGATGCAATGATTGCTCACATGTGAGTATTCACTTGAGCCAAGCGTTTAGTGAACGACTATTTTTAGCAATTCCAAAGCCGAATTGCTCTTCAAAAGCCCGAGCGACAAGGGTGAAATCACCATCACGAGTTGCGACAAGTACCGTTCCGAGATCTTGCAAAGATTGTGTGGCGAGTTGTGAAGCGATACACATCAATGTTCGATCTGGTGATTCGGGGTAGATGTCTCGTCCTTCAAGGACGGTGCGGACGGGTTCTCCACGAGTCCGCTTCATCGCTGTAATTTCTTCATAGATTTCTGTCGATTCGAGTAAGAATTTTTCAATCGCGGCTTTGGTATCGGTTGAACCTGCTTCGGATTCAATTTCAAGGTCGAGTGGTCTCCAAGTATTGTAATCGGTGAGGACATTCTCTACGAGAGTATTGATTGTCTCTGCATTGAAAATTTCATCAAGTAATTCAGGTGAAACTAAAGCATCATCAAATCGGCTCTTGAGGTGGTTAATTCCTGAAGCAATACCGGTCAATTCTTGCTTGACAATACTCGGCAACCACAGTTGTAATTTCTTATCCTTCGCCTTGCTAAGAAGAATTTTATGGAAACTTCCTTGCCCTTGAATATCAAGACTGATTTCACCAACCAAATGTAACTTTTCAGATATTCGGTCAATCAAAGCATCGACCAGGATATTTGTATCGACAATCACCAATGGAACCAAGGAGAGATTACGCAGATAACGACGAGATGCGTTTGGTATCTGCGATTTATTGACTGAGAAAAGAGACAATTCAGCCTGTTGCAAACTTCGAATTTCAGTTTCGTTGAAATACACACTGTTTTGTGCACGCTCAAGGAACATCAAACCGTCAACAGGACGGACTTTGGCAGCTTCGCTGGCAAGTGAATACACCTCATCTGTCGACGGAGAGCCAAATTGCATCAATTGATTAAAGCGGGTATCGAATGTATTCTTTTGTCTTCGGCGATTCTTATGTAAAGAGTTTGTAGCAGCAGTAACTCTTCCACAAAAAGGGTCGGTGGGGAGTGGGCGAGGGTGCTCGTGTGGATAGGTTTTGAGCATGTCCAAATCATCTTCCGCGTGAGAGACCCGCATGACTTCAACCATCTCCCCTTCCTCGTTTTCTTCCAATTCCATCTTGGTTCGTTTGACGAACTCTTTCAGTAACCGTGTTGCAGAATTGGTATCTTTGGATTTTGCTGTGTACGAGACGCGTAGATACAATTGGAAACGTTGTGTAATCGCACTCTTGAGAGCGGGTTGTGCATCAAGGAGTTCAACTGCTTCTCGCCATTGCTCAGCGAATGCCAAATGAATGAGAGCTTTACGGTATAAAGTGAGTGAATACTCGTAATCAAAGTCTTCATGGTCTCCTGCTTTGCGATAGTCTCGGGCCGCATTCAATTCTTCTTTGTTTGATGCATAAACCGCTGCTCGTGCAAGAGTGTGCCACGGAGACAATGCGTCATGAGTTTGGTACCAACGAACAAGAGAAGGCAGTCCAATATCATGCTCTAAAACCAAATGACGAACACTGTGA
>Ga0209090_10001740_pt1 | contig 13928 bp, 3 predicted proteins | sample ArcticOcean_MG_C_9_FD_187432 | JGI IMG/M metagenome (GOLD analysis project Ga0209090, IMG submission 187432) | Marine microbial communities from western Arctic Ocean - ArcticOcean_MG_CB2_152 (SPAdes) (version 2) | ecosystem: Environmental > Aquatic > Marine > Oceanic | place: Arctic Ocean... | reverse complement strand
TAACTCGGACGAAGTTGTCTCGCCACCTCCCGCATCCCAATGTTGTCTTCGGCGTGCAAAAGTCCCGATAATCTAACGACTGGTATTTTCGCCTCCTTATGTTGTTGATTGCCTGGTCTTCTTCTATTGCTCATCATTGTTGTCGTATTATTGTTGAGCTTTTGAAGCTTTGCCAGCGCTGCTTCTACAATGGCAGTTTTACCGACGCCTCTCGCGCCAGAGAGACACACGGCGATGGAATCTTCATGACCGGTAACTGTAGGTTCAAGTTGCTTCACTAGATCATCTCTGGTTCGCCTCATCGAGGCAGTGAGAGCGTCGCTATCTACTATGTTCCGTGCTGTACTGTATTTTTCAGTCGCATCGTTGTCACTGCAGTCTTCATCATCTATCATAGCAGCGCGTGTTGTCGCTTTCAACAACTTTTCTCGAATGACTCGTACAATTGCTGCCGCAGGCGTCATGCCTCGATTCGTTTGCAGCGCTTCAAAGAGTCTTGCTTCAGCGAGCGTTTGTTTCACGGCCGCTGCGCGGTCTTTCGTTTCTCTTTCGCGTCGATTCAGCTCTGACTTCTTTTGCTCTTCAACTTTGCGCGCTTCCTCTCTTTTTGCTTCCTTCGTCCTTTCTTCCTCTTCCTTCGCTCTTCTTTTCTCTTCGGCTTTTTCCGCGCGTCTTTGCAACTCTTCCGCTTTTCGGTCGGCTTCTTCTCTTGCCCTTCGCTCTAGTTCGTCTTTACCCGGACATACCTGTTCGTGACGAATTCTTCCCTGCTGGTTTTTACACACTTTGCCGCACTTGCTGCATTCGTTACTATTCATCGTGCTCTTTTCCTCGATCTTTCCGCACGGCCCAGAGAGATGCAGTTTATGTTTGTATCTGGACAAAAAGTTCTGATTGCATTTCGAACACTGATACGCGTAATCGCTTTTTGCTTTACTACCCTCGAATACGTCTTGTTCCTGTTGTTGCAGCTGTGCATCTTCTTCTTCTCTTTCTTCTTCTTCAATCATGTCATCATCATCGCCATTCACATAGTTGCCGCCGAAATCGTCGTCGTCGTCATCGTAACCATAATCGACGGGCGCATCATTCACGATCATCCCATCATCACCATCGTCATTATCCGAAATACCAAGAGCTTCCATCACCCGTTTTGGTGCCGCCTTGAGATGATCCTCATTCATCGATTGCCCCGATTCCCGTAATATTTTCTGATCCCGCAGCCAAGTCTGGACCGCGTGCTCTTCATCGTCGTCAACAATTTCACGTTCTTCTTCTACATTAACATCTACTACTAAATCTTCTTCTTCTTCTTCTTCTTCTTCTTTTTCCTCTCCTCGTTTTGCATTCCCTTCGCTTCTACCATCTACATTCTCCTCCCCGTCTGATATCGAAACCGAAGGCGACGATACCACCGGCGCTCCGCGATGATCATCATCTCCTTTTTTCTCGGCAACCGCATCATCGGTAGTAGTAGTAATAATAGTAGTAGTAATAGTAGTAGCAGCAGCAGCAGCAGTATCGTTTTCTCGTTTCTCCTCCTTGTGATCGCCGCGGTCGTTCTCTTCTCCTTCACCTTCTGCTCCGCCGAGCGATGGAAACTGTCTAATTTTACCCGCCAACGGCGAAAGCGACGTTTTCTTTTCCTTCCGCTCAAAAATTTTACCGCTCGCAACCGGCGACCCGCTCAAATAGTGTGCCGAAGGCGGCGCGTCCTGGCCGTCCTCGTCGTACTCTCTCCCTCCCGGATGCATCTCAAAAGCTACGCTATTCGGTGACTTGTGCGTCACGATAAAGTTTGCGCCACCGTTCGGAGAAATCAAACACGAAGGCGGTCCCAGCGACGGCGGAGACGACAAACCAAGCAGAGGACGTTTAAACCCCATCGAAAACGAGCTCTCTCCGTCGCTCTTCTTCTTCATCATCTTCTTCTTCGCGGAGGCGGTTAAAAAGTCTTTGCCGGAGACGTACTTTTTCTCTCCCGTCGTCATACTCATCAGCTTTGGTGGTACAGTCGTTTTCTCGTTCTCGTCGTTCTCGTCGTTCTCGATGTTATTCTTTTGTTCCTCTTCATTATTCTTCGTCTTCTTCGTCATCGATGATGGAAAAAACGCCGCGCCGCTGCTCCTGCGCCTTCCTTTTGTCGTATTAAATACGCCACCGATGCGTCCGGCAAAATCGGTCTTTGTCTTCTTCGAACTCGAGAGTTGTTTCAACGGCGTTTTCTCTTCTTTCTCTTCTTCTCCCACATTGTTTTCCTCCTCTTTCTCTGCTTCGTCGTCTTCTTTGTCTTCTTCTCCCTGTTTCCGCTTCTTCTTAACGAAGATGTGCTTCTTCATCTTTCGCATCATCTCTTTTCTCTTCTGCGTCAAATGACAACAAAGCGATGATGATGATGATGATGATACTAATACTAATAAATGTAAGAAGAAAAAAGGAAAAAGGAAGCGACAAAGCGAGGAGAACGACGAAAACTCTAACTCCCTCTCTTTCTCTCTGTAGCTCTTTCGTGCGTTCGTGTTCGCGCGAACACTGCGCGCGTTCAGAGAAGTGTTGTATGGAGGCAAAATTGAATTTTTGAAATTTCCTTGTTTAGGGTTTCGGAAGTGAGTGCTTTTACAATGAGTCTATTTATAGTATTACATCATATCGATACCGTCGATCATCGATCATCATCATCGTTTTGAGAAGAAGAAGAATCACCCATGATCTTCGCGACTGCGTTCAACTCTCGACTGATCAACTCGAAGCTGGTGAAGGTGATGGCAGCCGCGGGGGTGGTTCTCAGCAAGTTCGTCCCGACGCCTCGGTAAAACGCCTTGGCGCCGCCTTCTCGGTAAATGTCCGCGGCTAAGGTGAGAGCACCGGAGAAAGGGCCGTAGCCTTTGACGTGCATGTGAGATCGGAGGACTTCGTGCGGGTACGTGAGCGTGCTGGCGATGATTTTGGCGACGCCAGAGGAGAGCGCTAAATCCGCCGCGGTGAGCTCGTCCGCGGAGCGGAGGTTGCGGAATTGCGCCAACTCGTGTTTTAAACGCTCGTAGATTGGGAACTGGATGGCGACGTGGGAGATGCCCATGAGGGATGGGGCGAGGCCGGAGTAAAGGCCTGGGATCCCTTCGCATCTCGCGATTCTTCGTAACGCGTCGAGGGTACCTTTGTACGGCGCTCTCGCGTGGCCGACTAAAGAGGAGGAGAGCGTTTCGGAGTATTGCACTTGGAGTCTGGTTTTGGCGACCCAGAGCGGGTTGGTGGCGAGGATGGTGGCCGCGCCCGCGCCTCCAGCAGAGACTATGTGCGCGAGCGTGTCGTTCCCGTGCTGCTGCTGGTGGTGGTGCTGGTTACTACCGCTTACGCTGCTCTCTCTATCGCTATTCTCGCTATCGAAGCTACTACTCGTCGCTTCGCTCCCGCTCTCCCGCCTATGTTGCCTATTTCGCAAATCCGCGTTCCTCTTCCTCCGCTCTCGAAACACGTGCTTCAAATACCCGTACGTGGTAAAATACACCCCCCAATTCGGTAACAACGCCGCCACCGTCGGTCCTAGCCCTCGATACAAACCTCTCACCCCTTCGATTCTCGCGATTTTCCTCAAACTCTCCATCGTGCTCATATACGTCGAGTCGCTCAGCGTCGACACTTGCAATCTCGTTTTCAAAACGTCCAAAGGGCAGACAATAACCGCCGCAATCGCTCCGGACGTTGCCCCGGACACGCAGTTGACCACTCCGGTGTCCGATAAGGGGAGGTATAAGGACGAAGGGAGTACGTCGGCGATATATTTTCTCCGGCGTTCTTGCGCTTCATCCGATGAAATCATCATCCTCTCGTCCTCGTCCTCGTCCATTATTTTATGCCGCGAGTGTGGTGAAAACACTCTTGTTCAAAACACCTCCTCCCTGTCTCTCTCTCTTTTACTCTCTCTCTCTCTCTAAACCGTATCCGCGCGAGAAGGAGGAGTTTAAAGAGAGTTTATTTAGGGGAAAAAAGATGCTGAGCACTTATTATATTTGGAAACATCGAGACAAGGAGGCCAAACGCACCAAAAAGCTCTTTCTTTCTTTCTCTCTTTTGTGTTGTTTGTTTTCGTTCGTGTTCGTCTCTCGCAACAGTGCATTCATTCATTTAATTTTTTGTCGTTCGTATCTTCTCTGGGCCCCGGAGAACACACAAACACAACACATATCCAATTGGAAAACCACATTAGAACACAGATAACAGAGAGAGATATAAAGAGAGAGAGAGAGAGAGAGAGAAAGAGAGAAAGATATGTCGTTTTGTTGCAGTTACTCTTTTGTTTCTTCTGCTGTGTCTTCCTCCGCGCGAATGAAGACGACGACGAGAGGAGGAGAACAACAACAACAACATCATCAGCGGCTGATGATGATGAAGCAGATGCGCAACAAAATGGGAAGGACACGTCGCTTAAAAATTTGCGCGATGAAGATGATTAGTTCATCGAAAACGCGACGAGACAGAACGACGACGAATAAAAGGAGAGGAGACAGAGGAAGGTGTATCCTCCTCGCGCCAATGTCGGCGATTTTAGACAACGAGAATAGCAGTAATAATAGTAACAACGCGACGAGCAGCAGCGGGGAGAACAACAACAAAGGCGGGACTGAAAAACGGAGGCGAAAACGCCGAGAAAAGATTACGAACAACCCTTCGATCAACGCGTTTCAACAATTTTTCGACGTGGATGCGAACATCATAACCACGGCAGAAGAGGACGACGAGGACGACGAGTTTGAAAAGACACAGTTGGAGATATGGGGACAACTGACGAAGAGTTTAGGGAAGGTTTTGATGTTTACGTTTGGCGTTCCGTATTTCGCGAGTTGTTCCTTGCAGGCGATGTTTGTGGATCCGTGGTTGGAGTTGAAGGTATCGAAGCATTCGAGTAGTGGTGCGAGTATGAGCGGGTCGTATTCGTCTTCGTCGCTGACGAAGACGCAGACGGAGTCGGTGTGTAACGACATCGCTCGGTTCGAGAAGCGTTTATATTATGAAAATTTGGCGCAGTTTCCAGACGAACAAGACGCCGCAAAGTTTGAGAAGACGAAGAGGAAGTTAGTGGCGGAGGAGATGAAACGGTTGGAGATGAAAGAGAGAACGAGGTCGACGAAAGCGCTTGGTAATTGGATCGGGAGTATGATGTACGTGAGCATTTTGGCGTGCGTTTTAGTCTATCAGAAGGAGTTTGTGTCGAAAATGTTGACCGAGTTAAGCGCGCAGTTCAACGGATTGGATTCGGCGACTCAGGCGTTTGCGTTGATGCTCGGGGCGGATATGGTGGTCGGGTATCACTCGAGTGACGGGTGGCAAGCATTTTTGGCTTTTATGATTACTCGATACGGAGGGGATTACTATAAGTTTGAGACGTTTGCGAGAATGTTTGTGGCAACCGTACCGGTGTTTTTGGACGTGTGTTTCAAGTATTGGGTGTTTAACAAGTTGAGGAGAATCTCGCCGAGTACGCAAATCATTCTGGGCGAGATTGAAAGGCATTGAGAAACATACTACTACATACGTACCTACATAGGTACAGTACAGAAAACTGATGTTGTGAACACTACTAATGCATTTACTTCTTTATATAATATGATTAAAAACCTCCTCTTGTGCCTACAACTCGTGTTCGAGTATTAATTAATTTCTACTTTTAAGTTTGACTTTCGCAGAAGTGAACGACTGAAGCTAAAACGTCAAATTCGTGCCATCTCGCGACGTTCCGAAAGACGCGCAAACCATCACGCAAGGCGCCCGGCTTAGAAGTGGTTTCGAACAAACCACCACACGGGCATCGGTTCTGGACGTGACCAACTTTAATTCTCGTGCATCTTTTGCACTTCAAATCTTGCGTCTGCGCTTTGCGAACGCGCGCGTTTACTTCGTCACAGAGTTTCATCTCAATCCACTGGAGATCGTATCGATTCTCGCACTCCGCGCAGCGCCACTCGCCATCGGCTAAATCTGGATCTCTGCACAAATCTAAATCTCGAACGTCGCCGCAACATTCGCACACGACGTCGCGTAACGCGAAAGAGATGCACGGTTCGTAAAACGTCGCTTCCGGACCAAACTCTGGAACGGAGAGTAACTTGAGTGCATTTTTGCGACATCTGGCAACCGCATCTTCGATCGTGTCATCGAGAGAAAGCACGGCAATTACTGTTTTGACGAACGCTAACGCCGCGTTACATCGAAGGTGATTTGGTAAATGCGCGCCGGGCAAATTTTCCGGGAACAAGTACCTCTCGTCGAGACGAGTAGCGCCGTGCGTGGATCTCGACGCGTGCTTTTCAAATCCGCGCGCGACTTGGAGAATTTTCGGCGTAAAGTGCGAATCTATTTGCGCGCAGAGCCATGTCGCTTTCTCTTCCTCAATTTTGAGTCTGTTTCTAGCCAAATTTTGGTTATTCGCGTCGTCCGCGTGGTATTTACTCTCCTTTTTCGTTTGCTCTGGAGTTGCGTTCTCCTTCCCATCGTCGGCGTCGGCCCTCCTCTCGGCGGCGGCGTCCGCGTTCTCTTTCTTGGTATCGTCCTCATCGAGTTCCCAATCGCTCAAATCATCTCGTGCTTCCAGTTGTGCCTTTATTCTATCCGTCACGTCTTTCTTCTTTGTCACGTCTTTGTCCTCTTTCGCGACACCGAAGCGACCGTCGGGACCGAATTCGCGTTCTCGTTTCCACGGACGGACGATAAAGTCGCCAGCGATCGCTTTGAAGTGATCGCTCAAGGCCTCTGGAAGAAAAGTGGCGATGTTCCAGTGCATTTCGAGCGACGCTTCGTCCCCTTCTACGGCATGTGGATCGAGTTGTGTATCCGTCGGGACGTTCTCCGTCTCCATCGGCGCCTCCCCGGCCCCGTTGTTCAAGAACAACTTCTGAAGGACGGTCTCGTCTGCAGCCAAACCCCCGAAATCGTGCGGTCCTCTAAATAAGAGCGTGTGCCAGACCTTCGTGGGTTCGAGTTTGAGCCAGTTGAATAACTCCCGCGTACCTAACGCGTTACGTAAACCCGTGATGAATGCCGACGCCGAGGCCAACGAATTCTTCTTCGTCGACACGATGACGCGTCGCGTATCCGCGAAAACGACATCCGCGCCTAATCGGTTGAGTTCTGATATGAGTAACGTGAACACTTTTCTCGAACACAACTCCACCAAATGCTGTAAACCCGATTCTCGCATTCTCGAATTGGAAGAAAATATCCAGCGTCGAAGCTGCGCCAAAGTGACGGCGGCGATTTCGTTGCCTCGTTCTGACGCGTCTCGGAGCATCTCTGCCACCATCTTCCTCAACGTCCGAAACGCGTTCGACGCGTCGTGTCCACCGCGGTCGGCGACGGTAGCATTGCCTCCATCGAAACCTAACAACGCGCCTTGTTCGAGATCGTTCAGGATGTGTGAATTCACGATGGCGCAAACCACCAAGTGATGGACGCGCAGCTCGCAACAGACGGATCTGTAAACGCCGGATTTCGAAAGTTCGCATCTTGGCGATTCCATCGATTCCAAAGTCAACGTCGAACTTAGCTGATCATCCATTGATCCACCACCGTAGTCTGGCTTGCCGTTTTTCCCAGACCAGAGAACTTGCTGTTCATCGCGAAGTCGTCGCGCGAAGAATGTATCTAAAACGTGCGTGGACCAGTCCGAATCGAGATTACAGAGAGGAATGTGCGCGTAGCGGGAGATTTGGATAGACTTCTCCAAATGTTCCGAGGTGTGCGCGAGACGGATAGCAGCTAGCTTCGCAGCGTCGCGTTGCCACGCGATGCCTCTTTCACTGAGATACTCGATGTCGCCAGAGTTGAACGGGACGACTAGAATGGGCGAATCTTTTAAGGCGGTGAGCACTTTCTCAAAACGTTTCGCCGCTTTCGCGTTCTTGTTCGTGCCGGCGCAAGAGGAAGCGAAAGCGTCGTCGTCGTCGTCGAATTCAGGGATACCGTAACCAACAGGCGGTGCTTCGAGCAAGACGACGCTTGGACCGTTCGAGGCGTTTGCAAACTCAGAGACTGCGTCGTTGAGAGTTTTCGCTGCCGCCGCAGACGTCCTGGCGTAAATGACGCGCCATTCGCACTTTTCAGAATCTCGATCTTCTTCCATTTCCTCGTTACCGTCGACGCGTCCTTTCTCGCCTTCAAACATTTCCGAAACGAATTCACTGTCAACTTCGCGAACCGACTTTCCTCCAGGTTGGAGCAATATGAGCAAACCTTTCGATATCCCTTTACCGCCTCTCTTTGGAAAGTGTGCGGCAAAGACGCCTTTGCCGTCCAACGCCGCGTGATAAATCGAGCAGTGGCGCAACAAACCCGCGGATGAAAGCGCGCGATCGTCCGTAAAGTCCATCATAGACGGCAAGTAGTTCACTTCTGTCGTCGTTTTCATGTCCAAATTCGTCGCAGATACTTCCAACATAGGTTGCACTTTCTTCTTCAACCCTTCTTTGTGCGTCTTTTTCAAATCGTCTAATATTTCATTCGCGGCTTCTCTCTTCACTCGAGCGACGCACCCGATGGTTTGAATCGACCAATCTTCTAACGGTACGTCTCGTTCATACACGCCAACTACGTTTGGATCCGCGAGTAACGCCGCGACGTCTCTGCCGTATTGAACCGCGGACAATTTCGAAGCGTCAAACTCAACTTCGTAGACATTCAACGTGCTCGTGCCGTCTGCCGTCATGAAATTATTCGTGTTTTGTGCTCGCGGTAACGCAACGTTGACGCGCTTTTTCCCGTTCAAACCTCTATCACCTTCGGGATCGGGATGCTGCGTGGCAACGTACACTTTTCTCGGCGCGGAGAGCAAAACGGAACGCATGATGCTATCGGCGACGACCCAGACACGGAAAACGCCCGCCGGAGGTTCTTCGACTTCGGCGCCGCCATCTTCCAAGGATGAAGGCGCGTTGCCTCGCGAGTAATCATCGATGGAGACAATCTGCCACGGAGAGGTGGCCAAAGACTCGTCGACGTTCTCGAGAAACAAGTCCATTTGGCCGATGAAACTATCGTCGTTTGCGCTGTGACGGCGCTTCTGACGAGGAAGGCCCTCGCGTTCGCGACGTTGATCTTCGAGATCTTCTCGATGTTTTCGCTCGCGCTTTTCCTTGCGCTTTATGCGCCAGCCTTTCGTGGCGTGCTCGAGCCACGACGCGTAATCGCTGTTTGGATCCGGTGCAGGCAAATTCATGTTACCAATCGGAGGCGTTCTGGGCCCGCCGTGATGGTGTCCAGTGTCGCGGTGTCTCTGGAACACGCGCACGCGCGCGCCTCTCGCCGGCGTAATACTAGCCGCGCCAAAGTCTTCCATGTCGTGTTCGTCATCGTTGTCGTTGTCCTCGTTTCTCGTATCTTCTTCGTCCTCGTCTTCCGAAAAGTTCAATTGCTCGAGGTATTCATCCTTGGTCTGTCTGCTGAAGCCCGTCATGGAATCGAGTTTGATCTGCTTGCGCTTATCCTTGAGTTCGCGAATGCGCTTATTTAACCAATCCGGGTGCACCACGCCGGGACACGGATTCTTGACGTTTTGCAAAGCTGCCGGAAGGGAGATAATTTTCTGCACCGCGCCGCGCAAACGACCTTTGTAATACTCCCAATCGAGAATATCGCGCAAGTCTGGCATTTCGCCAGCTTCTCCCGGAGGAGCATCTTTCAACCACTCGCGCAAATATTTCCTCGCGACCGCAGGTGTGCTCGAAAAGACGGAAACCGGAATGGCTCTTTGCGAAGTAGGCGCGCCGTGAGGTTTCGCCGAGATAATGTATTTGCACACCAAACCTTTATCCTTGACGAGATCAGGGGCTTCGAGAAATTGTGCGAGTCTTCTCGCCGTCGTCACCGACGTGGACTTCCTATCGCCGTATTCTGCCAACGATTTACTCATAACACTCGATTCCGAAATGTAATCGATGAGTTGTTCGTCGTCAATTTCTTCTCCTTTCGTGTCGAGCATGTCCAGAAGTCGATTGGCGATGTCGCCTACTCTCTTGTACACCTCTTCCAGCGTCTGCCCTCCTAAAAATGGAGAACTCCCGGAATCTTCAAAAAGTTCGGATTGAAACACTTTGATCAACTTCAACTCGCCTCTCCTTTTCAATTCGAAGCCTTTCAACTCCTCTAAAGACCCGTCGTGATTGAAAACCGCGTAACGCTTCTTAATCAGCACGCCTTCTTCTTTCGACGCCGGTAAAATCATCGCCCTGTACGGACCGTCGACTTCAAACTCGATGGACATCTCCGAAGATTGCTTGTAAATTTGCTTTTCTGGGTCGACGAGCGTTTGATATTGATCGTTTCTGGTTTGCAAATCGGTCATGCGGTTGAGAACGACGCACGGATAGCTAACCTTCAATTTTTTCTTCATGTTTCCGGACCCGTCGCTGTTCGGCTCGAACGTGTATTCCTCCGGGAACGTACCCGGAAGACAGCACCAGATACCGTCGGTATCCAACTCGAGCGGCATACCAATGTCATCGACGAGTTGCTTTGCCATTTGGATAATGCGCGCGCCAGTGAGCGTGACAACTCCAGCCATTTCCATAGAATACCATCTCGCGCCTTTTCTCATGACGTACCCGTAAAAAGAATTCAAAATACACTTGTGCGCGAGCTGTAAGGAATCGTACAACGTCACCATATCGGCCGCCTCTTTCGTCTCGATAGGGTTCCCTTCCTGTTTCGCCGCGGACAGTCTTCCTTTCCATTGTTTGTTCAACCCTTTATACTCGTATCTCCGATCGCGAAAAGTTCGCACGGTATCGATGTAAAAACTGTTCTCTTTCATGCAAATCGAACTCTTTTTCGTTTCGACGACGGGCTTCTCCATGACTTTTCTGTACACTTTTTGCGAGTACATCTTTAAGCGCGTCTTCTTTGCGATTTCTTGCTCTTGTCTGCTCAAATCCTTCCAAAACCGTTTCGGCTCGCCCGGAATTAGCGGCGGAAACCTTTCGATCTGCAACTGTGCTTTGATTTGCGCGTAATCCGAGCTCGTCGCGGAGTAGTGTTCGCCTCTCCACGTCCACTCCATTTCTCTCAAGCAAGTTTTTCCTGGACGGTTAAAATCACACGACGCGCAAATATCTTCGTTCACGTTCGCCATCGGTTGCAACCGATTGGTCAAGATGATGTTCGGGTACATCGCCGCGACGTCCAAGTGATAAATCAGCGGATTCACCTCGCAGTTCGGGTTATCGCGCAATTCCTCCAGCTTCTTCACGATGCCTTCTCTAATCTCTTTGTAGTTTTCGACGTCATCTTCCGTCGCTCCTTTACCTTCGTGCTTCAGCGCGTACCTCAAATCGTCGTCAACGGCGTCGATGAGTTTTTGGTACCCTTTCGGTTCCAGCTTGAACTTGACCGGAATGTCCGAGCGAAACACGCCCGATTGCAAGCACTCCACGTGGCCTCCAATGTACGTCTCGCTTTCGAGCGGATGGCCGTTGAAATGCTGTTCGCCCGCACCTCTTTGCTTGTTCGGGCACACGATGTTTCCTCGATACGCTTCAACCATGAGCAAAGACTCGCACAACGTCCCAGACCCTTTTCGTAAAACTTCATCTGGCGTAAGCGGAATGATTGTCGCCAACGAAAAGATGAAAGGATGAACGTACTTCATGTACAAATAATATGTAGACACGGCATCGGATACCGAATATGCCGCCATAGTTTGCGGTTGCGAGCGCGCAAATGGAAGCATATCTTCCGGGTCGACCTCGATGGGGTTAAATTTCAACAACTTCTTCGTGACTGCTTTTAAACCGTGCGACCCAGCCGGTAAGTACGAATCTCTCTTCACCCAGTGAAAGGCGTCCAAATGCAAAGCAAACTTTGACCTCGTCTCCCCGGAATCCGACCCTCGAAAGCCAATTTCTCGGTACATGGACATCCCGTGTTTTTTCGCTCTCGTTTCAATGAAAGGGAAATCGAAATAGTCGCCGTTATACGTCACGTACACGTTCGGTTGCGCGTCGCGCATGTGATCGAACCATCTGCGCAATAGCGCCTTCTCGTCCGGCTCGTTCCACACGATAAACGGCCCAGGATATTCCGGTTTCGGATTGTATTCAAAATCGTCGCAATTTTCGCTGACAACTTCGCGATTGATAATCAAATACCCTTGCCCGTCCAACATGTACGAAATCATAAACACTTGATCAAACTCGGCGTCGGGAAACTTCAAAGGCAATTTCGTCGTCTCGATATCAAACGCGCACACTCTCACTTCCGCTCTTCTCTTCAAATCTGGCCTGTGCGTAATGATTACATCTCCATCACCAATTTCAACTTTCACGTCGTACCAATGTCCACACCTCACCTCGGAATCAATCATATACCTCATGTGATACGGCACGTCGTACTCTCTGATATCCAACATCGCGTCTTCGTAATCCGTGAACGTCTTCTTTTTCGAATTTTCAAACACCCTCTTCCCTCTCGCGTCTGTTTGCATAGCATCGCTCCCACCGCCATTTTCGTGCGCATTTAACGCATCCTGCTCGTGCAAAGCCTGATACGCCACCGATGCGTTCGATTTCGCCTTGTTCTTCTCTACGATTGGCAACAACTCTCTCCGACACTCGTACATGCCGCTCTGCGTGTAAAACGAAATCTTCAAATACGTCTGCTTCAACCCGCTCAGATGATTTTTCAAATCCAAATCTTCCTTGTCCACTAACTCCACCTCTTTCACGTGCTCTTTATGTTTCCTTCTCACGTACGCCTCCACCTCGTGCTCGCTCCCGGGCGAAGTCGCGAGCATAAAATACGGCGCGTATTTCTTCTGCACTTTGAACACGGAACCGTCTTGGCAGGAAAAGTACAAGTTCACCGCCGCGTGCGGCTTTTGCGCTTGTTTGCACTCCACCGTCGTCTGTTGCGTCGTAATAACACAAACGCGTCATAAAATAAGAGAGAGAGTGAGAGAGAGAGAGAGAATGCGCGTGCACGCGTCAGCGCTAACTCGTCGTCGCGATGATTCGGGTCTTCGCGATATCGACAACCAAGAAGAAGAAAAAGAAGAACACGAGCGTAAACGACGAAGAAGAACACGAAAAGCGCAAAGAAGACTTTGAGACGATGAGAAGACCGGCAGACTCCTCCCGCTCATGTATTATCGTCCGAGAGTGGTGGTAAAAAATCAAACGCAAGAGACAAAAGCTCTCTCTAATCTGCCCTCTTTTGTGGTTTGAAAATTTTTGAATTTTCCCTTGGGCTGCTCTTTCGTATCTCGATCGCGCTTACGAAGAAGAAGCAGACAAAGAAGAAGAAGATGTTTATATACAACGAATAATAAAACGTACCGCGCTGGCGTTGACCAACCATCCCAACTGCACGTCCTCCGCGTCTGCACCTCCTTCTGCGCCGCTTAAACCGGGCACGCGGTACCCCAACTCCTCTTCCAAATTGTCTTCCTCTCTCGCGATCTCCAAAGGCGTCTTCGAGTTGCTCGAACCAACGAAATGGGATTGATTCTGGCCTTTGCCTCGTCTGGCTTCGCCGTACGTGTTGCCCCCCTTGTTGTTTTTCTTGTAATACATCTTTATGTGTTGTTCTTGTTTCGTATCTCTCTTTCTTCGACGAAAGCGTTCGCGTCGAAAGGAAACACAGCCGATATAAACGCAGCCGATGTGCGCACAAATTCTGTCGTTTTTTGAATTTTTCCTCAAAATCGAGAGTGTTTTGGGGGAGAAAAATGCTGAAAAGGACGACGGTTTTACTAACGAGAGGCTTTGCTTCGTCGTCGTCGTCGTCTGTGTGTGCGTCGTTTTCCGTCGGTGGTGTACTCCTCTCTTCTCGAATTAATGGGAGTGGTTTTGAGAGTTGTTGGAGGAGGAGGAGGAGTGAGAGGAGGAGGAGGAGTGCGAGTGGTGATGAGGTTTTGCCGCCAAAATCATCTTTGCACGAGAGTT
>Ga0209090_10001738_pt1 | contig 13932 bp, 14 predicted proteins | sample ArcticOcean_MG_C_9_FD_187432 | JGI IMG/M metagenome (GOLD analysis project Ga0209090, IMG submission 187432) | Marine microbial communities from western Arctic Ocean - ArcticOcean_MG_CB2_152 (SPAdes) (version 2) | ecosystem: Environmental > Aquatic > Marine > Oceanic | place: Arctic Ocean... | reverse complement strand
CCCTTTTTATACGCTATGACCCTTAACTCACCAGATTATATGATTGACTTCTTAAGAGAACAAGGCGCAGATATATGGGCAAATATAGATCATCGTAAAATACACTCAAAAAGTCCAGTATATAAAAAAATTTTGAACCTAAGACAAAAAGAAACTAACAAAACAATGTCCCTTTTCAGAAATTTCGGAAAAACACCAAACAATAAAAAAATTATATGGAATAACCTCCCAGATGAAATTTGGAGAGAAATTCTCACTTTCACTTTGTAAATCGGTTTAAAGATAAGTCATATATATAGTTTGGGTCACTCGTGATAGCTCAGATGGTAGAGCGGTTGACTGTAGAGGTTTAATCTCCAATGATTGCCACAAGGCATCAATTGGTCGGCGGTTCGATTCCGTCTCGCGAGAACATCTGCCTTAGCTCAGTTGGTAGAGCGACAGACTGTTAATCTGTAGGTCAGTGGTTCGATCCCACTAGGTAGAGTCCACATTGTAAGTAGTTTATACTTAGAATGTGAATTTAATAATCGTCGTTTTCTAGATATTGACTGTTATTTGCCAATTGTATAATTCTTTTTAAAGCTTCTAATTTTGTGGAATACATGTTTTCATATTTGCTGATTCTATCTGCGTTGCATCTATTTAACAATATTTTTGGATCGCCATATAACATTTCTTCAATATTGTTTAGATTAAACATTTTTGTGAATATATCCACATATTCTTGGAAAAAAGATTCTCTATCTTCTGGTCTGATAATACCATTGAAGAAGTTATTATTCGCAAATAATCCATAATGTAAAGAACTTATTAATTTCATATATTCATCTATGTAACTCACACAATAATTATGATAACTTTGATTAAATTTATTTCGCATTCTAGTATCAAGTTGGGATTGAGTATTAATATCCAAATAACTAATTACATCTGTTCCGGGTCCGAGTTGACAAGGTTGTTGAAAACAGTTATTTAATAGTTTCGAATCTAAAGACATTACTTATATATTATATTTTTTTTATCAACTCAAAGAATCAGTGGATAATAGGTTTGCTTGTTCCACTATATTTATCAAATATTCTAATTTAACATTGTAACGATTTTCAACATTACTTACCCGTTCGGGATTACATCTACTTATTAAATTATCTATATTTGCAAAACGAAATTCATCAATATTTTGAAAATTAAACATATCCTTAAAAATTTCAACGTATTGTTGATAAAACGCACTTTTAGTCGTATTATTATTTTCAATAACGGTATTGAAATATTCATAATTATTGGTATGATTATTCCAATCCTCAATTCCCATTTGATTCGCTGGAGGGAGAGGTTCTACAAATAAACCATAATATAATTGTTCCATCAAATATATATATTTACGTATATATTCATCACAATATTCATAATATTTTTCATTTAAATCACGATTTAAACGTAATTCACGAGGATTTAAATAACCGATAACATTTGTTCCAGGACCTAATCCATAAGGTTCTGGTATCATAGTAGAAAATAATTCTAAATTTAACGACATTATTTATAAGTAATATTTTTATTAACATTAATTACATCATTAAACCATCGGGCGAGAATGCGATGCGATCCAAGTGTTTTAAAATTTACGAAATGGTTAAAGATGGATGTTAATCATATAAAATTTTGTTAATCATATTAGTAAAACTTTGTTTGCTATAAACGTTTCGTTGATACCAATCATAACAATTATTTGACATGTTCGTCCATTGTTCTTCATTTATTTTTGAAATAATTTCTTTTAAATTTTTTGGATCGTGACATCTTATATAATGAAGATCTTCTTTTGGCGGATCAATATAAGAATCTATTGAAACTGATTCTGTAATAATTGGTACTGTACCAAATGCCATTAATTCAACTTCACGGTGACATTTTGAACCATATCCCCTTAAACATAAACCATATTTAGCATTACGTAATTTATTTAAATATTCTTCTTGGGTAAATTTATGTTTTGTACCAGCAGTACAATGGTATTCATCTAATACTGATTTCCAATCTTGATTTGTTAGTCTATATTTTTCTTGTACTAGATTTTCAAAATTACCAATAAATATAGAACCGGTTTTTCTCTCATGATAATTTAAATTTTTATTATTATCTAAGATTCTTTCTAATACAAACGGTCGTCTTGGCCAAAATATCCATGGTTTTACATTTAAACCATTATCTTTTAACAGTTTACCTTCTTGATTAATATGACCATTTCCTAATAATATTAAACCAGTATCGATCAAGTCTTGATTGAACCATTCACGTGTGGGTCTATCGTAAAGTAATATATGATTACCTAACCAACAATGCCCACTGTCTGTTAATTCAATATCAACATCGCTATTATTTTGTTTCATTAATAATGCTAATTCGCGAAAACTATCGTTGTTATGATTCCATATACCATTGCGGGGTTGTTTTGGTATTTTTATAGTCCAATTTTTATTAATAATTCTATCTATAATTAATAATTCTTTGTATCGCTTTAATTTTCTTAGTGCATTAATAAAAATATTATTAATTTCTAGAAAACGCTGTTCATGAAAATGAGTGTGTAAAAATACTAATGGTTTATCTCCTATATTTAGTTGATTATTATTAATATTTATCGAATTTATTACTTCTTTGGGATTATCGCCAATTATAATTCTCCATGGCATAAAATTAACTTCTTTACCAAATTCTTGAAAACTATATTTTTTTGTCAAATCTTCTATCGATGCTTGGTCGTGATATCGCGATGTTTTGGTAAATTCAATCCAATCATTTGGGACATTTTTATTTTTAGTCCATAAACAACCTCCGTTATAATAACCAACTTCATCTGTATTTGATTTTTTTATATAATGCGGAGAAACCCCTAACTCTTTTGATTTGTCAATGACATTTATAGGATTGAAAAAAACAATGTCACTATCTAAAAACATTGTATCTTTTTCATTTTCAAGCGCATATTTTATTACATTTGCTTTTTGCATCTGAAACTCATCCCATATACCTTCATTTACCATAATACTTCTGTTTTTATTACTATATTTATCTAACGTTACATTCAAAAATAAATGTAATCGCAAATGTGATTTAATTATATCTAATCTGTTTTTGGTTTCAGTGTCAATTAATCCATATACCTTACTATTTTTATGATGTATTGACAGTGATAATAACATACCTATTAATTCATGACTACAATTATATGTTGAAATAAAACAGAAACTATCTGGCGATGTCGACATAATAATAACTTAATTTTTAATATAAAATGTATTTAAATATATTTTTAATATTATACTTATCATGTTAAAATTTAATGGCAGACCAGATGGATTAGGAAATAGAATAGAAGAATTAATAAATATTGAATGTTATTGTATAGAAAATGATATATCTTGTAATTATTATTGGAATAATAAATGTAATTTTAGAACTTATGATAATAATTTACATTGTAAAAATATTTTAATTCAAGATACACATTTGAATAATAGTGAGAATATAAAATTAAATTTTGGAAATTATAATAATCAACAAATGATAAATGCAGCTAAAAATATAAAATATTTACAAGACATAAATATAGATATAAGTTATATTTCAATTCATATAAGAAGTACAGATAAATTAAATAATAGAGGGAAAGATGAATTTACTTATGATTTTTTTATGGATAAATTTAAAAAAACATTGAACTATTTAAATAATATGTCAGAAGAAATGAATATTTTTATAGCATCAGATAATAATATATTTAAACAATTATTGATAAATAATTTAAATAATAATTATAAAATAGTAGATCCCTTTTCAAATATTATAGATAACCCAATATATAAAGATTATTTTTCGCTAGTATATAGTAAAAAAATAATAATGGTTCCTAAATTTTCTTCATTTGCCACAACGGCATCATTATTAGGAAATAATATATTACTTTCTCATTGTAATGAAAATGAAACAAGTTTATATAGATATAGATGTAATATAGAATATATTGTATAAATATGTTCTTATAAAAGTTTACTTAAAATTAATATCAAACCAATTTGTATTAGTTAGTGTGCCCCTATCTGTCCAATATATAATTGAATAACTTTATTTTTAATATAAAATGTATTTAAATATATTTAATTTATATAAAAAATGTCTAATGGTATATTTATAACAGTTAGATGTAATTCAAAAAGATTATTGAACAAAGCTACAATTAAATTAAATAATAATTTATTAACTATTGAAAACGTAATAGAACGGATAAAATATTGTAAAACAAACTCTAAAATATTTATATGCACTACAGAAAACAGTATAGATGATATTCTAAACGAAATTGCAATAAAATATAATATAGAAATTTTTAGAGGCAGTGAAAATGATAAAATACAAAGATGGTATAATTGTGCAAAAGAAAATAATATACAAAATATAGTTACTGTAGATGGAGATGATCTTTTTACAGAACCTTTATTAATAGATATGGCATTTAAACAGTTGATAAATTATAACTTAGATTTTATTAAAGGTGACCATACTGGATTAGTATGTGGCGCCTTTACATATGCTTTTACATTTGATGCTCTTAGAAGAGTACATGAATTAAAAAACGATGAAAATACAGAAATGATGTGGGTATATTTTACAGAAACAGGAATTTTTAAAATTGAAGAATTAAAAGATGTCCCTAATGAATTTTATAGAAATGATATAAGAATGACTTTAGATTATCAAGAAGATTTGGATTTTTTTAATGCTATTCTAGATAAAACAATTCAGGATGGGAACGAAGATTACTTAACTTTACATACTATTTTAGATATTATAGATAATAATCCAGATATAAAGAATATAAATTGGTTTCGTCAAAATGAATGGAAGATAAATCAAGAGAAAGAAACAAATTTAATTTTAAAAAATAGTAAAAAATTTATTGGAAATGAACTAAAATATGTTAACGAAATAATTAATAATGAAAATTTATCTTGTACTTCAGGGTCTTGGACAAAACTATTAGAAACTGATTTTTCAAAAAGACATAACTGTAAATATGGAATAGCTTTTAATTCAGGAACTTCTACTATGCATGCTGCATTATTGTCAGCAGGTGTGATGCCTGGTGATGAGATTATTTCACCTGCTTTTAGTGTTATAATGAATAGTTCTACAACGATTCACTCTAACGCAATACCAGTATATGTTGATGTTAATCCAGATACATTTAACATTGATCCAAAAAAAATTGAAGAAAAAATAACAAAAAAGACTAAAGCTATTTTTGTTGTAAATATATATGGATTACCATGTGATTATGATGAAATATTAGAAATTGCTAATAGATATAATATACCCATTATAGAAGATAATGCCGAATGTGTAATAAGTAAATATAAAGGAAAAATGACAGGTTCTTTGGGAGCAATGGCAAGTTATAGTTTTGAAAATTCTAAACATATTTCCTGTGGAGAAGGAGGTATGATTATAACTAATAATGAAAAGTATGGAGAATACTGTAGAAAAATGGGATGTCATGGTTTTAAGAATTTAAAAGCATATGACGGTGCTGTAAAAACAAATAAAGACATATGGCAAAATCCAGATTATGAAAGACATGATGAAATTGGTTGGAATTATAGATTGGCAGAAATTAATTCGGCATTAGTATATGCACAATTCGAAAGATTAGAAGAGATAGTAAACTTAAGAAAACAATCAGCACAGATATTTTTAGAAGTAATTAGAGAATGTGATTATTTAATTCCTCAAAAAGAATTAAATGATAGAGATAATAGTTATTGGGCTCTTGGTGTCAAATACTATGGCGAAGAAAAAATGGGTGTATCCTGGTATAATTTCAGACAAAAATATATTGAAATGGGTGGCGATGGATTTTATGGAGCATGGAAAGTTCCTTATATGGAACCAGTTATGAGAGATGGTAATTTTAAAAAAAGAAATCCGGATTTATATAAAAATATTAAATATGAACAAGGGTTATGTCCAGTGGCAGAAGATATTCAAAAAAGAATGATGGTTTTTAAAACAAATTATAGAAATTTAGATCTTGCAAAATACAAAGCGTATTGTTTAAAAAAGACAATTGAATATTATAAATAAAAATGTATTAAGTATATTTTTGTTATATTTAATATTATGTCTATTCTTATAACTGGTTCTTCTGGATTAATTGGTAAATATTTAAAAGATAAATTAATAGAAAATTATGATATTATTGAATTAGATTATAATAATATTAATTCAGTTGATGCTACAAATGAATATTCCGTTTATTCTTTTTTTGAATTAAATAAAGATAAACAAATAAAATATATTATTAATTGTATAGGAATTCCTGATGCAGTACCTTTATCTGCTGAATCTATTTTAGATATTGATTATAATTATTTTAAAAAAATGATGGATATTAATTTAAATGCAATATTTTTAATAATAAAAGAATGTTATAGAACTCAAAAATCTAATTTAAAACATATTATTAATATATCAAGTATATATTCGATTGTTTCACCGCGACTTGGTTTATATAATGGGAAAATTAAAAATCCAGCTTATACTGCATCAAAACATGGATTAATTGGATTGACAAAACATATTGCAACACTATTTGGAAAAGATAAAATTGGAGTAAATTGTATTGCACCTGGTGGAGTAACAGAAACCATTAGCGATACAAATTTTATAGAAAAATACAATAAACAAGTTCCAATGGAAACCACCATTCCTCTTGAAGAAATATTAAAAACTATCAATTATTTATTTGCAATGAATTATATAACCGGACAAAATATAATTATTGATGGTGGATATTCAATTATTTAATTGAATTTATATAAGTATATAAATTTACATATCTATATAATAAATGGAATATTTTATAAAAAATAAAATTATTGAACAACCAATTTTATTCCATAAAGGAGTAAGAGATGATCCATCAATAAATGTCTTTAAAGATATTCATACTGGAGCACTAGTATTAGATAAAATAAAAGAGCAAAAATACGAAACCAATGGATTATCATACTGGAATAGTGAAAATATAAATGATGCAAGAAATACTACATATGATGATGATTTAAGACGATATAAACAATTAAATAATATAAATTTTAAAACTTTGTTAGATTTTGGATGTGGTAATGGTGGATTATTAAAAATTATAAATAATGAAGAAAAAGATAAGAATGTAATAGGAATAGAACTAAACAATGAATTACTAAAATATTTAAATTCTGAAAAAATTATTTGTTACAATAAAATAAATAAAATTCCTAGTAATAATATTTTTGATTGTATAATGCTTAATCATGTTTTAGAACATTTATATGATCCAATAAAAACTTTAAAACAAATAAGAGAAAGAATGAATAGTAAAACATTATTAATTATTGAAGTTCCACACGCAAATGATTTTTTAATAAGTGAATACGACTGTCATGAATTTAAAAAATTTACATTTTGGTCGGAGCATTTGATTTTGTATACAGAAAAAAGTCTAGTAAATTTGTTAAATATTGTAGGTTTTACAAATATAAAAATTAATTATTATCAAAGATATAATATATTTAATCATTTAGGTTGGTTAAGTAATGGAACACCCGGCGGACATAAAACAACAAAATTAAATGATAATGAATTAGTAGACACATATAACAAATTTTTAATTAAACAAAAAAAAACAGATACTATTATTGCATATTGTTATATTTAAATTTAATATTATAATAATAATATACTATATTAAAATGGATTTTAAAAAAGATATTAATAATATTCAAGAATTTAAAGAAATAATAGGCCATGAACCATATTCAGGGGTTCCGATATTACCTTATAGTCAAGAAAAAGATTTTATAGAATTAGAAGAATATTTTAAAGGAAAATCTGTAGCAATTGTTGGCCCTGCACCAGATTTAATTGGGCAAAATAAAGGTGTTGAAATAGATAATTATGATATTGTCTGTAAAGTTGGATGTATGTATAATATGAATGACATCGAAAATTATGGAAAAAAAATGAATGTTCTTTTTAATGGTTGTTTTCCAAATGTAGATCCAACAGAAAAATTTTTAAATATGGAACGTGTTATATGTAATATAAAACCTTGTATACCTGGAATATTTGATGTTCATAAAAGAGATATATGGGGTCATTATAATTATTTAAAAAAAGAACTACCAAATATTAAATTTAATAATATTGGATTATTATCATGTGAATTTGATAATACATATAAAACAAGAGCAACATTAGGAACATTTGCTATTAATTTTTTGTTAAAACAAGATGTAAAAAAACTGGGTATTTATGGGTTTACTTGGTATAAAAATAGTGGATATCATCCATCATATGGATGGAATAAGATTGGAAGTCATGGATTTTCACATGATATTGAAATTAATGGAATAAAAAATGAAATAGAAAAAAGTAAAATTCCAATATATTTAAATAATGAAGTAAAAAATGTATTAAAGATTTAATATATATATAATTTATATGACTGATGATTCAAATGAAGTATGGTCTAAACCACCCAATGATAATTTAATGACAAATTATTATATTAGACAATACAATGAAGAATATGAAAGTGTTAAATTTATTAAAAAATATATAAACGAATTAAATTTTGATACATTTATTGATTGTGGTTGTGGTTCTGGTTCATTGATATATTTTTTAAAACAACAAAAAGAAGCACAATATTTTGGTGTTGATATATGTGAAAAAACATTAAAAATAACAAAAGAAAAAAACGAAGATTGTATATTTTTTAAAGAAAATATAAATAATATAAATGATAAGTATGATGTAACATTATCAAATCAAACTTTATTGATTATTTCTCCTAATAATCAAGAGGAATTTATTAATAAACAATTTGAACTTTCAAATAAATATGTTGTATTTTTTTCTTTATTTACCGATTCAGAATTAACTATTGATATTAAGATAAATGACCCATATAATGATGAAATTGTATATTATAATATTCTTCCTATTAGCAAATTAGAAAGTATTGCATCTAAATTTAATTTTGAAATAGAAGTAAATGAAATTTTTAATATTAAAAAAAAACTCGATAAACCATTACAAAACGGTCGTGGAACATATACAATAGAAACAAAAGATGATAAATTATTACAATTTTCTGATGTTATACATATGCCTTGGAAAATAATTATATTTAAAAAAATGATGTAATATATTTAATCATTTAGGTTGGTTAAGTAATGGAACACCCGGCGGACATAAAACAACAAAATTAAATGATAATGAATTAGTAGACACATATAACAATTTTTTAATTAAACAAAAAAAAACAGATACTATTATTGCATATTGTTATATTTAAATTTAATATTATAATAAATTTAGATATATTATTTATTTAATATCTCTTCTTAGAGTTTTCTTCTTAGTATTCTCACCTTCAAACTGTATTCGTGTCTGTGGTTCATATTGTATAGCTTTTTCTATAGATCTAATGTCTAATACCAATGAAAATAATCCTGCTGGTTCTATACTTGATTTATGATCACTACCCCATGTATTTCTATCAAGTGTAATATGTCTTTCCACCCATTCAGCACCTAATGATACAGCTGCGGATGTTGTACATAATCTATATTCATGTCCACTATATCCAATTGATTTTTCAGGGTATTTGTTTTTCAACCATTCTATATAACGCAAATTTAAATCTTCAACTGGACATGGATATGTTGAATTGGTATGCATAATTACATCTGGATTACATGCTTCAACTGCTTTTTCAATTTCTTCTTCGGTACTCATACCTGTACTCATAATAATATAATCAAACGCATCTCTTGTTGCTTTTAATAGTTCAATATCATTAATAACAGGACTTCCTAATTTTACAATTTTAGTATATTTACTCATTAATGCTACACTATCTAAGTCCCAAACACTAGCAAAAAATTCTATACCTATTTCTTTTGCAAAATCACATAATTCTTTAATTTGTTCTTCGTTAAATTCCATTCTATATTTATATTCTAAATAAGTCATTTCACCCCATGGTGTTTGACGCATAACAGTTTTTTGGTGTTCAGGAACACATACATCTGGGTTTCTTTTTTGAATTTTAACATAATCACAACCTGCTACTTTTGCTAACATCATCATTTTCTTACATTCTTCTATAGATCCGTTATGATTAATACCAATTTCCGCGATTATTTTAACCATTAGTTAATTATTATTATAAACTTTAAATTAATTTATGAATTAAAAAAAGATTCACTAGATATATTTTTGTCATCAATGAATAAATCATAATTAGGTTTTCCCATACGTAATTCATGGAATTTACATTTCCACAAAATTAATTGTTTGTAAGTAATATCAAACCAATTTGTATTAGTTAGTGTGCCCCTAGCTGTCCAATATATAACTGTATTATCTTTTTCATACAAATTGTTAATAGTTTGTATTCTATTGATATAAGGTATTGATTTAGAATAATCTAAACTAGATTTATCTTCTCTATAACAAATAGTATCGTCGATATCTACATAAATTATCATTATAATTATAATTATAATGTTCTTAAATTGATTATAAACTTTTTATAAAATATTGATTTAGAGCACACTTCATTATAATCATCGATCATATTTACAATACTCATTTATACATTTAATATGTGTTTTAAAAATCATTTTAATATAATATAATATAATATTAAGATGAATAATATTATACTAATTCCATTATATAAAATTAATAATATATCTATAGAACAACATAATAAATATATTTAATTATTAATTGGATGAACAGTTTCTTCATTTGAATGATATAAATCTACTATATACAATTCAGGTTCCATTATAATATTATATAATATAATATAACAATATTGTTATGTAAATTTACATCTTTTCAGCAATTGAAAGATATTTATCCATAAATTTCTGTGAATGTTCTGGTAAAAAATCTTTAAAATTTTCAGGGTTTTCTTTCAATGCTGGTAATAAATCCTTAGTTTTTTCATATCCAATATATTCCATTGTTAAATTTTTGGTTAAATCTTGAATATTTCTATCTTGGAAAACTGTTGCTTCGTTATATACTACATTTAAACCCAACGATTGTAAATAATAAGAAGCCCATATATCATCCATTCTACCTATTCCTGGAGTAGGAACAACAAAGTATTTTTTCATAGCTTCTCTTGAAAAAAATGTATTTTGTGAGTTAAAAGGGGAAAATGTATTTGTTGCTAATGGGAAATATTTACTATCAAAAAAACACACTGGTTTATGTTCTAATCTACACACCGCATCTATATCAGGATCACCATTCCAAAAATCAGCTTGAATATCTGGTATAATTGTTTTTCTAGTTATTTTATATTTATTATTTCGATGATGTAAATTTTGTATTGGAAAACCACGATGCCATAATTGAGGATAATTAGTTACTCCTATAGTGTCAAAAGCAATTTCATCAGTTTCATAATAATATACATTTGTTGGTTTTCCTATCATAATGTTTTGTCCCCAATTATCTAATGGTATGTTATCATCATCAACACTTGCAATTATATCAGCACCATCTTTTAATGCTTGCAAAAACCCAATATTTCGTCGTTGAATACTTTTCCATCCTATTAAATCACTAATTTCTTTGAAATGTTCTTCTTGATAATCTGGTGATAAGTAAGTAACATTGTTATGATTTTTACTAAAATCAATATATTCTTCATGTGGTGTTTTTGTATCACCAACAATATAAAGATGCCAATCATCAAAAGTAGCAAATTTTTTTGTTGCTTCTGAAACAGGATATATTGTAGTGGTTACAATTGTATTAACCATTTATTATTTAATGAGAACATATTTAAGTATAATCTTTTAACGTAGAACCATTTATTCTTATTCTATTAAATAATATATTAAATTGTTCAAATTTAATATTATTGTTCAATAAATTTAACTTCATAAAATATTCTGCATTACCTATATTAATTCCTTCGTATATTTTGTTATAAATATTTGTATAACTATTCATATATACAGACATAACATTTGCGGATCCAAAAGCAAATCTATCATTAATACCACTCCAACTATGAAATAATGGAACAAATATTTTATCTTCAACATAATAATCTTTTAATAACAGTTTTTCCTTAAAATATATATCATGTCTTGATCTCATTATAATGTCAAACTTAATATTATTTTTCTTTTCAAACTCCAATACCATTAAATACGATTCTTGTAAATTTTGTAATTGATATAAAAATCCTTTTATACCACCTGATGAATTGGCATCTTTTATACACGTTGATGGATTGCCTCCCCATATAACATTGATATTTGGTAATTCAATATCATCTATTATTTTAATAATAGTTTTATTATATGTTATTAGTTTTATTTTATCAATATTACTATCATTTGGTATACAATAAAATAAATAAATATTATAATCATCTATATTAGGTTCTAATATTTTCTCTATAAAATTTTTATAACAATGTTCAATTGATCTTAAAGAACCTGATAAACATATTGCTAGATTTTTCATAATATATAATATATATTAATTAATTTTAAATAATTTAACGTTAGATTATCAAATAATATAATGTTAAATTATTATAATATGAAAAAAGTATTAGTATTAGGAGCTGGTGGATTTATTGGAGGACACTTAGTAACACATCTTAAATCTTTAGGATATTGGGTTCGCGGTGTAGATCAAAAAAGACACGAATATAAAAAAAATGATGCAAATGAATTTATTGTTGCTGATTTACGTGAATATAGTTCTGTTAATCTAGTAATAGATGATACCATCGATGAAGTTTATCAATTAGCTGCTGATATGGGAGGTGCCGAATTTGTTTTTTCTGGTATTAATGATGCAGATATAATACATAATTCCGCTATTATTAATTTACATGTATGTGATGTATGTGTTAAGAAAAAAATAAAAAAGGTTTTTTATTCATCATCTGCTTGTATATATCCAGAGCATAATCAGATGGATTCTAACAATCCAAATTGTGAAGAGTCTACAGCATATCCTGCCAATCCTGATTCTGACTATGGGTGGGAAAAATTATTGAGTGAAAGAATTTATTTAGCATATAAAAGAAATAAAGATCTTGATGTTAAAATAGCAAGATTTCATAATATTTTTGGACCGTTAGGAACTTGGAATGGTGGTAGGGAAAAAGCTCCCGCAGCGATATGTAGAAAGGTTATAGAATCAAATGATAAAATAGATATATTTGGAGACGGATGTCAAACCAGATCCTTTTTATACATTGATGAATGTATCGAAGGAATAATGAAATTGATGAATTCAGATTTTAGTGGTCCTGTTAACATTGGTTCAGATGAAATGGTAACTATCAATAAATTAGTTGAAATAGCATGTTCTTTCGAGAATAAGAAATTAGAAATTAATCATATCGAAGGACCATTAGGTGTAAATGGAAGAAATTCAAACAATAATTTAATTTTTAAAGAATTAAAATGGAAACCATCAAAACCATTAAAAGAAGGATTACATAAAACATATAATTGGATAAAAGAGCAAAAAACTTACCAGAAGTCACGTATGTAATTTCTTGAATCTATTTAAGAATAAATAAATAGTTGAATGGATTACCTTGATTCTAGAGACGCTGATGCTTTTGGTTAATGTTCAGTGTGGTTTAGTCATATAGAGGACGAATAAACTAAAAATAATTTAACTTCAAATATTTGTTTATATATATGAAGTTAAAAGATTGGATACCAATGTATAATTTAGATTTTAACCATTTATCCCATAATAATAATGCTATTGATTTATTAAAAGATAATCAACATCTTATAGACTGGCACTTTCTAT
>Ga0209090_10001733_pt1 | contig 13942 bp, 15 predicted proteins | sample ArcticOcean_MG_C_9_FD_187432 | JGI IMG/M metagenome (GOLD analysis project Ga0209090, IMG submission 187432) | Marine microbial communities from western Arctic Ocean - ArcticOcean_MG_CB2_152 (SPAdes) (version 2) | ecosystem: Environmental > Aquatic > Marine > Oceanic | place: Arctic Ocean... | reverse complement strand
GATAACTTTTGAAGGTTTCCCAGACACCTTCAAGACGGATCACAGAACTGAGTTTGTGGGCAATCCTCTTAGGGATGAACTTTTTATACAATCCCAAGGTGTGAATAAGGTTAGTCAAGAATTCAATGTTCTTGTTCTGGGCGGGAGTCAAGGTTCTTCGCAATTAAATAAGATTTTCATTCAAGCACTAGAAGAAGCTGATGATTATGAGCATTGGAATATTGTTCATCAATCTGGCCCAACTGATTTTGCTTCTTTAAAGCAAGCATATCTAGGGTTATCAATAAAACATGAAGTTTTAGATTACATTAAGAATATCGGTCAAGAATACGAGAAGGCTGATTTAATAATAGCCAGATCAGGAGCAATGACAATCAGTGAAATAGCAGCCTTCGGTAAAGCCGCAATATTAATGCCTCTTCCATGGGCTACAGATAATCATCAGTACTATAATGCACTGTATCTAAAGAGCTTAGGTGGAGCAGAAATAGTAGAGTCAAAATTAGATAATTCTTCGTCTTTACTTGATCTGATCTTAAATATAGAAAAAGATACTAAAAGAAGAGCAGAAATGGGCTTGAATGCAAAAAAAGCTTTTAGTACTTCATCGGTAAAAGATATATATAAAATTATTAATGAAAAAATATAGATCAAGATTATCAAAGATTTTTTTTGTTGGAATAGGTGGCAGTGGCATGAGCGGCATAGCTGAAGTTTTAATAAATTTAAATTACGAAGTTTCTGGTTCTGATATTTCTGATTCAGAAATAATTGATAGGTTGAGATCCATGGGTGCTGAGATTCACATAGGTCACAAGGCTACGAATATAGATAAAGCAGACATGATAGTAATATCAAGCGCCATAGATGATGGGAATCCAGAGCTAATTGAAGCCAAGTTAAGGGGAATACCCGTTCTGGCTAGAGCTGAAATGTTATCTAGTTTAATGAACATGAAAAGAGGTATAGCAATAGCGGGTACCCATGGAAAAACAACCACAACAAGTTTGGTGGCATCTATCTTTACAGAAGCAAGCTTAGATCCTACTTTTATTAACGGAGGAATTATTAATAGTTTTGCTTCAAACGCTAAATTGGGGAAAGGAGACTACCTTGTTGCAGAAGCTGATGAGAGCGATCAGTCTTTTTTAATGTTACAACCCTCAGTGTCTATTATTACTAATATAGAGGAAGACCATCTTATTAATTATGGAAATGATTTTGAGAATCTGCGCCAAGCTTTCTTGGCATTTGTTAAAAAACTTCCTTTTGATGGACTTCTAATAGCCTGTGGTGATGATCCTGAGATTAAGAAGCTTTTACCTCAATGTTCAAGGCCTAATGTGACTTACGGTTTCGAAGAAACAAATGATTACGTTATAAGCAATTATGAGCCTTTTGAATTTAGATCCAATTTCTTATTAACTTATGCAGGTCAATCAATTCAAATTGATCTTAATATGCTTGGAAGGCATAACGCCCTCAACGCATCTGCGGCTTGTGTATTGGCAATAGAAGAAGGGATTAATACATCAATCATTCAAGGTGCTCTGAAGAGTTTTATGGGTATTAATAGGCGTATGCAGGTATTGGGCATTATGACAGTTAAAGACTCTAATCTAATACTAATAGATGATTATGGTCATCATCCTTCAGAAATCAAAAATACAATTGAATCTATAAGAGAGTCTCACCCTAAAAAGAAACTGACTATGGTGTTTCAGCCTCATAGATATTCTAGAACTAAAGACTTGTTTGAAGAGTTTGTAGAGGTTCTGCAATTAGTTGATCAATTGATATTGTTGGATGTTTATCCTGCGGGTGAAGATTTAATTAAGAATTACGAAAGTAAGGATTTATTAGAAAGATTAAAAGGTACAACTCTAAATGTTTGCCTTTCAGAAGAATCAAAAGTAAATATCGCTATAGAGGAGTCTCTAGAAAAAGGTGAAGGTATTATTTTAATGCAAGGTGCTGGAAATATTTCAAAAATTTCAGAGTCTCTGATGAAGACTTATGGCAATTAGATGAAGAATCGAGATTCATCTTTTTTAGGTAATAAGAAAGTAGCTGTCCTTATGGGCGGTTGGTCTGCAGAAAGAGAAATATCATTAAGATCCGGAAATGCTGTCTTAAAAAGTCTTAAAGAGATGCAAATAAATGCTAAAGCAATAGACCTTGTTTCTCCTGAAGGATCTAAATTACAACTAGAAGATTTTGATATTGCATTTATAGCTCTTCATGGTCGAGGCGGTGAAGACGGTTTTATTCAAGAGTTATTAACTGATAAGGAAATATTGTTTACCGGCAGTAAGACTGAAGCTTGCAAGTTGGCAATGAATAAAGTTGAAACAAAGAAAGTTTGGAGAGAGTTTTCTTTGCCAACTCCTGATTTTGTAGAAATTACAAAAGCGGGTAAATCAGATATGAAAATAACTCCATTCTTATCCGGCTCTGATGATATTACTGCTCTAGATAAATCTTTCGTAGTAAAACCAGCTAACGAAGGTTCAAGCTATGGTATTAGTATAGTTAAACCCGGAGAGGGAAGCCTAGAAGAGGCAATTATAGAGGCGGTAAAATACGATGAAACAGTCCTTGCTGAAGCCTTTGTTGATGGTATTGAGATTACAGTAACAATACTAGGAGATCGCGTACTACCTCCTGTTGCTATAGAGGCAAAAGGAGCTTTTTATGACTACGAGGCAAAATACCTAAGCAATGAAACTAAATATTCTTTGGCAAACTTAGATCCTGATAACTTAATTACACTTAAAAATTTTTGTTGGCATGCTTTTAAATCTTTAGGATGCGAAGGATGGGGCAGAGTGGATCTAATAAAAGATAATAATAATAACTTTCAGCTCATAGAGATTAATACTGTACCTGGATTAACTGAGACTAGCCTTGTACCAAAATCAGCTGCACTAGAAGGCATTAGCTTTAATGAATTAATACTTGAGATACTACATTTGGCTTGCGCTAAGTCTTAGCGTCAAATAGAATGCCCATTTTTAATACCTTACTCTACGCTTAAGCGGGAGTTAATAACCAAGGGGTACACATGCGACATTACGAAATAGTATTTCTAGTTCATCCTGATCAATCTGATCAAGCACCTACGATAATAACAAAGCTTTCATCAATAGTTACAGATTCTGGAGGCACGGTTCATCGCTCTGAAAATATAGGCAATAGAAGGCTTGCCTATCCAATACAGGATCAATTTAAAGCAGCTTATGCACTTTTAAATATAGAATGCGGTCAGACTGCTATTGATGAAATTAAGAATTCTTTTAAATTTAATGATTCGGTCATAAGAAATCTAGTTCTTAATACTAAAGAAGCACATTCAGACTCTTCAGCTTTATTAGCCCAAACTAGAGAAGACAGCGAAAAAGAGAGCTACGAAGAAGAAAAACAAAGAAAATATCAAGAAGAAAAAGCATTGAAAGAAAAGAGCAGGATGAAAGAAACTGCTCGCAGAGCAGCTGAAGCAGATGCTAAGAAAGAAACAGCAGAAGCAGAAGTAGAAGCCCAAGCAGAAGCAGCACCAGAAGCAGAAGCTAAAAAAGAAACAGCAGAAGCAGAAGTAGAAGCCCAAGCAGAAGCAGCGCCAGAAGCATCTGAAACAGAGAAATAAAATGGCAAAAAAGCAAAAGAAAAATTTTAAAAGAAGAAGAACGGATTTTGATAATCGCCCTAAATATTGTAAATTTACATCCTTGGGTATTAAGGAAGTAGATTTTAAAGATATTAAACTACTGAAAGAATATATTACTGAAACTGGTAAAATTATTCCTGCGAGAATGACAGGTACTTCAGCTAAATACCAAAGACAATTAAACAAAGCGGTTAAAAGAGCACGTCACTTAGCTCTCATACCTTACACAGATTCACACTATCATTAAGAATTATGGAATTAATATTATTACAACAAGTTTCAAAATTAGGAGAGCCAGGAGATCTAGTTAATGTTAAGTCTGGCTATGGCAGAAATTTTTTAATTCCTTCAGGTAAGGCTATTAGGGCCGATGAAAATAATAAAGCAGAATACGAAGCAAGAAAAGCAGCCCTTTTATCCGCAGAATCAGATAGAAAAGAAATTGCCTTGAAATTGGCCACTCAATTAGAGGGTATAAAAATAAAACTTGTTGTTCCGGTGTCTGAAGAAGGAACGCTCTATGGATCTATAGGGACAAGAGAGATTTCAGATGCAATAATTGAGCAAGGACTGGAAGTTGAGAAGAGTTCTGTAAGACTTCCTGAAGGTGCCTTGAAAGAAGTTGGAGACTTTAGAATAGACATAGAGCTTCACCCTGAAGTTGTTCAATCGATTTCAATTACCATCGAAGCTACTGTAGAAGAATAAGTATTAAATATTCATTGATTTATTCTCTATGAATGGGAGAATAAAAGATCGTCACTGAAATAACTTCTCTTCTGTTTTATGGCCCAAGAAATATTTAAAAATAAAGAATTACCCTTCTCAATTGAAGCAGAAAAAGCCGTTTTGGGTGGAATTATGCTGAAGAATGAGGCTTGGGATTTAGTCCATGTTCTTATTAGAGAGGATGACTTTTATAAAGATGAACATAAGTTAATCTTTAAGACTATTTACAACCTTCAAGATCAAGGCAAGCCTGTAGATGTTATAACGGTTCAAGAAGCTATTGAAGGTAATGGAGATCTTCCAAAGTTAATAAATTCTGGTGGAAAAGACTACTTGACTCTATTGGCAAGAGAAACCCCAAGCGTAGCAAATATTGAGAGTTATGCAGATATAATTAAACAGAGATCAAATCTAAGAAGGCTGATAATTACTGCTGAAAATATCTCACAGATTGCAAAAGAATCTGATGCATCAGGTAGCGATAGAGTTATTGATGAAGCTGAAGAAAGCATTTTAAGCTTAAGAGATGATGTAAGTAGATCGATAGGTCCAAGGACAGCTAAAGAACTATTAGGACCTGTGTATGCTGAGATTCAAGAATCAGCTGAGAGTGGCAATTCACTGGTTGGAGTAAGCACTGGCTTTGCAGATATTGATGAGATAACTTTAGGATTGCAGAAATCAGATCTAATTATTATTGCAGGAAGGCCCTCCATGGGAAAGAGTGCTTTAGGATTTAATATAGCTGAGAATGTTGCTAAACAAACCGACCAAACGGTTCTCCTCTTCACTATGGAAATGTCCTCTGAGCAAGTTATAAGGAGGTTTATTGCAAGTATTTCAAATATAGACATACAAAGAATAATGAGAGGGCAATTAAAAGAAGCAGACTGGGAAGGAATTGACAGGGCTTTATCAATTTTAAGTCAAAAGAAGTTTTTACTTGATGACACTCCTGCTTTATCTCCTTCTGAAGTAAGAGCAAGAGCAAGAAGAGTAAAGCGTGAAAATCCAGATTTAGCACTAATAGTTATTGATTATATAGGCTTAATGCAAGTCCCTGGAAGAGGAGATAATCGGGTGCAAGAAGTTAGTGAGATAAGCAGATCTTTAAAGGCGTTGGCTAAAGAGTTAAATGTTCCTGTTGTAGCACTTTCTCAATTAAACAGGGCGGTTGAATCTCGACCTAATAAAAGACCAATTCTTGCAGATTTAAGAGATTCAGGAGCTATTGAGCAAGATGCTGACCTAATAGCATTTGTCTATAGACATGAGTATTATGATGAGAGTGACTTGGAAAGCAGAGGTCAAGCTGAGATTAACATAGCCAAACAAAGGAATGGTCCTACTGGTACAGTCAAATTAGCTTTTAGAAGAGAAATAGCTACTTTCCAAAATTTAGCTAAGAGTGATAGATTTCCAGGCCAGTTTTATGATGAAAATGAAGATGACTAGAAATAATATTCATTATCAATAAAAGATATAACTATAGTGTCAGTATCGTGACTAATTCTCCTCTTTCCAGAAATCTCTTTAATTGTTAAATTATCAAAAAACCAAAACTAAAAAGTTCTATATATTAATCAACAGAAGGTAAAAGTCTAAATTAGATTATGAAAGTAAAGTACACAAAAGAGACGCCAAGACAAATACAAGACTACAACGAACAAGAGCTTGACTTAAGCGCGCAAGATGTCGAAGACGTAGCAGAGATATTCAAGACTCCTTTAACAGGAGCCTATAATTGGGATTACACCATCCAAGATAATAGGATTGCAAAACTTTATGAATTAGGTAAAAAACTTAATTGGAATGTTTCGCTAGATATAGACTGGGATAGGCCCCTTATAGTTTCTGATGATATTCCGGAGATGTTTTGGGACGAGTACCCTCCTTACAAGAATTTAAGTGATGATAAAAAAAGAGAATTTCTTAGACACAGAGGAGCCAGTCAATTTAGTCAATTCCTTCATGGGGAGCAAGGAGCTCTCTTGGTAGCTTCTCAGTTAGTATCTTGCGCTCCAACGTATCAAGCAAAATTATATGCTGCTTCGCAAGCATTTGATGAAGCAAGACACGTAGAGGCTTTTAATAGGTATATCCAAGAACGATCTAAGCTCATGTACCCAATAGGGTCGGGCTTAAAAAGTCTCCTTGATAAGATCTTAACTGATGAAAGATGGGATCTGAAACTTATAGGTATGCAAATTATTATTGAAGGTCTAGCTTTAGCAGCTTTTAATACTGCCAAAGCAGTCACTCCAGACCCAGTATTAAAAGATATTCTTCATCTCATTATTAGAGACGAAGCTAGACATGTTACTTTCGGAGTAAATTATCTTGAAGAATACATCGAGAATTTATCAGAAGAAGAAAAAGAAGATAGAGCTATGTTTGCTTATGAAGCTTGCGTTATTAGTAAAGAAAGATTATTTCCTACCGATGTATTTAGAAGGTTTGGCTGGGATGAGAATGAAGCAAGAGATTTCTCAAACAATGCTGGCTTTGCTTTTGAATTTCAAAGATTACTTTTTTCAAGGGTCATTCCAAACCTATCAAGGATAGGATTATTAACGGACAAGGTAAGACCCCTCTATGATAAGCTTGGAGTTCTTGAGTTTGAGTCGCATTCCCCCGACGGTGATATTTCTTGGGCGGAATTAGAAAAACCATTAGATTTAACTGGCTAAAAGAATAGCTTTTTCTTGTTGTGCTGAAAGGTTTTTGTTAACCTGTCCTCCCATCTTTAAGAAGATTTATTTACTACACTTCTTATGGCTATATTAGATGGAAAATATTGAAACTCGATTTATATTTGTAACCGGTGGCGTTGTATCGTCACTCGGAAAAGGTATAGTTTCTGCCTCTTTAGGAGCTATTTTAGAAAGCAGAGGTCTTTCCGTTACAATCTTAAAGTTAGATCCTTATATTAATTTAGATCCCGGGACCATGAGTCCAATTCAACACGGCGAAGTTTTTGTTACTGAGGATGGTTCAGAAACAGATCTTGATTTGGGTCATTATGAACGTTTTCTTAAAACAAAAATGTCTAAAGTAAACAATTTTACAACAGGACAAATTTACGAAAGAGTTTTAAAGAATGAAAGAAGAGGAGACTATTTAGGCGGTACGGTTCAAGTAATACCTCATATAACCGATGAAATAAAGAGGAAGGTTGTAGAGGGCGCAGGAAAATCACAAGTAGCTATAGTAGAAATAGGTGGAACTGTGGGGGATATTGAATCTCAACCTTTTCTTGAAGCAATAAGACAGATGAAATTGCAGCTAGGTCAGGAAAGAACTTTATTCATACATTTAACTTTGGTTCCTTATTTATCTTCTGCGGGTGAAACTAAAACTAAACCAACGCAACATTCTGTTAAAGAGATGCTTTCACATGGACTACAACCTGATTTACTAGTGTGCAGGTCTGACAATACAATGTCCGAAGAAGATAAAGAAAAAATAGCTTTATTTACAAACGTCCAAAAGAAAGCTGTTATTTCAATGCCAAACGTAGACTCTATCTATAAGATTCCTTTAGAGCTTAACCTTCAAAATGTAGATGAGTTGGTAGTAAAAAAATTAGGAATTCAATGCCCAGATGCTGATTTAACTGACTGGAAAAGAGTTGTTAAAGCTGATTTAAACCCTAAAGGCATGGTAGAAATAGCTATGGTAGGTAAATACACTGAACTGGTTGATGCTTATAAATCATTGAATGAAGCTCTTAAGCATGGAGGGCTTCAGAACCAATTAAAGATTAATATAAATTATATTGATTCTGAGACACTAAATAGAAATAACGTTAACGAGATTCTTAAAGGTTCGCATGCTGTTCTGGTGCCTGGAGGTTTTGGAGAAAGAGGGATCGAAGGGATGATACTAGCAGCAGAATATGCGAGAGTGAATAAAGTTCCTTACCTTGGCATTTGTCTGGGCTTACAGGTAGCTGTTATAGAGTTTGCAAGAAATGTACTCCTTTTAGAAGATGCTAACAGTAGTGAATTTAAACAAGATACTAAACATCCCGTTATAGGTTTAATTCATGAATGGATAGATCAGGATGGAGTTGTAGAAAAAAGGGATGCCACTTCAGATCTAGGAGGAACTATGAGACTGGGGGCACAAGAATGTTTATTATCTGGAGATTCAATAACTAGATCTTTATACAATCAAGACATTATTAATGAAAGGCACAGACATCGTTACGAAGTTAACAATAATTACATTGATGACCTCTCTGCTTCAGGGTTAAATATTGTTGGTAAATCAAAAGATAAAAATCTAGTTGAGGTGGTAGAGTTGGCTGGTCATCCATGGTTTGTTGCGTGTCAATTCCATCCTGAATTCACTTCCAATCCCAGAGAAGGTCACCCTTTGTTTTCTGGGTTTGTAAAAGCTGCAGAGGAGTGGAAAAAAAATGAGTAATATAAAGATAAAGAACTTCACTATTGATAACAATAGGCCATTCACTTTAGTAGCAGGGCTAAATGTACTTGAAACAGAGGAAATAACCGAACAGGTCATTTCTGAATGTATATCAGTTTCTAAAGAGCTAGGTATACCATATATATTTAAGGCTTCTTACGATAAAGCGAATAGATCTTCTATCGATTCATATAGGGGTCCGGGAATCGAAAAAGGTATGCAGATATTGTCTGACTTAAAACATAAGTACGATGTGCCCATTATCTCAGATGTTCATAATGAAGAAGAGGTAGAGGTTGCAAAAGATGTCCTTGATATCATACAAATACCTGCTTTTTTGTGCAGACAAACTGACCTGGTTGGTAGGATAGCCAAGTCAGGAGTCCCAGTTAACATAAAGAAAGCCCAGTTTATGTCTCCAACTGATATTGAGAATGTCATAAATAAATTTAAAAGTTATGGAAATGACCAGCTTTTATTATGTGAAAGAGGAACCTCCTTTGGATACAACAATCTGGTTGTTGACATGATAGGACTTGCCAGTCTCAAAGCTTATAATCATCCAGTTATTTTTGACGTCACCCACTCTCTTCAAAAGCCGGGAGGTTTGGGGGATAAAACTGCAGGCAGGAGAGAAAGTGTTCTGGATTTAGCTAAATCTGGAATGGCATTAGGTCTGGCCGGGTTATTTTTAGAAGTTCACCCCGATCCAGATAAAGCCATGTGTGATGGACCTTGTGCATTACCTTTAAGTAACTTGAAAGAGTTACTTCTTCAGGTTAAATCTTTAGATGACTTAGTTAAATCATTTAAAAAAATTGATTTAAATTGATATGACTAATAATTTAATTAAGCAAGTTAGGGCATACGAGGTATTAGACTCAAGAGGTAACCCAACTGTTGCGGCAGAAGTCATACTTAATAGCGATGAAAAATCAATGGCTTTTGTTCCTTCAGGAGCCTCAACGGGTAAGTATGAGGCCAGTGAAAAAAGAGATAATGATGATTCAAGGTATTTAGGTAAAGGTGTCTTAGGAGCAGTTGAGGCAATAAACACTGAAATTAATTCTATCCTTGAAGGTAAAGACCCTTCTAATACAAAAGAAATAGATACTTTATTAATAGAATCGGATGGCACCTCAAATAAAAGTAATTTTGGAGCAAATGCTATCCTGGGTGTCTCTATGGCTTGTTCTAAAGTAGCAGCCCAAATGCTTAATTTAGAGTTATATGATTTTATTCACCTCCAAGCTAAAGAAAATTTAGGTGCTGATGTTAATAAAAAACTTCCAATTCCCATGATGAATATTCTTAACGGAGGGGCTCATGCAGATAACCCAATTGATTTCCAAGAGTTTATGATACAACCAAGTGGCTTTGAGTCTTTCTCTGATTCCTTACGCTCTGGAGTAGAAATCTTTCACACCTTGAAGGAGATACTTAAGAAAAATAATTTAAATACTGCAGTCGGTGATGAGGGAGGTTTTGCACCAAACCTAGATTCGCCTCAAGTAGCATTAGATCTAATCATGGAATCCATTGAGAAGGCGGGTTATGTACCAGGAGAGCAGGTTTTCCTTTGTCTTGATGTTGCAGCTACAGAGTTTTATAAAAACTCAATCTATAACTTAGATGGTCTGGATCAAAAGTTCTCATCAAGTGATATGGTTTCATATTTAAAAGACCTAAGATCAAATTACCCTATCTCATCTATAGAAGATGGCCTTAATGAAGATGATTGGGAAGGGTGGGTAAATTTAACTTCGGAAATAGGAGCGGATACGCAGATAGTGGGAGATGACTTGTTTGTGACTAATCCTTTAAGAATAACTGAAGGTATCGAAAAAAAAGCAGCTAATGCTGTTTTAGTTAAGGTCAATCAGATCGGAACTCTTACTGAGGCGATAGATGCCATTCAAACTGCTTCAAGCCATAACTTTAACTCTATTATTTCTCATCGCTCAGGTGAGACAGAAGACTCATTTATTGCTGATTTTTCAGTAGGCATGGGAAGTGGCCAGATCAAAACCGGCGCACCTTCAAGGTCAGACAGGGTAGCAAAATACAACAGACTTCTTATAATTGAGAAACAAACTTCTTTATGCTTCGGTTAATTAAATTTTTACAAAATACTAAGTTTAAAGACCTAAGATTTTATGCAGCTATTTCTATTTTATTTTTAGTTATTGCCTTTACTCAAAAAAATATCTGGTTTGGTGAACAGAGTAGATCCGATTTAAGAGACTTAGAAAAAGAGATATTAGCTCTAACTGAAGAAAGAACAAGACTTGAAAATAAAAATAAATTGTTAGAAGAAGAGAAGATTAAACTCAACTCAGGAAGGGAGACTATTGAAGGTCTTGCAAGATCTGAATTAGGTCTAATAAAACCTGGAGAGAAATTTTATATTTTTGAACCTGCTCTTAAAGAAGATATCTCTATATCATTAGAAGTAAATTGATACATCCATTTGTAGCTATATTGCCTTCTGCGGGCGTAGGTAGAAGATTTAAATCTGACAAGCCTAAACAATATTCTTTGATTGATAACAAGACAGTAATGGAGCTTAGCTTAGAGCCTTTATTGGATTTCTCAGAATGCCTCGGCATCTGTATACCTATTTCTCATGAAGATAGTTATTGGCAATCTATTAAGGCCTTACAAAACCCTAAAATTAATTTTATAGAAGGGGGGCAAACCAGAACAATATCGGTACAGAAAGCTGTTAATTATTGGAAGAACTCTTCAATTGATTATCAGAATATTTTGATTCATGATTCTGCAAGACCGTGTGTTAGAAGTTCTGATATTAGAGCAATGCTTGAGGATTTTTTTACTGGTGATCATGATGGTGCCGTTCTAGGGAGTCCAGTTTCAGACACATTAAAAGAGATTAATCCAGAAAATCTCCATGTAATAAGAACAGCTGATCGAAAAGACCTTTGGAAAGTTTTTACTCCTCAAGTTTTTGAAAGAGAGGTTCTAGAGACAGTTTTTGGAAAACTAGAAGAAGGGAAGGAATTTACAGATGAATCTGGAATGCTAGAAGAGTCTTTAGGAAAAATAAAAATACATTTGGGAGCCACTGATAATATTAAAATTACTCACCCTGAAGATCTGAATTTAGTAAAATCAATACTAACTGCACAAGGGAGAGTATTTTTATGAAGATAGGTCATGGCTACGATGCACACAGGTTAGTGGAGGGCAGTGGTGTGATTCTTGGAGGAGTTTCTATAACTTGCAATTACTCAATTGATGCCCACTCTGATGGAGATCTAATTATTCACGCTTTAGTTGATGCTTTATTGGGGGCGGCAGGCTTTGGAGACATAGGAACATTTTATCCTTCTGATGATAATAAATTTAAAGACATATCGAGTAGGGAATTATTACGTGATGTGGTCTCCAAACTAAAAGATGCGAATTATTTAATTCAAAATATTGATATAACTTTTATTGGTCAAGAACCCAAATTAAATGGATTTATCGGTAAGATAAGAGAAAATCTATCCCAAGACCTATGTATTGAAATAGATTCTGTTAACTGTAAAGCGACTACTACTGATTTTCTTGGTTTTGAAGGAGAAAAGAAAGGCTTGTCTTGTCATGCGGTAGCTTTGATTGATTAAACCAATGCTAAAAATTCTCATCTCAAATGATGATGGAGTAGATGCTCCAGGTTTAAATTGCTTATATGAACATTTAAAAGAAATAGCAGAAGTTTTTGTCGTTGCGCCTGAAACAAATCAAAGTGGAGCTGGCTCCTCAATAACAACAAATAGGCCAATGAAAGTTAAAGAAGTGAAGCAGAACTTTAAGTCTTTAAATGGACGACCTGCTGATTGTGTTCACTTAGGTATTCATGAACTTTGCCCTTGGAAACCTGACTTAGTAATTTCAGGTATAAACCTTGGAGCAAATATGGGTGAAGATCTTTTGTATTCAGGTACGGTCGGTGCGGCATTAGAAGCATCAGGATTATTGTTGCCATCAATTGCAATATCCTCTGCTGCTTTTGGTCAGCCAGGTTCCAAAGGAGAGCAAGAGCCTAATTTTGAGACGGCAGGTCTTATAGCAAGACATCTTATTTTACACATAGAGTCTTTAATCCTAAATCCAAGTATTATTTTGAATGTTAATGTCCCGAATATCCCTTTTACAGAAAATTTAAAAGTAATTAAAACAAAAGTTGGAACTTGGGGATCAAGAAATCCACCTAATAAGATAGAGAATTCAAAAGGGCAAATTGAGTATTGGACTTCTCATCGTGATAAATACCCATCAAATGATTATGACTCTGATATAGCTACTTTAGAGAGAAATGAAGTATCAATAACCCCAATTTCACCTGATTTTTTATATGGCGATTCTTCGAATTCATTAGATGATTGGTTAATGGGAGTTTTTAATAAATGAAGGCTCAAGAAAAGATTTTAGGAAAGGGAATGACTTCTCTTAGAACCAGACAGCGTTTAGTTGAGCGATTAACTGACCAAGGAATAAGTGACGTGAGGGTTTTGGAAGCTATGAGAGATACTCCAAGACATTTATTTTTAGATGAAGCTCTAGCTTCAAGGGCTTACGAAGATTTAGCGTTACCTATAGGTCATCAACAAACAATTTCTCAACCTTACATCGTTGCTAAGATGACTGAATTGCTAATTCAGAATGAAAGACTATCTCAAAGACCTTTGGGTACTGTTCTTGAGATAGGGACAGGTTGTGGTTATCAAACCGCTATACTCTCTAAGTTCTCTGAAAAGGTTATAAGTATCGAGCGGATAAAGCCTCTACATGAAAAAGCAAAACATGTTCTTAAGGATTTAAAAATAAGGAATGCTGAACTTTTCCATGATGATGGTTCTAAGCTTGAGAATATGACAAAAAAATATGATGCAATCTTATCAGCTGCTGCTCCGTTAGCCATACCAGAATACCTCTATAAATCACTTGAAATAGGGGGAAGGCTTATTTCTCCAATAGGCAATGGATCAACACAGAAACTAACGCTTGTAACCAGGGTTGCTGTTGAAGAGTTTAAAACCGAAGAGCTTGAAGATGTCCTTTTTGTACCTTTCTTAGGTGGTCTCATAGACTAATTCTTAGCAATGAATA
>Ga0209090_10001722_pt1 | contig 13997 bp, 16 predicted proteins | sample ArcticOcean_MG_C_9_FD_187432 | JGI IMG/M metagenome (GOLD analysis project Ga0209090, IMG submission 187432) | Marine microbial communities from western Arctic Ocean - ArcticOcean_MG_CB2_152 (SPAdes) (version 2) | ecosystem: Environmental > Aquatic > Marine > Oceanic | place: Arctic Ocean... | reverse complement strand
AATTGATTCAGGGCCACTCAGATCGGTATTTTCGGAAACTGTAACGGTTCCATCAGTAGCAGTCGAAGTATCTTTAATGGAGTAATTTACCATACGTAGTCCTTGTTTTAGTGGGAAGTTGAACTCTAAATGAGCATAGGACATATTTGTAATGTTCAATGCCAATGTGAAATTAGAATCACCACTGTTTGGAAGTTGGTCAAAGCGGATGTTATTTGATTCGCCTGCTGCTAAGAACATCAGAATTTGTAAGTCATCAGTAACCGAAACGGGAACTTCTTTACATCCATTGGTAGAACCAAAATTCTGACAAGAGCGTTCTTCAGGATGATTTGCTGGTACAAGGTCAACTTCATCTAATTCAATACCATCTTCGACAAAGGACATGTTATTCCAGTCTGGAGAGCCCCGATGGGGAATGCCTTCACGAATCCCAAGTCGTGTGTCCATTACTCCGATACATTTTGGCCCAATTGCCCGAACTGCCTCACGTTCATCAGTGCTGAGCCAAGTATTATTTCCACCAGAGAGGCCATCAAACAAACCGTCGAGATTCGCTCGTACAATTGCGGATTTACTTCCGTTGACAAAGGCGCTAGCGTCCATTTCTGCCATTGCCCAATCATCACCAACATCGATGACGAAATTTGCAAAGTCGTAATTAAAAAGGTCTTCAAACTTCAAGCCTTCACATTCTTCCTCAATTGCAAGACCTTGTCGTCCATCGGCAGGCGCTTGTTCATTGGAATCCAACGCAACTGGGGCTGTGAAAAGTGGTGAACATCCCATAAGAATCATCAAGAAAATCAAACCAATTGCCGTTGAACTGCGCGTTAGGAAGTGTGTGAAACCAAACCGGGTGTGTCCTGCCATACCTACCGGTCATCACCCAGTATCAAAGAGGCTTTCGCTTGAAAAGCAGTCCACAATAACGGTTTCACTTAAGGAAGAATCTTTTCCATCCTTCGGACAAACAACCAAGATGGAAGAATTGTCCATGCCAAAGCCATGACTAAAATGTGCCATGCTGCGATACCTCTGTCTATTTGCGGCAAGCGTGTTTCAAGCAAATGATGGTAGACCCCATTGGGTGAAAATAAATCCAATCCACCTTCTAACATGACCCAAGCAGCATCATTTTCTTGCCCGATTGAAACACCTGATGCATAGGCTACCATAGTCGTTATCAAGGCCCAAAGGAATGTGAAAAGGAACCAAAGTCCAACACCAAAAGAGATTGCTGTCCCTTGTTCACGGGTGTATGATGAAGCCAAGAGAGTAAACAATACATACCAAAGAAGAATCAACGCAGTTGAGAGGAAATAAACCAAACAATCGACCATTGAAGGCCATTCACCCATGCGATATCGAACGATAACAACAGAAAAAAGCAGCAGAATCCATGTTGGAGCCAAGATGGCTCGCCATGAACCAAGAATCATCGCAAGGGCTTGATGAGCCCGGGGCATTGGTTGAGAGAGTCGTAACTCCAACACACCACTTGCTCGTTCTCGACTCACCGAATCATAGGAAAGTAAAACTGCACACATCGTCGCACCAAAAACAACACCTAAACTGGCATAGAACAACACTTCCATCGGGCTATCAGGCTGGTGCCCGCCCGGAAGTACGATGTTCGGGTCCGAAAAGCCCCAAGCCATTCCAGGAATAAACAACAACAAGATCGGGAACATGATGTACATTCTTGTTGAAAAGAGTCGCTCTCGCATGAGGCGCTTTGCGAACACCATGATTCGAGAGAAATCACTCATTCTTCTTCACCTCGGAAAGTTCGCAGTGGCAGGACTGCAGTCGAAGTGACTTCGAGCCCAACATCTTCAATCGATTGACCCGTTGCGGCACAAAGCATCTCAATCACATTCGGTTGCCGAATGGCCCATGAGGTAATTTCTATTCCATCTACAACCAATTTCTGTAAAAGCCCAGGTTCACTCTTGCCGAGCACTGCTCGCCAATCTTCTGAGAATTGCTCAACTTCTGTGAATTCTGCAGTGCTTACATATTTGGAAAAATCCGGTGCCTTGCCCTCACCAGTAATCTCGGTTTTTTTATTGAGGTTCAATTGTTGAGCGACTTCGAGCATTGTGCCTTCCGCCAGGATTTGTCCTCGGTGCATGAGTGCCAAGCGGTCGATTATTCCAACCAATCCTTCGACTTGATGCGATGAAATCACAATTGAAACTCCTTTGTCTGTTAACTTTCCAAGCAAGACAATAAATGCGGCTGCTGCAACGGGGTCAAGCCCATTCAGAGGCTCGTCAAGCAAAAGAATCTGTGGTGAACCAAGCAATGCTGCGGCAAGGGTAAGTCGTTGCCTCATACCTTGGCTTAACTCATTCAAGAGGGCATCGGTTCGAGTTTGCAACCCTACCAATTTCAACAAGCCATCAATTCGTGATTCGCTGACTTGGCACATTTCTCCAATTTCAAGTAAGGCGTTCCGGACAGTTTTTCTTCCTTGCCAACGTACTTGCTCAGGCATATGACCAACAATCATCCTCAAGTTTGCATCTGAAAGTGTGGCGCTTGAATCTTTTCGTGAATCATAGGTAGAGCCTTCTTGCAGCGGGAGGATTCCTGCCATCATTCGCAAGAGCGTCGTTTTGCCAGCCCCATTTGGACCAACGAGTCCCAAAATCGTGCCCTTGTGAAGGGAAAGGTTTGCTGAAAAAATACCTTGGCCACGTATCCTACGCCAAGGTTTGAATGCCGATGGAGCGTACAATGAGTGCCGATAGGTTGCATCTTCGAGTCGCAATACAACCTCCTCCATACTTCGGCGACACGCTCAAGGTTTGACAAACTACCGTTTGAACTAGGTTCAAACCCCAAGATTCTTGATGAAAGCCTCATTTCCAAAGACGGGTTGAAGATGATTGGAGTTTTTGTTCCGACACTTTTACTCGTTTTAGCAATCGTAATTGTTGTTGCTGTAGAACGTCGAAAGTCAGAAGAGGGTGAACTCTTTGATTGGCGAAGCGGATTCGGACCTTTGGGCTTTGAAGTTCTCGTTGTCACGCTTGTATTGATGTGGTTTGCCCCAGGTGGCATACTCCTCATAGGCCCAGTGATGCTCTTTCTCTCAGCCCTCAGTCCAGCTGGTCGTTTGGCATGGAAGGAATTCAAAAGGCCACGTATATCGGTCAGTATTTGTTTGGTTGTTATGATTGTTGTTGGTGGCTTTACACCTGTATCGGCCCCAAAGTCACCTTCTGATTGGGAACAGCCTTGGTACACAGAGAATCCAAATGCACCGTTTTACCCAGCAGGGGAGCAGTATACATGGTTTATGCCACCCGAATCCGGTATTATTGATTTTGAAATCGTTCAATCATTATCGCTACGGTTGCCTTACCAATACGGGCAACTCGGTGCCGAATCTTCAGCCTTTTTTCTTGCATCACTGTTCCATTTGGAACAAGGCCGATTGGACCAAGCAGTGGTATTGCTCGACCAAAAACTATCACTGCCTGGTTCTCTTGATGTGGATGAAATGAAATTAGAACCCATACCGGTGGAAAATACCCATCGTTATTTTTCAACCGAAGACGGAATCGATCAAGTCGTAAGTGTTCGATTGTATGAATTGCGAAGCCTCTCAATCGCTACAAATGAAGAGGGAATAAAAGTGGGTGAAGTACTTTGTTTAGGCGCAAGTAATTGGGGTGGTGAACTCGATGTTTTAGTTATCGTTCGGCCCACTGGCCACTCTGGTCTTTCAAATGATCGTTTCGCAACGTCATTAGCACTGGATTGGTTATCTGCTTGAGCAGTAGGGCTTTTATCCAATAGGTAGCCCGTAGATAAAAAGAGATTTAGGGCGCCCTAAACTTCATATATCGCCGGTTTTAGGGCACCCTAAATAGGTGCCCACATGAACACGCAAATTTTGAAAACAGCCGTTATCGTATTCCTCCTCTCGATTGCCACTTTATCCGGTTGTATCGGAACTGAAAAGAATGAAGAAGAAGTCATTCGAATTGCTTTTACAGTCAAAGATGATTACACTTCATTTAATGAAAACCCACAAAAATTAGCCGATTATCTGAGTGCAGAAATCGGAATGAAAGTAGAAATTTATCCAATCACTTCTGATGCATTGGCCCTTCAATCCCTTCGTTTTGGCAGTGCTGACATGGCCTTTATGGACGGCGGTGCTGGATGGGTCGGTTGGAAAATGTATGATCTTGAAGTAATGGCAGCGGACCAAAAGAGCGATGGTCGGACCTATTACAACGCACATGCCTGGGTTCTCAATGGAAGTGAAGCAGAACAAGCTCTGAACGATGGAAACGATTCCACAGACCCCTTTGCTGTACTTGAAGGTCAAACAAGTTGTCACACCGGTTGGCTCAAGTCAGCAGGGATGTTGATTCCAATGGGATATTTCATTGGGCAAGAATACGCTGAAGTTATTGGTGATGACGACGATATCGAATCACTACGGAATACTATTTTCAACTATTTCTCGGAAGATGCTAGCATTCCTGAATCAGGGACTCCATACTACGGTTACAGTGGGGCTTTGAAATGTTTGTCAGAAGGGAAAGGTGGTGTGGCGTTTGCCAAAGACAGCACGGTTGACACTTATTGCGGTAGTGACCGTTCTACAGAGAATGAAGATTGGTGTTTGTCTCGAGAGAACTACGTAGCACTTCCAGCATTTGGGCAAGCCCCGAGTCATCCGATGATGTATCAACCAAATACGCTCGAGAATTCCACACGGGATGCCATTGTTGCGGCTTTAGTAAATTTGAGTTCGAGTGAGTCGGGGGAGGATATTTTGTCCTCGATCCTCAATACACCGGGCATAGTTGCAACCGATACCGAGACTCATTTTGGGTCCTATTCCTCATTGATTTCGAGTGTCCCTGGGATTTCCGCTTACTACGATGAAAAATATACAGCAACCAATTGAGGTGGAAATATGAAACAGGTACTTGCCCATCTTCACGATGTCTCAATCGGTTATGATGCACCTTTAATCGAAGGCATCAACGTTGAGATTTCAGAAGGCGATGTGATCGCTATCCTCGGACCTTCAGGGATTGGTAAAACTACTTTGTTACGCACTATATCTGGCCTCATACGGCCCTTGTCGGGTGAAATTGAACTTGCAATCCCCTCACGTGGAGGATTGGGATATATTCCACAACGATTGGGATTGGTCGGCAATCTGAGTGTTCGAGCAAATGTTTCGATGGGGGCTCGAGTTCGAACTTCGCGATGGTGGCCAGCTGTATTTCCTTTGCCGAAAGTGTTTGAAGAGGATATTACCAAGGCTATGCGTCATTTAGGGATTGAAGAACTCGCAGCTCAACCGGTGCGAATTCTTTCTGGCGGCCAACAACGGCGAGTGGCCACGGCGAGAACGCTTGCACAACAACCCAAATTACTCCTTGCAGACGAATTCCTTGGAGAACTTGACGACGATAACGTCGAGGTGGTGATGAATACGGTTCGTGCCGCAATACGGGACCATAATTCGGCCTTAATTATGGTTGAACATCATGAAGAATTAGCCAGGGAAGTTGCGAACCGTATTTGGAGAATCAAGGATGGAAAACTCATCGAGGAGATGGTCGTTTGAGTCGGAAATTAGTCGGTGTTGTCACGGTAACTTCACTTCTTGCCCTCTTTATTTTCAACGATATGGTTGGTGATTGGGGTCGACTAAGTGGAGGGTGGGACAACCTTGTAATTTTCTTCAACGAAAGTCTCTGGCCACCGGATTGGTCCGTTTTAGAGGCCCAATCATATCCTGTATGTGACCAAGAGGTTGAATTCTTCTGTTCCGTTGCTTGGCTGGGTATGGTTGAAACTATAAAAATCGCTTTTGTTGCAACAGCGCTCGGCTTTGTTTTCGCCCTTCCCCTTTCGGTTTTGGCAGCCAACAACCTCTCGCCACTTTGGATGGCAATCCCGGCTCGAATCGTACTTGCAGCTATGCGAAGCCTGCCTTCTATCATCTGGGCAGTGTTGTTTATGATTATCTTCGATGTAGGAACGCTCGCAGGAATTTTCGCTATGACTTTTTACACGGTTGGATACCTTGGAAAGTTGCAATTTGAATCGATAGAGGGTCTGAAAAATGCTCCGTTGGAGGCAGCCAAAGCAATGGGTATGACTCGAGCAGAAACTGCATGGCACATCGCTCTACCTGAATCGGCAAATCAACTGTTGTCCCACTTGATGTTCATGTTCGAATACAATGTTCGACATGGGACTGTAATCGGTTTGGTTGGTGCTGGTGGAATTGGGCTGTACATCAACACGTATCTCAAACTCACACAATATGACAAAGTCGTAGCCTTACTTCTCGTCATCTTCATTGTCGTTGTTCTCATCGATTTCCTTTCAATGGTTATTCGTTCAACCGTTACCGAAGAAGGAGATGTCCGACGACCATCTTGGTCAACAATTTTCCTTCCAGCCTCGATCTCTTCAAAATACCATACAACGCCGATGATAAAACATTCACCCAATGAAGACGAGTAATCATTCAGCAGCAATGTGCAGTGAGCCATGCTTGTAAAACACTTGAATCCGGTCAGGGACTTTACGCGTTAATGCTGCAACGGCTTCATAGACTTCATCTTCTTTGACTTTGAATGACTTGGCCGCTTTAGGAGTTGACCAAGCGACGGTTTCGAAATCTGATTGTCGAATCCATTCAAAGATTCTCGCCTCAAGTTCAGTTAATTCCTCCGCCATGAATACCGCAGAGCGACTCCCCTCAAAACAGCACCGCCCCAACAGAAGCCCGAATTTGAAGGGCTCAATGGAGTGCAATCATTCTTCGGCAGCATTCTTCAGCATCAATGAAACCGTCCAATAAAGTATTGAGCGCATTTGTAAATGGGATGTTAATTCCTAAATCCTCTGCCCTTTCGCCAAACATACGAGCCGCACGAACGCCTTCGGCAACCATATGCATTTCCTCAAGTGCTTGTTCAATGGTGAGCCCTGTACCTAATTTCTCACCCATCGTTCGATTCCGTCCGTGAGGCGAAGTTGCTGTGACAAATAAATCACCAAGACCCGCTGGCCCAAAAGCAACTTCTGCTTTTGCTCCAAGTTGAGAGAGTAAAAGACAACCTTCTTTGAATCCAGCCATGAAAATTGCTGCTTTGAGGTTGTCGCCACCAAGGCTGCCAACTTGTTTCAAACCGTCGACCAATCCGCAGGCAAGAGCGACGACGTTTTTGAATGCCCCCCATAATTCTGCCCCTGCAGGATCTGTAGCAGGGTGAAGGATGAATGTTTGTGTCGTCAAAGTGGTCGCAAGATGTTGTGCCACAGAAACATCTTCGCTTGCAACAAGAGCCGTTGTCATGACCCCACTTGCAACTTCTGGAGCAATTGTTGGTCCAGTGACTACCGCAAGCGTGTTGCTTTTGCCTGCATCGGTTAATTTCTGTTGAATCGCTTCTGAAATCAATTTATTTCCAGCGGCCAAACCTTTGGCTAAATCAAGTAATACATGGCCAGGGCGCAGATGAGGAATAACTTGGTCGACCACTCCAAGAATGACGGATGATGGTACTGCTAAAACAATAATTTCAACGCCGTCCAAGGCTTCTTCAAGGTGCATGGTTGCTTCAAGTCCTTCAACTGGGTGATCTGGGAGGTATTTTGTATTGACCGAATTCATCGTGATTGATTCGTAGACTTCCTGTTCTACAGTCCAACCTTTGACATGATGGTTCTCTGCTAACCACATACGTGCAATGGCAGTTCCCCAATTTCCCAAACCTAAAATCGCAATGTGTGCCATAGAGACCAAGCGGAACGCCGCTCACTTTACTTATGTTAATTGCCACTCATTTGAGGTGCGAGGGTGCGGTTTTGGATGGGGATGAGTCTCTGCAGACTTCAAAATAAGTCTTCATCATCTTCCTTATCAAGGTCGAATACATTGTCATCCTCTTTCTTTGCCGCTTTCTTTGCAGGTGCTTTCTTTGCAGGTGCTTTCTTTGCCACAGGCTTCTCTTCCTCGACTGGTTGTTGTTCAGTGTCAGCGTTTGCGTCAGCCTCAGCGTTTGCATCAGCGTTTGCCACAGCGTTTGCGTCAGCTTCTTCTTGTTCACGAGCAGCCATTGCTACTGGTGTAATTCCGGTTTGAGCAGCAAGTGCTCGACGACGGTCTTCACGGGCTTTGCGTTCGAGTTGTCGGTGGCGTGATTTTTCGATGCTTTGTGACATATACATTGCATCGTGTTCCAAGAGCGGGGAATCCGAGATGAGGGTAATGTCAAGCCATCCACCGTCTTCAACAATGAAATCAGCAAGTGGCTCGAAGTTCAAATCAGACTTCTTGATTTGTGTGTAGTGCATAGCGTTACCAGAACGGTGTTCTACACCAGAGAAGTGGCAGTAAAATTCCTTTGTTCCAATCGTTTCACGGACTTGGTCGAATAATTCGCCATAATCTTCCGAAGTTCGCATTTTCCCATGACCTCTCGCGTGGATATGGGCTATGTTGAGCACAGGGATGGTTCCCTCGACGTGATTGACAACTTCCAAAACTTCGTCGAGGCTACCCCATAATTCTTGACGACCTGAAGTTTCAACCCCGATTTTTGATGGTGTTCCATCTTTAATCCAAGGGAATACTGGGAATTCCTCCTCATCATCATGCCAAATCTCATGGACACGATCAACGATACTTGCGAAGACATTCGCAACCTGTTCATTTGCAGCACTTCCAGGTTGCATACCTCCATAGTGTCCAGCGTGAAGAGTGACATGGCGGGCGTTAATGGTTCGAGCAGCCTGTAGCGTTGTTTCAATTTTGGTCATTGAACGTCCACGTTCAACTCTGTTCCCAAGGAGTTCAGAGTAATAGGGTCCGTGAATATTCATTTCGAAATCAGTTTTGTTGGCCAGAACACCGGCTTGCCAATATTGTTCAAAGTGCTGTGGAGCGACCATTCGGACGGTTTGAACCTCCATGGTTTCCAATCCGAGAGATATAATATCGTCCATTCCTTCAACAATGGTACGTCCTTTACATGACAAAGGCACGCCCGCAGGTCCGAGTTTAATTGGCATAATTCACATCCCCGCAGGAACGACCCAAGGGTCTTCCTATGATAATCCCTTTCCGTTGGCTGTCCGCCAAAATTGTGTTTTTTTGCCCTGTCATCGTTATGATTTTGCATACGACCATTGATGAACTCCTGCGGCAGGGGGTGGTTCATGGACGAAGAAGTTGAAGCCGCAGTCCGCGCTTTCCAGAACGGAATGCCGGTGTGTTTGTTTGATTCTGAAAAAAGGGAAGGCGAAACTGATTTGTTGTTTCCCGGACAAAGTGCAGTCCCAGCAACAATGCGCCAGTTGAGAATGGATTGTGGCGGCCTCTTGTTTCTCGCCATCGGCCATGAAATCGGAGAGTTGTTTTCTCTACCGTTTCTTCAAGACCTCCATACTCAAAAATCGCTCACCGAACAATTTCCAGTGCTCAATCACTTAGTAACCAATGATTTGCAATACGATACACGCTCTGCTTTCACCTTATCTTTGAATCATCGCGAGACATATACCGGCATCACCGACCATGACCGTGCACTCACAACACGTCGGTTCGCGGAGTTGTCTTTCGAGTTAACCGAAGCAGGAATTTCAGGAAATGAGGCTCAATCTGCTTTGGGTGAAGAATTCCGTACTCCTGGCCATATTCCGGTTTGCCGTGAGACGGAAGGTGGACTTACACGAAGACAGGGCCACACCGAATTAGCCGTTGGACTTGCACGCCTTGCTGGAATGACACCTGTCGTCATCGGAGCAGAGATGCTCCAAAGCGATGGCGACGATGCCCTCTCAGTTGCTGATGCACGAGTTTGGGCACAAAAGCGAGGCATTCCATTCCTTGAAGGTGCTCAGTTGATTGAAGCCTTGAATTCATGAAGAAAGAAAGATGGTCCGTGCCGGAAAAACCTTGAGGGACTATACTTTCACAACAACAGGTGAGCAGATGAAGCGAGTCATGGCAGTCGGAGTTTTTGACTTACTTCATGCGGGTCATTTGCATTATTTGGAACAAGCTAAAGCGCTTGGAAACCATCTTACTGTTGTCGTTGCTCACGACGACACTGTTCGTATGCGTAAGCATGAACCGGTAACCGGCCAAGAACTTCGCCGAAGGATGGTTGAAGGGTTGAAACCTGTCGATGAAGCCATCATTGGGAATTCACCCGATGTGCCTATTTTCGATATTCTACCTCATGTTCAACCCGATGTAATCGCTTTAGGATACGACCAAGAGCATGCAGAAGACCGAATCCGTTCAAAATTAGATCAACTCGGGTTGAATGCGATTGAGGTGACTCGTGTTGAAGGGTTATCCGATGATTTGGATGGGACACGCAAAATTATTGCTCGAATTCTTCAACTTTCCTCTCAGTCGAATGAGGAGGAGGATGCTTGATGTTTACTGGCATTATCCAAGGTACTGGAACTGTGCTTAGCATTGTTCAAAAGCAGAGTATTCATACTTTACAACTCGAATTACCAAATACAACACATTTGAAAACCGGTGCGAGTGTCTCGATTGATGGTGTGTGTCTTACGGCGGTTCAGATTCAAGAATCAGTTGTCGACTTCGATGTTATTACAGAAACTCTCGCCCGAACTACGCTTGGCCATCTTACAGTCGGTCAACATGTCAACGTTGAACGTTCTTTGAAATTTGGTGATGAAATCGGTGGCCATTTACTTTCAGGCCACATCATGGCTTCGGGAATCCTGCATTCCAAAACACAACACGCTGAGGGAGTTGACTACACCGTACTTGTTCCCCTCGACCTCCGAAAATATGTAATGGAGAAGGGGTACATTGCTGTTGATGGCATCTCGTTAACCGTTGGTGAAGTTCATGAAGGCACATTTTCAATACACCTTATCCCAGAAACGCTTCGTTTGACAACGCTGCTCGACAAAGAGGTTGGTGATGCGGTGAACCTAGAAATCGATTCAACAACACAAACTATTGTAGCTACAGTCGAACGTGTTCTTGAGGAAAAAAGGAGTTAACCATTATGCCAAATATCGCCCTTGTCTGTGGATCATTCCACCGCGCTGAAATCGAACGTATGCTTACATGGGCTCGCGAAGAAGCAACTCTGCACGAACTCGACGTCCTCGATGTGGTATGGGTGCCTGGTGCAATGGAGATTCCACTCGCTGTTGACCGTCTGTTATCCAATGACGAAATCGATGGTGTTGCATGCCTCGGCATCATCGAAAAAGGACAGACTCAACATGGTCTTGCGATGGGGCAAGCAGTCATCAAGACCATCATCGAATTACAACTCGTTCACGAAAAACCAGTAGGTTTGGGAATCATTGGACCTGGTGCTGAAACCGAACATATCGAGCCTCGCCTTGAGCCACATGCTCGGGCTGCGGTTGCTGCAGTTTCTTCAATGCTTGAATAACTCACTCGTCTGAGGTTTCAAAATGCAGGCTTCGAAATTTCAGCAATTACTTGGAAATCGAATGTTCCGTTCATTCATTGCTTTCTCTATTTTTCGAGCCTTCTATGGTGTTGGCATTCTCGCAGCCACCTACTTTTTATCGACCTCCGCCGAAGCACCATGGCCTGTTTCGGTCGGTTTTCTCCTGTGCTCAATGGTCTTTTCTCGCTGGCTCTTTAAACGGATAAAAGGTCGGAAAAATACGAATGGGGATTCCGAACCGACCAATGAACTCTAGCGGTTCGATGTCAATGTTCAAGTGATGAATCTCCTTGAACAAGATTGTAGGAGATTCATCCCATGACAAAAGTACACAACGTCATCATCATCGGCTCAGGGCCTGCTGGATATACTGCAGGTCTGTACGCGGCTCGTGCAATGCTTGAACCGCTTATGTTCGCAGGCTATATGTCTGGAGGTCAGTTGATGCTTACTTCCGATGTAGAGAACTTTCCAGGATACCCAAAGGGAATTGGTGGCCCCGAGATGATGGTGGAATTAAGAGAACAGGCAGAACGATTTGGACTCAAAGTCAACGACCAAAATGTCGAATCTGTCGACCTCTCTGAGCAACCCTACAAAGTGGTTGTTGAAGGCGAAACATTCCTTACTCAAGCCATCATTGTTTCAACCGGTGCAGAATCAATTTGGTTGAACGCACCTGGTGAAGAAGCGCAGAAAGGCAGAGGCATCTCGACCTGCGCCACTTGCGATGGTGCTTTTTTCAAAGATGAAGAAGTGTTGGTGATTGGTGGTGGCGATTCGGCTTGTGAAGAGGCGACATTCCTCACACGCTTTGCTACCAAAGTCACCCTCGTTCATCGTAGAGATACCTTCCGAGCCTCAACCATCATGTATGACCGAGTCGTCAAAAATGAGAAAATCGAAATCAAAACATTCCGTCAAGTAAAGGAATGGCTTTCAGACCAAAAAGGTTTGACAGGTGCAGTACTTGAAGATCCGAGAGATGGAACCACAGAGAACATCAACGTCACAGGTGCGTTTATCGCCATCGGTCACAAACCGATTACAGGATTCCTTGAAGGGCAAGTCGAGGTCGATGAAGAAGGCTATATTCTTCACAAGAAACACACGATGACTTCGGTTGAGGGCGTTTTTGCAGCTGGTGATGTGGTTGATACCCGTTACAAGCAGGCGATTACTGCTGCTGGCATGGGTTGTCAAGCCGCTATGGATGTTGAAAAGTGGCTTGAAGATCAACATTGACCTCTCAATGAGTTTATGTCCGAGCCCTGCTTGGACAGTTTGGGATTGCTTGTGGATATTGATGTACAACGTTATGCGCGTCACATCACCTTACCTCAAGTTGGCCTTGAAGGGCAACGACTGCTTTGTCAATCAAGTGTATTAGTTATCGGCGCGGGAGGATTGGGTAGTCCAGTTCTTCTCTATCTGGCAGCGGCTGGAATCGGCCATATTGGAATTGTTGATGATGACACCGTCGATCTTTCGAACCTTCAACGCCAAGTGATTCATTCGACTTCCGCTGTCGGTCAACCAAAAGTAGAATCTGCTCGTAATCGTCTTCTCGAGTTGAATCCCGATTTGAAGATTTCCACTTTCGAAATTCGTTTGTCGCCTGAACATATTGAATCGGTCTTTGCTGAAGGCTGGGATGTTGTCATCGATGGAACAGATAACCTTCCAACTCGCTACCTCATTGACGATGCCTGCTTCTTGAATGATACACCTTGGGTCTACGGTTCTATATATCGTTTTGAAGGCCAAGTGAGTGTTTTCAATTTCAATAAAAGTCCTTCGTATCGTGACTTGTTTTCCGAAGCCCCTCCTCCTCAATCTGTTCCTTCGTGTGAACAAGGTGGTGTACTCGGAGTATTGCCAGGTGTTATCGGCTCCTTGCAAGCCAATGAAGCCATCAAAATAATTCTTGGACTTGGTGAAGTACTCAGCGGTCGTCTTCTCATCTATGATGCTGAAATGATGACCTTTGACACGCTTCGTTACTCTCATAATCCTGAACGTCAAGTCATTACGGATTTGTCATTGAGTACAGCCATGTTTGACGATGAAGCATGGTGTATGCGAGTGACTCGGAAGAGTGATATTGATGAAGGAGAAACTTCCGCCCTTGAAGCAATGTTCAACTCAATTTCTATGACTGATTTTGTCGAACGCCGAAAGACTGGCTGGAAACCCTTTCTTCTCGATGTTCGGTCAGAAGGTGAATTTCAACAAGCACATGTGGTTTCCACTGACTTGCAAATCACCCACGAATCTGTACTCTCTATGGTTGATTCAATCCCAAATGATCGAGACCTGTTGGTTTTTTGTCGCAGTGGGATGCGTTCTCAAATGGCAGCGATGTTTTTGATACGTGCAGGCTATGATGCATCATCATTGTATAACCTCGAAGGAGGCATTATATCTTGGCAATCAATCGCTCCTGAAGAAATAATTAGCGGTTAAACCGGCTTTGCTTTTCAAACTCGTGAACTGCTGGTTCACCTCCTTTGTCAA
>Ga0209090_10001720_pt1 | contig 13999 bp, 23 predicted proteins | sample ArcticOcean_MG_C_9_FD_187432 | JGI IMG/M metagenome (GOLD analysis project Ga0209090, IMG submission 187432) | Marine microbial communities from western Arctic Ocean - ArcticOcean_MG_CB2_152 (SPAdes) (version 2) | ecosystem: Environmental > Aquatic > Marine > Oceanic | place: Arctic Ocean... | reverse complement strand
TATGAGATTCTTGACCAGCCGGTCAGGCCTGCTTCACGATTTACTCTTGGCAGCCAATTTAGCAGCAGCTTTCTCAGCCTTTGCTATTTCTTTGTCGTATGCCTTTCTATCAACATAACCTGACTCCAAAAGTTTAACTCGATTCACCATGTGCTGTGCTTGAGTATCTTCTTTTGATCCACCGTAGTAAGGAACACAATGACCTTCTTCTGACATTACTGAAGTAACTGGTCTCCAAGCATCAGTTGATGGACAATATACATCGAAGTCTCCAAGGATACGACCAAACTTACCTTTCATATCTTCACCGTCTCGAGCAACCTGAGTTCTCAATGTTGGTGATTTACCAAGGAGTTCTTTTAATCGACGACTTGCCGCTTTACCGAATAACTTTTCTACTTTGTCTCGAGTCCTTGATTCTGGTGTATCAATTCCCATGATACGAACTCTTTCGTTTCGTAACCAGATTCCAAAGCCAAGATCAATATCGACATCAACGGTATCGCCGTCAACTACTTTAATTAAATTTGTTCTATACTCGTACATTGTTGTTTCTTCCTATAATCGTTTACCGCAGTTTTAATTGCATCTTCCGCTAATACCGAACAGTGGATCTTAACGGGTGGGAGTGCAAGTTCTTCTGCGAGTTCAGTGTTTCTAATTGTTTCTGCTTTGTCGATGTGGATACCTTTGACCCACTCTGTAAGGAGACTGCTTGAAGCAATTGCTGAACCGCATCCATACGTTTTAAAACAGGCATCTTCTATAACGCCGGAGTCATTAACTTTGATCTGTAATCGCATTACGTCACCACATGCAGGTGCGCCTACCATCCCAGTTCCTACAGTAACATCTGTCTCATCCATCTTCCCTACATTTCTAGGGTTTTCATAATGATCTAATAATTTTTCACTATAGGCCATTAGAATCAACTTTTGTTGATGCTGTGTTAATTGTCTCGCTCATGCTCGACTCCTTTGTATAACTATATTTATACTCAGACTACCACTGAGAAGGATCTTCGAGTATAGTTACTATTTGATGACCTAACTCTTCCCATTCGGCATTCGTTTTACCACGAGTTGTTTCCGCTGCTGTACCTATACGAATTCCACTTGTTTCTTTAAAGTTTCGAGGATCGTTTGGAATACCATTTTTGTTTACAGTGATACGATGTTTCTCTAAGATATCGGCAGCTTGTCTTCCACTTAATTCAGAGTTAATTAAACTAACTAATATAATATGAGAATCAGTACCTTCTGTTAAAACAGTCAATGTCTTCGAAGAGTTCAACACTTTTGCCAACGTTCGGGCGTTATCAATGACTGCTTTAGAATATACTTTGAACTCTGGTGTATTAGCTTCAACGAATGCTTGAGCTTTAGCGGCAATGATATTCATTAATGGACCACCTTGAGTACCTGGGAATATGGCTCCATTAATCTTTCTTGTATAATCAGGATTGTTCCATAATATAATTCCACCACGAGGTCCACGAAGTGTTTTGTGAGTCGTAGAAGTAACAACATCAGCATAAGGAACAGGACTATCATATACACCACCAGCAATCAAACCGGAATAGTGAGCCATATCAACCATAAGCAATGCGCCTACTGAATCAGCAATCTCTCTAAATCGTTTCCAATCAATTTGTCTTGGGTATGCACTTGCACCAGCAATAATCATTTTAGGTTTATGAGCTTCTGCCAACAATTGAACATCGTCGTAATTAATTAAACCATCATCTCCAACACCGAACGTATGAGCATCAAACCATTTACCTGAAATAGTAACAGGAGCTCCATGAGTTAGATGTCCGCCACTTGCTAAATCCATACCAAGAATAGTATCACCAACATTTAAAAAGGCTTTCATTACTGCAAGATTAGCATTAGCACCAGAATGTGGTTGAACGTTAGCAAACTCGCAACCATATATTTCTTTCAGTTGGTCAATGGCAAGTTGTTCAACTTCATCCATGAATTCGCAACCATTATAATAACGGGCTCCTGGATATCCTTCTGCGTATTTGTTTGTAAACTCTGAACCGCACATTTTCATTACGGCTTTAGAAGCAAAGTTTTCTGAAGCAATTAACTCAACGGTTAATTTTTGTCTTGATAGTTCTTTTTGGTAGATTTTGTTAATTCGATCGTCTAACATTATATTTAATAGTCCTCACTCATTTTCAATTGACACTCCTTTACGAAGTGGTAAAAAGTACCGATATACCGATCATCCTCAAATATTTGAGGTAATACATTTGTACTTACATTTAATTCTTTCAGTTTATTATAATATAAAGTGAGTCCAATGTCAAGGAATTTATACTCACCATACATATTATTTGCTTTCAGTTTTGCCTTCTCACAGAACTGACAAGACTTCGTACCATAGATGTAGATCATCTCTTCGGCGTTTTATCTTTCCAGTCGTTGACATAATCAAGCTGTTGACCTTGAGACCATTCTTCTGATAACTGTTCGTTATCTTCTTTGAATAATCGCAATACTTTTTCTGTATCAACAAAGTCAATATTAGTTACTGTTTCACCTAACCATCTTTGACTGAATTCTTTCACTTCTTCTGATTCTACAGATTCTTGAGCCCATTGCTTTGCGAGCTTATCTGTTAACTTCATTTCTTCATTAAAGCGTTGAACTTCTTCACGTGGTATAATGTATCTTTGTTTGAATGTCGATATGGTATCTACCACTACATAATCACTTTTCATCTTTCGTCTCCTTAATTAGTTTACGTTCAGTATGAGGTTGCCCACATTCTCTTGCATAAACTGTTTTGCCTTTATCAGGACTTTCGTAAATATACTTTTTCTTTTCTTCCATTAGAATAGTTCCCCAATTATATAAAATGATAATAGCATTCCACCAAATACTACAATCTGTACAATCGCAGGAATCACAACAAATAATGTCATTGGATCAAAATTGCCTGACATAAAGTAATCAGACTCAGCCCATGCTTTTAGTTCTGCTGGTGTTGCTTCACTAATTTTAGTATTTTTTATCATTATCTAACCTGCGGTTAATTTTGTTAATTAAATAGTCAGCTTCTGGATATTCATCCATCATATCAACAACGTTATCAATAATATCTAAATTTTCGAGCATTTCATTTCGTCTTTCTAACCACGCCATTTCTTCACGGTGTTGTTTCTTAACTTGCTCTATATAAAACTCATCATGTAACTTTTTAATGAATGCGTTCATACGTAACCACTTGTGGTAGTCAACGTTGCCGTCTTCGTTAAAAGGGTTGTCTTTTTGATCGTCCATAATACTATTTATTTAAATAAACCAATTTTCTCGCCTGCTTTTTTACGACGATCGTATTCTTCTGGTGTTGAAGGATATCTCCAACCCCATGCTGCGCCTAATGCCATAAAGGTACCAGAGTACAACATTGCTTTTGGATTGCCTGTTGTGAACCACATCAATGTTAACGCAAACAACATAAATCCAACCATCATATACTTTGCCTTTTGTGGAAACACTTTCTTTGTTTCCCAGTTAGTTAAAAACGGTCCAAACAATTTATGTCCATATAACCATGTATGCATTCTATCAGAACTCTTTGCGAAACAATAAGCCGCAAATACAGCAGGAATGCTAAAAGGAATACCCGGTAGGATAACTCCAATATAAGCAACACCTAATGAAAGGAAACCCAATCCACCCCACATTAATTTTTTCATATTCACGATAGTATCGCCTTAATATGTTCTGAACTAATAATGACAGCCTGTTGACCTTCAATTTCTACTGGTAAAGCTTCGTTCCAATCTAAGAACACCTTAACACCAGTTTTTAGTTTACCGTTTGCAGCTGAACCAACTGATAAAACCACACCAGGCTCTGATGCCGTCTTTTTGACTTCAGCTGATAGTATAATACCACCTGCCGTCTTTTCTTCTTTTTTGACCGCAGCAATTAATACTTGGTCTCCTAACATTTCAATACTCATTATATTTTCCTTCTTTTCAATGTAGTGGTTAAACCTGTCTTAACCAAGCCACTTTCATTTTCTTTTATTTCAACAGATAAGCCACTTTCTTTTTCTTTTATCTCCATGTTCATTACTTGACTGTTATCAACTAATGGTTTAGAAGGAGTTTCACGATCGCGTTTAAAGGCTGCCGTACTTACAATTAATAACATTATTGCCAAAGGATCAAATACGAATATAATTATAAGTATAATCCATCTAACAGCATCGTCATAATATTCTTCTGCCTCAGATCCATAAATCATATCAGCGATATATTTAACAGGACCGAGTTCTGATTCTTGTTCTAACTGAAGTCTCTGTATTGGTAACTTCTCTACGTTATATTGTACAATACTATCTACTGCATTGTCAATAGTTATTGCTAAATTATTTCTTTCTTCTGTTTGACGGCCGTTCACATAGTTACGATCTTTAGGTTGTGAAGTCTGTAATACATAATCCAATCCTTCGATACGGTCTTGTGCGGCTTTGAGTTTTGATTGTTCTGCGGCTATTCTTGTATCAATAATACTTGCTTCGAGAGAATAGGTATCTCCAGTTAAAGCAGAATCAATATGAGCTTTGGAAAGGAATCCAAATATACCCATACTTGTAATTAACATTAGGACTATAACTGCAGCTGTAAAATAACCTCGTACTAAATTATTAATACGATCCCATTCGTAATGTAACCACGCTGCAGATACTAATTTACCGATTTCTAACACCGTTGCCATAATCGCAATACCGACGACAGCTCCACTGAAGATCGTCATTAATCCGACGATACTAAAATAGGCAGCCGTAGCAGCAAGAGTAAGGGATGTTCCGAGGGTTAACCATTTCATTTTCATAATATTAGTGAACGTGTTTAAACGTTTCCAGTAATCCTGCGACCAAATCTTCCATCATACCATTGGTGTGAAGTGGTGTAGGTGTAATTCTAAGCCGCTCTTTACCCACATCGACTGTTGGGTAATTAATAGGCTGTACATATAATCCATGTTCGTTCAATAACCTATCTGACATTTCTTTGCATTTCTTTGCATCTCTAACCATGACTGGTAATATATGAGTGCAACTGTTTGGATGTATTTCTATATTGTTCTCTATAAATAATTGTCTTAATGTTTCAGCTCGTTCCTGATGTAGTTCTCTCAATTCATTATGATCCATTAAATATCTTATTGAAGCAATTGCTCCTGCTGCCATTACAGGACTCATACTTGTTGTAAATATAAATCCACTTGCTACAGATCGTATAGCATCAAGGACAATGCTATCACCAGCAATATATCCACCGTGACAACCAAAAGCTTTTCCCAATGTTCCATTTATAATATCCACTCTATCTTGTAAGCCAATCTTTTCACAATAACCTGCACCAGTGTCTCCATAGAGACCAACTGCGTGTACTTCATCAATATATGTTATTGCTTCGTACTTATCTGCCAAATCACAAACTTCTTTAATAGGTGCAACATCTCCATCCATACTATATACAGATTCAAATACAATACACGGTATTAAATCAGCCTCAGTTGCAGAAATAAGACAAGCTTCTAATGACGCCATATCATTATGTTGCCAAACACGTTTCTCTGCTCTGCTGTGTTTCATTCCCATAATCATTGAAGCATGATTCTTGTTATCTGAAACAAAACATATATTAGGAATAATACGAGATAGAGCAATTAACGCCCATTCGTTTGCTACATAAGCAGAAGTAAATAATAGACCGCTTTCTTTTTGATGTAATTGCGAAATTACATTTTCGAGTGTAACATGATAATGAGAGGTACCGCCAATATTGCGAGTACCCCCACTACCACTTCCTGTCTTTAACAACGCGGTTTGCATTGCGTCAATTACATACTTGTTTTGTCCCATTCCCAAATAATCATTTGAGCACCAATTGACAATTGTCTTTGGAGAATAAGGTGAGTACCAAGTCGCTTTAGGAAAGTTTCCTTTATCGCGAACGATATCGTTAAATACCCTATACTTGCCTTCTTCTTTTAATTTATCAACAACATCATGAAAAGGTTTTTTGTTAATCATTTTTCTACGCCTAGTTAGCTTGCGTAGGCATCGTCCCAAGTTCCTTCTAAACCAGCAACCTCATATTCGGTTACACGATTTTCGAAGAAGTTTGTATGGTCTGCTCCATTGAGTACCCATTCTAACCAAGGTAATGGATTATCTTTTACCTTGAAGTTCGGTTTCATGCCTAACTGTAATAATCTTCTGTCCGTTATATATTTTATATATTCTTTTACTTCGGATTTTTCCAGTCCTTCAATAGATCCCATTGCATAGGCAAGATCAATAAACTTATCTTCTAGGTCTACAATGTCCTGAGACATTTCGTATATTTCTTTTTTAAACTGATCGTCAACAACTCGACTGTGTTCTTTGATGAACGCTTTAAACAATTTAGAATTACCTTCAACGTGAATTGATTCATCACGAATAGACCATTCTACTACTTTACCCATACCTTTCATTTTACCGAAACGTTGAAAGTTAAGTAACATAACGAAAGAAGCAAATAAAGCAACACCTTCGTTGAATACTGATTTAGCAATTGATAATCCTAGACCACGTAAAGTATTTGTATCTGCCTTACGCATATAGTCAATCTTATCAGCCATTTCAGAATAATCTAAGAATGCATGATATTCGCTATCAGGTAAACCTAAAGTCTCATTCAATAACGCATAAGCACGTTGATGAATACCTTCTCTTGCTGCAAATGACCCTAGCATATTCCTAATTTCATTGTTCTTAAACTTAGGAATAAACTGATCAAAATAGTTCTGACCAACAGCAACATCAGACTGAGTAAACAATCTTAGAATGTTTGTAATATAATCTTTCTCTATTTGAGTAATCTTACCGCCTTTCCAATCAGAAACATCTTCAGATAAATCTAATTCATCTTCGATCCAATGACATTTTTCATGTCTTGTTGTAATTTCGACAGCCCAAGGATAATGAAACGGTTTATACGTCTCACTGAATTCCATTAGACCACCTTGTTTTTTAATTAACGTATCTGAGATTGCCATAAGGTCGTTATACGTACCTATATGTTTGTCGTCAATAAAGATTTGCGGTACAGATCTTATTTCCTTACCGTTAGAGATTCTTTGATAAAACGCGAGTCTCTGTTCTTCATCGTCTAACACAACCTGTGTATATCCAAATCCATGTTGTGTAAACCATGCTTTTGCCTTTTCGCAAAACGGGCAATTTGATTTAGTATAAATTAATACTTCCATTTTTCTTCCTACTTTTCTATCATCCTTCACAGGCGATACACTCATCTTGTTGTTCCTCCGAGCCGTTGCTGAACTTAATTGAGTTTGGGTTAATAATATCATCTAACTTTTCGCGTTCTACTTTCAGAGAAACGTTTTCTGCTTTGCTTGATGATTCTGTTCTTAAATAATATAATCCTTTGCATCCTTGTGCCCACGCTTGAAAATGGACTGAATGTAAATATTTCTTTTCTGCACCAGCTGGGAAAAAGATATTTAAACTTTGTCCTTGACATAGATGCTTTTGTCGATCTCCTGCTAGCTTAATTAAATAGTGTTGATCCAATTCTATTGCCGTTTTAAAAACGTTCTTTACATGATCATCTAGAAAGTCTAGATGTTGAACTGAGCCACCGCTGGTAATAATAGTTGACCATACCTCATCTGTACTCTTACCTAAATCTGCCAATACTTTTTCTAGGTATGGATTTTTATTTAGGTGACTACCCACTCTTGTTCTTGAAGTAAACGCATTTGCTTTCCAAGGTTCAATAGATGGTGATGTATTAACTATCATAGAACTATTTGCATTAGGAGCGATTGCTAACATATGAGCATTACGACGACCAGTTCCTTTCATATCAGGAGCCTCGCCACGTCGTCTACCCATATCCAATGTTGCCTCAACTGCCTTTTGTTTAATGGTACTAAAGATCTCTTCGTTAGCATCAATAGCAGCTTGACTATTAAATGCAATATTCATTTTCTGTAAATAAGAATGTAATCCCATTGCACCGAGACCTAAAGATCTTTCTTGTGTTGCACTATATCTTGCTTTACTAATTTCGTCACCTGCATTATCAATAAAGAACTGTAATACATTGTCTAAGAATACGATAAGGTCTTTAACCATATTCGTATCTTTCCATTCATCGTATGTTTCTAAATTGACTGAAGATAAACAACATACTGCTGTTCTTTCTTCGTTGGTCACGAGGTGTATTTCATTACATAGATTAGATCCTTTAATTGATAAACCTAAGTCCTTTTGAGATTGAGGTAATGATGCATTAGCAGTATCAATAAAGTTAACATACGGTTCACCTGTACGATATCTTGTTTCTAATACTAATTCCCATAGCTTACGAGCATCAACCATTTCACGAACTGTTTGGTCATTAGGATCTAATAAACCCCATTGCTTTCCTTCTTTTACTGCTTCCATAAACGCATCAGTACAATTCACTGCATGATGCAGGTTTAAATTCTTTCTATTCACGTCACCTGTTGGAATACGCATATTAATAAATTCTACAATATCCGGATGGTCAATATCCATATAGGCTGCATAAGAACCTTTTCTTGTTCTGCCTTGACGGTACGCAACCATATCAGCATCAACTGTATGTAGAAACGGCATCGGTCCTGGAGCTTTGTTTGATACTGCTCTTATGTCCGACCAATGACCACCTACTCCGCCGCCTTTAACAGACAACCATCGCAATTCAGCAGTATGGTCAATCAATCCGTCTAAGGTATCAGGTACGTAAGTTAGAAAACAACTAATTGGTAGTGCTTTTGCTTTTTCTCCTTTTAAGACTGCATTAGACAGTACAGGAGATGAATACATAAACCAACCTTTAGATACATAATCGTATATTCTTTGGGCAAGTTTCATGTTACCACCACAAAATGCAACTGCAGATCTGGCAAAAGCCATCTGCGGAGACTTCTCGTCATCACGACAATAGTAATCTTTTAACAATTTAAACGATTGTTCTGATAATGTCTTATCTCTCTTTGTTTGGATTTCAATTCCTAAATGCTGCATTCTATTCTCCGTTATTATTCTTGTATGTAATTTTTTGCTAAGGGAAAGACATTAGTAATTACTTCACCAACACGACGTGCAACTTCCATGTGTTCAAGTTGAGTTCCATTTCCAGATCGTAATTCAATATAATGAATCCATGATCTCAATGTACCGTTAACATATAATCTTGAAACTGTATTACCTTCTGGTAAAACAGCCCTTGCCTGTTCTTTTGCTATACCTGAGTCAATTGCCCATTGGTATAAATCTTTTGATTGTCTCATGAATGCCATTTGTTTCATATTCCAATCTTCTGCTATTCTTCTTTGCTTTTCATCTGTTGTATCAATTGCGACACTGTTCTGACGATTCTTTGGATCTTGGAATCTTGCCTCACGAGTTACCATCTCTAAATCTTCAAGAGGGTTTGCGTATCGTTGGCTAAATTCCTGGAAGGAGAAACTACGGTGTCTTATTAACTGACGAGCTATATCTCTTGTTGTTTCTATTTCTAAACAAACACTAACCATTTCTAAAGGTGACCAATGTTTATGCTTCACCAAATAATTGACAAGCTTGCTGTTTGTTGCTGTATTGTTTTGATTACTAGGATTACTTACTCTTGCGCAATAAGCCACTAAACCTAACAGTGACGAATCATTTTCGAGATCTTCTTTTGGGGATCCAACGAGATCTTGTACTTGACTGTGGGAAATCAATTTAACCTTCATTATATACTATGTCCTTTTCCATTGTTGAAATTTCAATTTAGCCTCTAAACCTTTATATGTAATTGTTCTCATTAGACTCTCAACACAAGATATACTTCCATCGAGAACCATTTCATTGATGTCCTTCCCAGGTACATCGTTTGGCCATATTACAATACTATGACCGTTATCAATAATCTTTGCCATCCTGTTATGAATCTCTTTATTCCGAGGTTCAGCGTCAAACACAAAGACTGCATTTTCCACGCAGCGAAGCGCGGCGGTACCACCATCAGCACCTGCCATGGCAACAGCATTAGATAAAAACATACTATCCAATGCTCCTTCAACGACATAATACTTTTCATTAAAGTTTACTTTGTCGAGTCCGAAGATCTTAGGTACGTCGTCAAACATAATACTAATATATCGCAGGTAAGCATCAGGATCCATGCTCCTTGCTGCAACACCAAAACAAGTACCTTCCTTATCTAAAAAAGGTATTACTAAGCGAGGCTCATCTTTCTTTATATTGTCAAACTTGTTTGGAATGATTGAATTAACCCATTCCATAAACTTAGGAGCAAAGTAAAGTCTATAATGATGCTTAGAAGGAATAGTCCTTTTATCTATATATTTCTTTACTGGGTGGGAATGATCAAGCTGGCTAACTTTTTTTAATTTTTTTAACCTTTCCGTATGAGAGAATTTTGGTTGTTCAAATTTAGTGGTCTCTAGAGTTGATGCCACTGCTGTAAGAGTATTATTTGCCTTTCCAATATATTTTTCAGCAACATAATCATTGTATGCCAGCGGGTCGATTACTTTGAGAAAATTGGCGAAGGCGTGGCTTGCACCACAATTATGGCAGAAGTAGAATAACTTATTCTCTTTTTCAAGTAACCAACCTCGAGCTTTAGATCGGTTCTTTTTTGAGTCGCCGCATAGTGGACAACGAAAGTTAATCTTGTAAGGGTTTGTGTGTTTTATACGATATCGGTCCAGCCTACCAGATAGATGCTGGGCATACTGAATATCAACAAAGTCAAGCATAATATATAAAATCCGAAAATATCTGTTATTAGAATCTATTATAACAAATTTTTAGCACGCTGTCAACCAATTAATGATTTTAAATCCATTTTTGATATGATGAAGATAACGGCAGCAGATATACCCATCATGTAATACTTCCACCTCTCAACGGCGGCTAACTTTGTTTCTATTACCGTAAGACGTTTATCAACCTTGCCATCAATATGTTTTAACTCTTTTATGATTTCTTCATTACGTTCTTTACGATGAGCTTGATTCTGATCATGTATACGTTGATGATCTTCTTTTGACGACTTACGATATACTTCCATTCTATCGCCTAATACAGCAGAACGTTCTTTGTCTAGTCTTTTATTCTCTTCAATAGACTCTGCTTGCTGTTCAAGCTTATCATTAAAGTTTGTAATGATCTGATGTTGAACTGCCAATGCCTTTTGTATGCCTGCCATGGCGTCTACTGCATTATCGACCTTGTCGAAAAATCGACCGATCTGTTTTATATCTTTTTTAATTAACGCAACGTCAGTCTTTACAACATTTATTTCGTCAGGCATACGTGAATTCCTTAATAGTTATTATAACACATTAAGCATGTTATGTCAATAGTTATTTATCAATAGGTTAGGGTCGATATCCTGCTATTCAGAGTTAAATAGAGTTTATTTTTTCTGAACTTGGATTCCAGCGGCTGGTTCATCGTCGATTGTCACGTTTCTATAATAGATGATAACTTCGCCTAATTCACGAATGTATCGGCGGAGTTCTTGTGTATTCTTCGACATCAGCTCATAGTCTCCAATGGTTGCTGCTACGAACACTACATCACCTCCATTCAACTTTTTCATATCGTCGAGGAATCTATCAAGGTAAGTATAACCTACAGGCCATGAAGGATTGTCGCGCTCTAAAAGATCACAAGTCTTTGGTCTGAATGTTTGGTGTGTGCCATCTTCTTTAACAATATGATTCCCGTTCTCGTCGAGTTTCATTTGCTTTTGACAAGGGTTTGTAACGATAGCTTCTGATACAACATACCACTTAGGATTATCTAATTCGATAGGTCGTGGTAGTGTAGGCTGTAAGATTTCGATCTTTACAGGTTTTGTTATAATCTCGACTTCTTTTGAACCAAAGACATTCTGTAGGGTACTACAACCGCTAAGGAACGTCAGGAGCGTCAAGCTCGCTAATAGCTTTGCTGTCATTCTCTATATCTCCAAATACTGTTGCCGTTCCATTGTTAATTCTCAGTTCAATTAGCCCAGGCTTAGCAAGGGCAAGCTTATCTAAGTTGTGCTTAGCAAATATAGCAAGGTATTGATCTTTCTCTTGTTCTATTTGATTATAATTACGTTGAAGGTTCTGTAAAGATTTACCCTGTTTCGCAAACGATTCTTGGATAGCAACAATAGCAGCTTTTTGTTCTGCTACTGCGCCTTCCAATTTTGAATTGTTTATCTTAAGAGTTTGGTTTTCTGAGTATAACCAATAGCCACCTAGACTGAGCACCAATATGATTCCTATGAACAATTGGTTAAACATATTAGTCTTCTTCTGGTGTTTCTACTGACTCTACCGTTTGACCTGAATGTGCGTCAACTTCATCAGCAACAATTCCGTCAATAGGTTCAGCTGCTAAGTTCATTGTTTCGACTTCTGCAACTTCAGGATGCTCATCAGTCATATCTTGATATTTCTGATTTAAAGCAGATCTTACGCGAGTTGTCATTTCGTCGTCAAAAGACTTCTTTAGGTTAAGTGGGTTGTTGTCCAACGCTTGTTGAATAATGTCATTTACTGGCATGTTGTTTTCTCCATATTATATTGTTAGTAAATTTATTTATACATTTTCTAAACGAACCATTAATCTCTCGGCTCGGTTAGTAACTTGTCTGTGCCATTGAGAATCTCTACCCTCAATTGCGGCTTCTTTCCAATCACCAGCAACTAATGCTTTATTGTGATTCTTGAATTTTGATAATCTTGTGCGGCCCATATTAAACATCATATTGGCTACAACTTGTTTGACTTCTTGAGGGTAGTCATCCCAGCCTTCGTGTAATATTTTACAGTCAGCAACTACAGTTTCTACATCCTTGGCAAAACATTCAACTACTCTTTCTTCTGATACTGGTGTTCCAACATCTTGTCCGTTTTCCGGATCAGAATCAAGCACAAGATGCCCGATGCCAAAAGTAGCATAACCAAGATGGTCATGATAAATTTCATTTACCTTTCCTTCATCAATTGTTAATTGTTCTCTCAATTGATCTACATCAATATCTTTATTCCAAAACATTTTTTTTCCTCTTTATGATAACGTAGATATATCTACTGAAGTTGTTCCTTGAAATTGTAATAAGGACTCAACTTGACTCTCTGCGTAACCCTGAATATTATTTGCATAGTAATTATCACCACCTGCATATGCATATCCCCATAATGTAATATCAACCGCGGTGTTTGCTGTTGTAACTTTTGTCACTGAGCTATTAGCATAATCTGCTGCGCTCAATACAGCAATCATAGGCTGTTTAGAAAATACAGAAGATCCAACTGCAACATCATAAGTTTTAACGTCTACGGTAACTTTCTTAACTGTGTTATCCGTATCAATTTTTAATACTTCAACCAGTTCTAAAACTTTACTATATGTAGGCATAGATTTTACTTATCGTTGATACTAGTTTCACACTTGTACTTTGCGCAGATTTTTTTGATATCTCTGTCAGCTACAAATTTCTCAAGTGATTTTCTATCACCGTAAAATTCCATTGAAGCTGGACCTGTATCACCACCATCAAAAGAAGATATATGCATATTACGGATTTTGCCTATTAGCTTATCCATTGTATCCATTTCACTTTGAGTAAAGCCAAAATTGTCATCGTACTTATTACTGGAATTACCCTTTTTAACTTCGATACTTAACATTGCTTCACCACGGCGATTACGATCTTTATAATTCTTTAGATCTTTAACACCTTCAATTACAACTTCTTCGTTATATTGTCTGAATGATTTCATTTTACTATTCCTTTAATTAGAAGCCATTTTTTGTTTAGCGGCTTCGCGTTCTTTATCGCGTTCTTGCTTGCGCTTTTCACGATCTTTATCTACTTCATCAGCGGCTTTCTGGCGTTCAGCTT